>VFQR01000683.1_pt1 | contig 37688 bp, 18 predicted proteins | sample 3512321 | NCBI WGS metagenome assembly VFQR01 (sample SAMN10412374, study PRJNA504923) | tailings metagenome | isolation source: Relicate 3 Philex TSF1 revegetated site | place: Philippines: Tuba, Benguet | collected 2017-08-29 | reverse complement strand
ACAACTTCTGCACCTTTTTTACCGTAGGTCTTTTCGATCGCTTGTTTGATTTTAGTAATTGCTTCTTCTTGTGGCAAGACACCCGCTAAGGCAAAGAAGCACACTTGCATGATAGTGTTAATTCTGCCACCCATGCCACTTTCACGGGCGACTTGATTGGCATTAATTACATATAACTTCAACTGTTTATCGATAATTTGCTGCTGCACCTTTAGCGGTAAATTTTCCCAAACGCTATCTGCATCATATGGACTATTCAGCAACAAAATTGCCCCAAAAGTAGCAGCTTTTAAAATATCTATGCGTTCCAGAAAACCCCAGTGATGACAACCAATAAAGTTAGCTTGGTCTATTAGATAAGTTGAGCGAATTGGCTCTTTGCCAAAGCGCAAATGAGAAACGGTCATCGAGCCAGATTTCTTAGAGTCGTAGACGAAGTAACCTTGGGCATAATTATCGGTTTCTTCACCAATAATTTTGATAGAGTTTTTGTTAGCACCAACTGTACCATCTGAACCCAACCCATAGAACATTGCCCTGACAACACCATTTGATTCTGTAGAGAAATTCGGGTCAAATTTGAGAGAAGTGTATGTAACGTCGTCATTAATACCAACAGTAAAATGATTTTTCGGTTGACTTTGGACGAGATTATCAAAAATGCCCTTCACCATCGCCGGCGTAAATTCTTTGGATGAAAGACCGTAGCGACCACCGATGATTTTGGGAGACGCAAAGAGGGGGAGACGCGGGGACGCGGTGAAAGAATTCTCCGTGTCCCCGCGTCCCCGTGTCCCCGTGTCCTCTTCCCACGCTTCATGAATAGCAGCTACCACATCTAAATACAACGGCTCACCGGCACTTCCTGGTTCTTTGGTGCGGTCGAGAACGGCGATCGCTGTTACACTGCTGGGTAAAGCTGCAACAAATCTGTGGACATCAAAGGGGCGGTAAAGTCGCACTTTTACCACACCAACTTTTTCACCACGGGCGTTGAGATAATCTACTGTTTCATGGACGGTTTCACAGCCGGAACCCATGAGAACGATGACGCGATCGGCGTCGCTGGCGCCATAATATTCATAGATTTGGTAATGCCTGCCTGTGCGTTCTCCAAATCTGTCCATGATGCGCTGGACAATTTCGGGACAGGCGTTGTAGTAAGGGTTCGCGCCTTCACGGGACTGGAAGTAGACATCGGGGTTTTGGGCAGTACCGCGCAATACTGGGCGGTCTGGAGTCAGGGCGCGGCTGCGGTGGGCGAGTATTAGATTATCATCGATGAGCGATCGCAAATCATCATCTGCAAGTAGTTTGACTTTCTGCACTTCATGGGAAGTACGGAAACCATCAAAGAAATGCATAAATGAGACTCGCGCCTCTAAGGTAGCAGCATGGGCGATGAGAGCAAAGTCTTGACTTTCCTGCACCGAAGCGGAACACAGCAGAGCAAAACCAGTAGCCCTAGTTGCCATGACATCGCTATGGTCGCCAAAAATTGATAAAGCATGAGTAGCCAGGGAGCGTGCTGCAACGTGAATTGTGGCGCTAGTTAATTCACCAGCAATTTTGTAGAGGTTGGGTATCATCAACAATAATCCCTGAGATGCCGTAAATGTGGTACTCAAGGAACCTGTTTGCAATGCTCCGTGTACAGCAGCTGCGGCTCCTCCTTCGCTTTGCATCTGCACCACGCTGGGAACAGTCCCCCACAAGTTCGGACGACCTTCCGCCGACCAAGCGTCCGCCCATTCACCCATTGCTGAAGAGGGGGTGATAGGATAAATGGCGATCGCTTCATTTAATTTGTAAGCAACACGGGCAACAGCTTCATTCCCGTCGATAGTTGCGAAAGTTTTGTTCATAATTTGATTTTGTCCTCAGCTGTTGAATTTTAGATTTGAGATTTTGGATTGAAAATCACCTTTTTGTATTTGGTTTTTGTCAATCCATCTGTGGCAATTGGGTTCAAATTGGTATAAATATAAAAATTAACAATAGTTATATAGACATCCGGTTTGATTAAAAAAGCTGAAGATTAGCACACCGTTAACCTATTGCCTATTGTCTGCTTCTGCTCTGAAGTGAACTTTCAATAAATATTGCAAATATTAGTATCTCATTTGCAATATTGCATCTATTAATATGTATTAATCATGTACTCAAGAATCAAAGTTTTGATGAGATAAAGCTTTCAGGTAAGTGATTCTTTTTTGTGGGGTATGGGGTCGGGAATCTTGATATTTGAAGTTGCGATCGCCCTTGTAAGTAGCTTAACGCGAAAAACCTACAGTTATCCCCAGGGCTGACGCACAAGTAACGGAAAACCGTAGACGCAAAGCGGTTTGCCGTAGGCTATCACAGAGAAGCCAGTGCGCCCTTGCGGTTCCCCGACTTGTTCGCTGAAAGCGTTCTCGAACCCGGATTTCTCACAAGGGTGTGGGGAGTGTGGGAGGTGTGGGAGGATGGGGAAGAAATCTTTACCCCCCACACTCCCCACACTCCTGGATTTCTCACTTGTGAGAAATCCAGGTCGAAGAGTAGCAACTGGCGCGACGCAGAGGACACGGAGGCCATAGCTCAGACAGTTCAAGTGTTAGGGATGCTAGTAAACTCTTCCAGAGTCACTCATTGAGAGCGTATTTTTGGTTTGTGCCAAACTTCAATTGATTCAAAAAAACTCAACGGTTTACGCAACCAAAATTGGTTTTAAAGGACAAGTCCAGCTTTTATCTCATCCCTTAAAGCTTTAATATCTGCTATCTTAATCAAGCACTTTTCTTGTTGGTTCTTTGGTACATACCTGCGAGCAAAATATTACTGACAAAAAGTATTGCTCCAAAACCTAAAAGAGCGTTCAAAATACCTATTCGGTCGGCAAAAAAGCCAATGAAAATAATGGGTAAGCCATATCCTAAATAAGCACAGACGAAATATCCAGAAACTGCCCTAGCCGATTGTGAATCGCTTAACCTCACAACTTCAGCTAACCCACCTAAATAAGTAAATCCATAACAAGCCGTACCAGCTAGAGCCACGCCTGTTAATACTAGACCCAAAATACCTAGCCAAGCCCCAAAGCTGAAAACAATGTAGCCGAGAACCAGCAGAATACAGCCTAATTGCAGCGATCGCCTTCCTTTAAGTTTACGAGCGAGTGGTTGAAATAAAACACCCGCAATCACGAAAATAAATAATATCGAACCCGACCAGTTCGGCAAATTATACTGCACTAGCTGTGCTGGTAAAATTATGCTCACAATTCCCGCTAAAGACCAAGCCAAAGCAATAGCTAGTCCGGCGGGAATAGTGCCATCAGGAAAAATAGGCAAGCGAATTAGCTGACTTTTGGAAACAGGCTGTTCTGGCAAAAGTGCGATCGCAAGACCAATACATCCCAAAGTTAGAATAAAGATAACCCAATAACTCAAAGGAACTAGAGAATTGTTGTAGAACAAAGCGGCATTTGTAAATAAAGCACCACTAGAAAACCCTAAAGATGTAGTCAAACTAACATAGGTGGCAACCATCGCCGACGAACGCGGCATCAAAACAGATAGATACGCTGTGCCAGTTCCCGTAATCAAACCAACGGCAATTCCTTGAAAAATACGAGTGACAAACAATGTGTAAATGGTTGGGTAAACAATCATTAACAATGTTGCTAACGAGGCTGATAATAAACTAGTGAGAATTGTAGTTTTACGTCCTATGCGATCAGAAATGCCACCAAGCAAAATCAAAGTCGGCAACAGTCCGGCGACATAAGTAGAAAAAGCAATTGCTGATATGCCACTACCAAACCCGGCAATTTGTGCATAGGTGTTGTACAAAGGGACTTGTAAGTTCCCCGCATGAGTAATTAGAAAAATTGCTGTGGCGACAATTAATGCAGGTCGTTTCATAATTATTTACTTAAAGTAATAGTGTCATGAGGATGAATTTGCTTCCAGACGTGAATAAATTCTTTTGTAAGTTGGCGAGAAATAGAACGCTCGGTGCGGGGGCTAGAGTCGATGTGGAGAATATGAGTCATGAGTTGATTCCTCTTGAAGATGAGATATTAAAAAGAAAAGACCGTTCGCAATGTACCCGTGACAATCGTGCCGTTACTGCCTTGATTGCTAGGATTAGTTACTACTTGCACTACTGGAGTAACCCTGATATTCTCGTTAATTGGAAAGTTGTAAAAAGCTTCAAAATTAGTCTGGGTTGCATTGCCGATTTCACTAGCAATAAATGGTTGTCCTGCGGCAAGTCCGGCAAAAGCGCCCTCTACAAATAAATCGCGCCAGCCCACTCCTGCCATCCAATAGCTGGGGTTGAGATCGCCAAAAGCTGTGTCAGCATAACTGCCGTAGCCGTACCTGCCAAAAACTGCAATTTGTTTTGAGATTGCTAATTCAGCATTTGCGCCAACTACGTCAAAACGGTTATCAAATATTTGTCCGCCACTATATTGCAGGCGCAGAGCAAAGGCTTGAGATGGAGAGTATTCTAGTTCAACGGTATTTTGGTAGGTGTCGCCGAATAAGCCACCCGCACCACCAACGTTAGGGTAAAGCGTACCAGTGAAGAATGATAAACCGACACCATTAGGGCGAAGTCCTGGATTAGCGGGATCGGAGGCTGCATACAAAGCCCGCACCTTGAACGCTCCCCCGCCAGGATTCCAGTTAATTACTGCACCCGCACTAGGTCCGTTGACGGGTAAAAGAATAAAGTTATTGACTAAAGCTGAAGTGCTAAAGTCTCGAAAGCTCAAATTAGCGTAGCTGTTGAGATCCACAAAGTCTGTGGTTTTTATATCAGGTCCTACAGCTATGGAGAGATTGCGAACAGGTTGAAAACTGTAGTACAGGCGACTAAGAGCAAATTCACCATTAGTAGGCGGTTTAGCTGAGTAGTCTAGGACGCTACCAAAACTAGGTTCTAGCACTCCAGCAGCATTATCGTTAATTCCGTTGCTGCCTGTATCTATGCGAATTTTTAGTAAGTCATTGCCGAAGAAACTGGTGTTAAAGTCAAGGGAGGCACGGTAAAGTACTGTTGCATTGGGGTTATCGTTAGCAATTTTCGCACCTGTAGGGCTGATAATGCGATCGCCACTAAAGCCACCTGCATTCACCGCAAACAGTGCTTGTCCTGTAAGCTTGGTAATAGTCGAAAATTGATTGGCTTCTAGTTCGGCGTTACGGGCTTCTAGCGTATCGATCCGACCTTGTAAAACAGCTAGTTCCTCGGCAAACTCAGCCTGCAATCCTTGTAATACACCCAAGTCTTCACGCGAAACTTGATCTGCAATTCCCGCAGCAATTAACTCATTAACTTGCTCAAGTGCCGCATTTAGACCCGCCGCAAACTCATAACGAGTCATAGCGCGATCGCCTTTATAATTACTATCCAAGTAGCCTGCTACTACGCCGTAACGTTCAACCAATGATTGCAAAGCTTGATATGCCCAATGTGAAGGTTGAACATCGGATAATTGCGATACGGAAGTAACTCGATTCTCTGTTGCTGCTTGAGCTAGTAGGTTAGGAGGATGCGATCTTTCAATAGTTTTGACGACACCTAACTTTTTAGCACCACTAGCCGCAATTGATGTTTCAGCTACAGTGCTTTGGACAAGAAAACACAAAAGGCTCCTACCAGTTATTGAAGCAGCTTGAAGCAACATCCTACCAGTTGTGGAGCAGTAGTTTAATTTGTAAGTTGCTGAAGACACAAAATCTGATCTCCTGGGATGAAGTAACGTTGATGACCTGAAAAAACGAGATTGGCAGGTGCTAGTTAGCTGTTTGAATTACTGGATTGTATTAAACTTGGTAATAAATACGGCTGTCTGAGCGCTCTCACTAAATACAATGCCAACAGTAAGAGGCAAAATTAATACAGCAAAAATTAGATCGTGCATTAGCACAACCTCTTAGTTGCGAATAATGTATCTGTAACTAATACAAAACCCTGTTTTCAATCAGCGATTAATGAACATTTAGTATTTGTATTAGAGCTAGATATTTGAGAAGCTTTCTAGCTACCTACTATCTTTAGAAGAGACATTAAACTGTAACTGAGTTGAGGTAGTTGACCTCAAACACATTCTGAACATGGAACTCAATTCATGTAATTAGGACTTACGCATTGACGCAAAATACAAAGTATGCGCAGTTTGAAAACCATAATCTATCGTAGGGACACAGCATTGCTCAGTAGTGTCAACTTAACGTGAAACCCTCGTCAAGACGTGATATTGAGTTCACTCACCGATCAGATTACTAAGAGTTCTTATTTCACTCACCTCACTTTCTAAAGCTTTATCTTTATAAAGTAGAGTTTAGCGAATAGAGTTGACTTTGTAAAGATATTTCTTTAGATTGTAATTATGACCACTAAGCCACCAAGTCAAACTGTTCGCAGTCAACGCGCTATTATCAAACTGCTCAAGCAAGAAGGACCGATGGATGCCAACGCTCTTGCCTCCCATTTGGCGGTCTCGGCTATGGCAGTACGTCAGCATCTGTATGCACTACAGAAAGAGCGTCTAGTTACTTACCAAGAAGAACCGCGTGCAATGGGTCGTCCTGCAAAACTGTGGCAGCTAACCTCTGCCGCTGACCGCTTGTTTCCTGATGGCTATGCGGAGTTGACTTTGAGCCTAATTAGCTCCATGAAAGAGGCGTTTGGTGAAGAGGGACTTGAACGGCTACTGGACATAAGAAGCCGCCAGGGAATTGCCGCTTACCAAGAGTACGTACCTAAAGATGGCTCCCTTCAACAGCGGCTGGAAGCCTTAGCTGTAATGCGTACTGACGAAGGGTATATGGCTGAGGTTGTACCTCTTGCAAATGATTCTTTTTTATTAATTGAAAACCACTGTCCTATTTGTGCTGCGGCTACAGTGTGTACAGGACTTTGTAGTAAGGAGCTAGAAGTTTTCCAAATCGTCTTGGGTCAGAATGTTGTCATCGAACGAACCGAACACATTCTGGCAGGTGCGCGTCGTTGCGTTTATCAGGTTTCGTTTATAGTAGAGTCTTGAAAACTAGTCGTACAACGATATTGCCCTTGCTTACGGGTACTGGTTTAGCTGTTTAAAGCCAAATGGCAAGAAGGTAAAGGTAAGCTGAAACTTTAAAAAACAACTAAATCATTTGCCAAAATATCTCTTCTTAATCTCTCTGCGTTCTCTGCGCCTCTGCGGTTCGTTCAAATATTGACCGATGTAAAATCACCACCAGCAAATGTAGTAAAACCACGGGACTTTAAAGATAGAGCGATCGCATTTTCAGCCGATTGCTGATAATCTTGCTTTTTCTTCTGTTCGAGTTCCTTTTCTTCATCACTGAATAAATCTTTACTCAAAGATTTAATTGTTTCATCAATTTTCTGCCCAACCCCATCAGGTGATTGTTCGATTTCCTCTGTTAAATCTCGTAGTTTAACAACAATTTGTTGCAGATATTCTTCTAGGTTAGCAGAGGAAAGTACCTCTTGTAACTTATTAGGTAATTCCTCAATTTCTTCGCTGATGTTGATTCCTTGAGCTTGTAGTATTTCTCTCAAGTGACGTACACGCGATCGCGCATTTTCAACTTGAGTATAATTTTCCGACGTTGAGTCGCTCAAAAATTGTTTTAACTGAGTATATATATTCACAAAAGCACTTTCGGCAGCTTCCGGATTATTTTGCAGTTCTTCAAAACTGACACCTAAAAGTGAGGAAATAATCTCAGCTTTGGTAGACGTTGGAGGAGTTTTTTCTGAGGTTTTGGTTGAGAAGAACATCAAATTAGAAACAGCAATTTTTGCTTGCGCCATTGCTTGATTCATTTCATTTTCCAGGTATGCTTTTGCTGCTGACTCGGAAATTTCAAAGTTAGCGATCGCAGTTTGTGTAACTTTCTTTTGGGTGCCAGTCAGGGTAGAGATGACAAAGCGACCTCTAGATAGCTTTTGATTGTCGGGAATTAGAAAGTAACGCTGACGTTTGGCATCAATCCAAAGAGAACATTTATCTTGATTATTCATAGTTTTATTCGATGTAAAACTGCTCTGAAACTTCATCTCCATCTTCTGTAACTTCGACGTATTCAAAGCTACTTGTGATATTTTGCTCTTGGCACAATTGCCAAAGTTGCTGTAACAATGCTTTGACTTCTTCAAGCGTCCCGGACATATTACCTTCCAAGAGAAAACTTGGTGGTACTCCTTCAACAGTCACCGAATTATAAGAATATAAGTAAAATTCTTCGGTTTCGTAGACTATTTCTTCACCACTGAGCCTGATTTTAATATCTAAGTCTTCTGTTTTTAGCCAATTTTTTAATATGGCGGCTACAACTTTGTAATCGCCGGAATATATTGTTCCATAGAAGGCTATTTTATTCATGATCTCAATTTCCTGTAATAGGTAAGTCAGGCTTGACATCAAATTTCCCGCCTCTGATTAAAACAGAGATAGATTCAACATTCAAATGAGGATATTTATTCTGAATGTCCTTACTGGCGGTTTTTAATGGTTTAACAATATCAGATTTGGAACTGATGATGCCATTTAGCAAGGCATTTTGAAAAGTGTTACCTTGTGAATTATATTTTGCCGGATTGGCTGCAATATCATTAGCTAATTGAACTAGTTCGTCGTGGGATTTATCATTCAGAGAAACTTTTGTATTTGTTTCTTTTATTGTTATTCTTTCATGGTATCGCTGAACCAGTAATTTATCAAAAGTGGGTTCATCGACAAATGTAGCAATATCAACATCTTGAGCGCTAGTTTTCCGCAGTGATGAGCCTTGAATTCTGATATCATCGGCAGGAATACCTGCATTTCTTACACCTTGGAGTAGGTCTTGGCTGAATTGGTCAAACTCATTTTTATCAGTAAATTTCTCTGGAAATCCGCGCTTGCTGATGACATTAACCCAGTGTTGCATTTGGCCAATCAGTTCATCAGCGGAGATTGCCTTAGCCTTTCTCGACCCTGTGTAAATTAAATCTTCAATCACTTTATCATTCAGTCCCAGTTCTTTGCCTTTCTTGATGATGGAGTTTAATTGGTCTTGAGTGTAGGTAAGCTCAAATTTATCAGACTGGCTATCTATTCTGTTGTTAACAGAATTTAGTATTTCCTCAGGCTTTCCTGCTGGTTGAGTCTGAGATGATTCCTCAGATTTAGTACCGCTAGACTCACCTATTTCTTGGGGGCGATCGCTCCTAGTACCGTTAGATTCGCCTATTTCTTCTGGGCGATCGCTCCTAGTACCGCTAGACTCACCTATTTCTTCTGGGCGATCGCTCCTAGTACCGCTAGATTCGCCTATTTCTTCTGGGCGAGTCCCCCTTGGTACTTCAGTTTCCGGACGCGGAACATTTGGCACATCCACATCAGGACTGCCGACTGTCGGTGTATCAATTCTGCCGCCAAAACCCGTTCTAATTCCATTTCCTAGCGAAGTACCAAATCGTTCTCCGGCTTGGAAATTTCTGGTTTGCATATTTTGAACACCGCGCCCAAATCTACCAAGTCTACCCAGGTTGGCTGTAGAAATCTGCACAGCTGCACCGATGGCAGCACCAATCAGAACTGCTTCTAAAGTGATCGGATCTCCTGTTGCTAGGTTGCCAAAAATACCACCAGCAATATCAAAGGCGACATCAATGCCAAACTTCAAGAACGATTGAGTCAGACCTGTCCCCAGTCTACCTGCTTGAGCTAACATGTTACCGAATACACCACCAGCACCACCCAAGGCACCACCAATCGCCCCAGCCAAGGCAGCTTTACCCACGTCATGCAGCAGGTTCTTGCCTTCAATCAAGTTGCTGCCCATCTGAATTACAGCACCAGCCACAGCGCCAACAATTGCCCCACCAACAATTGCACCGATGCCCCCTGCTAAAGCTGCACCTGCTCCCAATGCCCCAGCTACCGCGCCCACTGCCCCAATCACCGCTGGTGCAACGATAATGGCGACGACAATTACAGCAATGATTAGGAAGATTTTGAGGACTTTTTTCCAGCGCGGTTGTTCTTGGTCTGCTGCTTCTTGAGCGTATTTTTGGATATCTGAGTCGAGATTTGGCTGTCTGTCTCCTTGTATTGAATCACGCAACCCCTCTTCCAAGTCATTAACACTGCTTTGGAAGTTAGTGTCCATGTTTTGGTTACTCTGGTCAAAAGTACTTTGAATTCCTTGGGTGACTTGACCAAAACCTGTTATTGCTGCTTGGGTGGTATCGGTGACCGTGGTTGTGAAGGCTTGCTGAATTTGATTGAACGTGTCTGTAGCACCTTGATTCAAGTTAGTTAAACTCGTCTTGGCTTGTTGAGAAACACCAGCAGACTCTTCCAACCCACTTTGGGCAATACCATTTACCCCAGTAACCGCTTGCTGTTCTCCTTGGGTAATGCCTTGTTGTGATGCCGTAATCCCCTGTTCGGTTTGCTGCTGGACTTGAGCCACAGAAGTATCGAACTGCGCCAAGATTTCTGCTAAAGCAACACTCAATTCTTCAGGATTCGGCACTGGCATTCCCTGGAGTTGGGCTTGGGTATCTTGGATGGCAGTTTGGAGACTGGCAGCAGCTTGGTTGATGCCATCTTGGATGGAAGCGATCGCTTTTTGGGCATCCCGTTCAATTGCCGATACTTGCTCATTACCATAAACTGACAACAATTGCAATTGAGCTGTTTGCTGTTGGTCTAAAGTTTGTAATGTAGATTGCAGAGTTTGGTTAGCTGTTTGAGTCAGCTGAGTTTGTGCTTGTGCGAGTTGAGACAAAACTTTCTCTTCAACAGAGTTTAAATTGTCTAAAGTTTGTTGTTGGAGAGTTTGCAGTTGTTGGCGAGACTGATTAGCAATATTATGAATTGCTTCAATATCCTTCGGTTTGCCCTGATCTACAGCATCAGCTTGTTTATTGCCTTCTGCAACTAAACCTTCTTTGTATTGTTTCGCTACTTCTCTGGCTGCTTTGGCTCTGGCTTTGAGTCGGTTATCTGTCAGTGGCCCGTCCCAAAAGTTATCATCTTTACCAGTGAGTTGAGCTTCCCACGCAGTGGCCTTTTGTTCTCCAAAGGCGATCGCTTCGTCTCCTATTTTGACACCAGCAGCACGATATTTCTCTTTTGCTTGGGTATAAAATTCTTCAATTTTCGCCAGTTGATTGCTTTCACTTTCATCTACTTTCTGAACAGACGTTGTATATTCTGTTGCAACTTTTTGACGTTCTGTGGCAGTTGTTTGAGAAGTTGTAGCTGCTGCTGCCTGATATTGTGTTTGAATTTGGGCTATTATTCCTTGTGCTTCACTTTCTACCTGCTGGCGCTGCTGGGCAATTTGGGCAGTAACCGTTGCTTTTTGTTGCTCAACTGCCGCCATTACAGAAGCTTTGGCATTTTCAGTCGCACCTTGGATACGCGCCTCAATTCCTTGCCCCAGTTGGGTAATGGTCTGGACTCGCAAAGCTGCTTCAGCCAAAAAGCTATTTGTAACATTCGTCGCCTCAGCTTTTTGCTGTTCTTGGAAGACTGCATCATCCCCGCCTTCAGTTGTCTCTTCCGGTTCGGGATCTGCAAAATTAACTTCTGTTGCCGCCAATTGGGAAGTTTGAGCATTTATGGCATTTTGCTGGGCTTGTGCTACCAAAACGGCGGTTGTCGCTTGTTCTTTCTCTGCCACAGTTTCCGGGGCGACGCTTTCCGGATTAGCCTGTGATTGGGGTAATTGTTCTAAGCCTTCACCTTGAGCAGCATTGGCTTGGGGTGCAACCTGTTCGCTTTGAGCTGCTTGCATTTCCGGGGTGGCGGCTTTGTCCATATTTGCTGGATTAACCTCACCATTCTCCCCTGCTTCTACTGCTGATTCAGATGCCTCTTCTTCCTCTCGATCTTTGTTTTTGCCACTGACAGCTTCAGCTATACCTGCTTTCACTGATTGTGACTTTTCCTCGCCTTTACCCTTGACATCATCACCTTTATCTGCGTTGGGTTCCCCACTGACAGCTTGTGATTGAGGTAAATTTTCTTCACCTTTATCTGCGTTGTTTTCTGGGCTGACAGTTTCAGCCATGCCTTCTGGATTTTGCCCATCGTCAGTTTCGTCTGTGGGTGCAGCCATTTCACCGGAATTGCTGTCAGGCGCATCTTTCAAAGAGTCAGGCTTTGTTTCAGGGTTATCCTCTGGTGGTGGTTCTGTTGTTCCCGCCGTCAGGGAAGATTGAGCGCCGAGACTTGCTGGTGTTGGGCGGTTTTCAAGTTCCTGACGTACATCATTGTCAACTTCAGCAGCATCTTGCTCTGTGGTTTGTGGAGAAACTTGATTATTGACATCAGGAGCAAGTTGGATAGTTTGGCCGGGAAGTTCTTTAGCTTGCAAAAGCTCCTCTTCCTGCTCACACTCTGAGCAACAAAGCCGCTGAATATCTATATCTGGCGTTTGTGTTTGTCGTTCAATTGCGCTACCGTTTTGTTGAACAACGTGAGTTAATTCATGAGCCAGTAATTCCTTGCCTTGATAACTCTGAGGATTGTATTCTCCTTGACGAAAAAAGATATCCTCTCCTGTGGTGAAAGCACGAGCTTGGATGGTTTGGCTGAGTTCGTGAGAACGGCTATCTGTGTGGATTTTGACACTGCTGAAGTCAGCACCAAAGGCCTCCTCCATTGGTTGGCGGATATCATTTGAGAGTGGCTGTCCATTTTGGCGTGCTTGTTGGATGGAAGTTTCTAGGTTAGATGCACTTACCACCCCGCCACCCTGGCGCTGTACCACAGAATCAGTAGAACCAACTAGAAACTTCCTTTGTAATTCCGTCTCTGGCCAAGCCTCGCGGTGGATAAACTGCTGATTTGGAGGCTGACTTATTTTTTGCATCACCTGGCGTGCTACTGCATCAGCTTGCTGTTCGTAAATATCTCCTGGCTGATTAATTGTCAGTTTTGTTTGCACGCGCAATGACATGCGACTAATGTCGTGGGTGACGGGTTGCTCCTGGGTAAGTGGTTGGGGGGAAGAATCAAGAGGCTTCATTTGTAATTCTTCCTCTTCTTCTAATTTCTGGGATTGAAATTCTGCCCCCGTCCTTTCCTCTTCTTCTTCTGGGAGTTCTTCCGGTTGTACTATTTGGTGATTTTCAGGCTCATTCATTTCCTGCATCACCTGTGGCGCTTCTGTCTGGGTTTCTTGTTCCTCAACATCTTCCGGTTGGTTAGCCGTAAGTTTTGTTTGTGAGTGTAGCGATATTCGACTAATGTCGTGTCCTAAAGGTTTGTTGAGGGATGGCAATTCGGCAGTTGTTTGGCCAGAGGAGTTTAAACCAAAACCGCGCGTCAATTGTCTGAGTTTAGGTATTGAGAAGGAACTAGTGCTAGCTTTTTTGGGCTTGGCTACGCGTTCTCTCATTTGCTTCTCCTAATGCCCATTTTGCTGATACAGAGTAGAGTAGGGCGATCGCACTTCCCAGACAATTAATCAAAAGTCTAAAATCAATTTTTATTCAATACGTTTTTACTGGAGTTTAGACTAAACGCATGAGAAATTAACTCAGCATCACTGAGTTACATGTTATCTTCCGTTTGCTCACATTTAGTCTAAACTCCAGTTATGGATACTTGAGGGGAGGAAGCGGTTGCCGTCAGCAACCGCTTCCTCCCCCTCAAAATGATTATCATTATTGTTTAGGTATGAGTTCTTGATTTTTTTGATTAATTTATTCTTTGGAAGTCCCTTACGTCAAAATATTCGGCAATGTGAAGAAATATTTAGCCAACAGCATCCATTGCTACTCACGCCCCACTTTCAGAAATCATTAAAAGTACGTACTCGCGATCGCTTCCCTTATGATTGGGCGATGACTCAAAATAATCTTGGTACGGTTTACTTAGAGCGTATACGAGGGCAAAGACACAAAAATTTAGAAACTGCTATAAACTGTTTTCAAGAGTCATTTCAAACTCAAATGAAATGTTGCTGCTCCTTTTTCGTAAAAAATTGCCGATACAATTCACAACCTGCGATCGCTTGAGATCCAGAAAGTTTAATCAGCCCCATACTGCTTAACTTGTGAGTGAGGATGGGATCTAAGGAAATAGCTTCATTGGCATTCAGAACGGTATCAAAAGCTTGTGCTAACTCTGGCTGTTGTTGCAAGGTTGCCCAGTGACGCTGCAAGTGATAAGAATAAATTCTGCTAACAGTGGGAGCAGTTTCTAGCAGTTGCGACAGAGTTATCTCCTTTCGACTCAGATGATAGAGAGCTAAGTGTACAAGGGCTGGATGTCCCCCAACCATTGTCATTAATTGTCTGGCTTCTTCCCCATCTGTCCAATTGAGTCCATAGCGTTGGGCTAACTGCTGCACCTCTTCTTGACTGAAGTTGTCTAACTGAATCGGTAACCCTACATTGAAAGGAGACTGATTAAGTTCGAGAGGAACATAAATATCTGTTGAGTGAACCACGAGCAGACGAAGCTTTTGCCAGATGGGTATTCTTTTCGCTTCTTCGTACCAAGAACGCAACAGAGGTAGAAAATCCTTCGCTGCTTGAGGATGCTCGAAAATATGGTTCACCTCATCCAACGCCAAGATCAGGGGAGTATTAATTGACTCTAGTAGATATTCTTGGAAGTAGAGGGTGCAGCTAATTTTACTTCCCAGATCTTCATCCCAATACTCGTCTAACATCGGTTGACGCTGAAGCTGGCGAGCGATATTAGCACACAACCAGCGCAAAAATTGACTCAAGTCGCTCAGAATTGTCTGCTCGACTTGTTCTAAATTCAAGCTGATAGTGTGATACCCCTGGTGCTTGGCATAGTCAAGAATCCTCAGCAGCAGTGAAGTTTTTCCCATTTCTCTGGGAGCTTTAATCCTGATTAGCGCTCCTGGTTTTCCAATTTCTTGATAAATTTGCTCCTCAAGGAAAGAACGTTTGAGGTAAAACGGAGAGTCGAGAGGAACTGAGCCACTGGGGTAGCAAGGTGACGTATCTTGGTTAACTGTGGAGGGAAATTGCGTCAGGTCTTGTTTCAAAAGTTTTGTCTTTGGGACTGCTTTGGTGATGGTATAAGACTCCAGCAGCACCCGACAGTTTTTCTTGGTCACGCGCTGACCAATGACTTCGGAGAGTCGCCCAAACAACTCTGGGGCAACAACATTGGTAAAGTAGCCAGGACTATAACCTGCCTCTATTGCTATTTGGTTATAAGTTCTATGCTGCCAAATGCCACGTAAAATCAGATTTTCTGTGAAATTAAGGGGGCGATTGTGCTTCTCAATTAGCACTTGGTCAACAATCTTAAAGAGACAATCAAGGTTCATAGAGATTACAGCCAAATACTACTTAGAGATAACAGGATTTACCTTAGGACTTACGCAACAGGCACAGTGCGCTGCCATTCATTAGTACAAGAGTATTGTTTAGAAAAACTAAATTCTCCAGAAGCAGGACTTACGCAAAAATAGCTAAAAAGCTTAATTTATCGAACCGCCAAGACGCCAAGAACGCCAAGAGTTCGTAGAGTTTGCGTAAGTCCTAAGAAGAATAGACCTCTTCTGTCATTTTACGGGTTGAGGAGTAGTAAATAAACGGTTAATATCAATTAACATTAAGTTTGTATATATATAGACATGAACTACCTGCGGACTTCGCTTCGCTACGTCCGAGGTTTCTGACGCTTCAACTGCTGAACTTTCCTAAACCCTCCACAATGCTGTGGGCTTTTAGAAAGAGTTGCTTTCATCACCTCTGTTCCGTTCCTCCACCTGGGGACTTCCCGCAAGGAAGGTTAAATACACAAGGAGTGCGAGCCAGAAAGAACGGCTGCAAATGTTTTGGTGGTTCAAAACAGCAAAAATGCGATCGCATAGTGAATTGGCGCTTATACTAGCACGCGACCCATCAACGATAACAAGGTGGCTGGAGAAACACCGTCAGCAAGGATTAGCTGGGTTACTAAAAATCAAAAAACCAGCAGGACAAGATCTAACAATCAAAAAAGAGGTACTCGAATCACTCAAAGTGAATTTTAATTTCACCTGAAGGTTTTACTAGTTACAGAGAAATTGTGAATTGGCTCAATGAAAATCACAGTTTAGATGTGAGTTACCGAATGGTCTGGCTTTTCACGGTATCTGGAAAACCTCACTTCTATTTCTCTCTCCTAAAAGGAGAGAGACTTTGAATTTTCCCCCTTAGAGGATGTTTTAAAAGGGTCTTTTGCTCTCCTAGTTAGCACAGCCAAGTATCTCAGTACATGGCTAAAACCTTGATTTATGTCGAAGTTAACCCAAGTGAGAAAAGCAAAATTATACTTTCTGGGACTTTTAAAACATCCTCTTAGAGCGTCGGGAAGGGGGTTAGGGGGTTAGGTTTTTCGTAGGCTTTTTCACATGACGTAAAAAGTCAGACCGAATGGTACATTACTTGGTGCGCTTTCCTCGCAACTTGGAGAAGATATTGCACTCCTTCAAATAGACCAAGCCGCAGCACATTTGACCTATAAGTTGAAATGGCCGCTTTCACGCCTAAGACTTGATTTTAAACATACAAGAAAAGTTTTCGTAAATCAAACAAAAATAGATTCATAAATACGGTTCTGGACTCTCAAAGTTCTCTGTTGCTTGACTACTAGCCCTGACAAAAGCAATTCTCTTTCCTCTGAACTATCAACTGCAACAATCTGTCCTTGATGCAAAATTTGTCGATAGAGTTCTAGTAGCCGAACGGATTGTTTACTTTTGAGGAGGCGATCGCGAATAGTTCTCAAATGCTCTGGTTCATCCTGTGATTCCCAATTCTCTATTACCTGAGTTTGCACCAAATTTTCAATCCATTCGGCTTCTCTGTTGGTAGGAATAGAAGATGAAGAATTGCGGATGAGTTTACATAGCTTTTGGGTCAAAAAAGGCTGACCACCAGTCCAGGCTAACACTTCTTTTAAGACTGTTTGAGGATTATCGACTTTCTCTGCCAATCCCTGAAGTAAAGGTTGCGCTTCATGCTCTTTAAAACCTTCCAATTGAATGGTCTGACCGATGTTAAAAGGCGTTCTTTGGTAGTCAGTAATTAAGTCGCTAGGAGTGGCGACTCCAAAAATAGCAATGGTTAAACGTCGATACTCTGGATTAATACTGCGCTGATTATAGCAGGAGCGAATTAGAGCAAAAAAGTCATTAAATGGGAAATTCAAGCCCAAGAGGTTATCAATTTCATCGATAAAAATTATCAGGTTTTTAGAGATAGTTTCATCATTTTGAGTAACTTCAACTAGCAAAACTTCTTCAATAAATTGACTCAATCTCTGAACCGGAGAAATATTCCCTTGTTCTTGCCACCAAGTTTTTAGATTAACCTTTCTTAATAAACCAAAACTTCGCCATAGTTCTACTGTCAAGCCTTTGTACCATTGGTCAGGCGTGACGTTTTCGCTACCAATGCGGGTCAGATCGATCGCCCCGCAGCTAAATCCCTCATGCTGGAGGTGATGCATCATACGTACCATCAGGCTTGACTTGCCCATCTGCCGAGGATTAAGAATGTAACAAAACTCCCCGCGCTTCAACGCCTTGTAGAGATAACGGTCTGCTGAGCGCACAACATAAGTGGGACAACCCATCGGCAAACTTCCTCCCACTTGATAGTCAAAGGTAGAGGGTTGTTCAGCACTTCTAAGTAACTCGTTTTCAAAGACCAGTTCGGCTTGGGTGGCTTTGAGAATTTCTAGGGTTTGTGAGAGTTCTTGAGTACGTTCTTCGACTCTGAGCTCTAGATTTCGGTTATAATCCTCTAACTGTCCGTAGAGACAGGCATTTTCAATGGAGATAGCAGCTTGAGCAGAAAGAATTCTTAAAACTTCAATGCGATCGCTGGTAAATGCATCTGTGGTTAAATTGTTTTCTAAATATAAAATACCGCTTAGTTTGCCTTGATTTAACAAAGGAGTACAGAGAATCGATTTTGGTTGAGTGACGACGATGTAGGGATCGCGGATAAACTCTTCTTCTTCGGTAGCGTTATTCAGAACTACATTTTCTTGAGTACGGACAACATAGTTAACGATCGCAACTGGTAGGATAGGTGTCTGTTTGTCGCCATCTACAGAGTCAATGGGAAGCGATCGTAGTAGAGTCACGTCATCAGAATCTACTGTACTTTTAGCTGCGATAATCCATTTCCGATCTTTTTCCAGTATCAGAAAACCTTTTTGAGCACCGCCATTTTCAATTACAGTTTTCATTAACTTAGCCAGCAGTTGGTCTAGTTTAATTTCGCTAGCTAATATTTGAGAGGCTTTAGTAACTGTCATCAGATCGAGTACTTGGGGATTTGTACCACCAGTAGATTCAGTTGTCTTAATGCTTTGGTCTTCTTTTCGGTTGTTTATATCCATTAGAAACTGTGGGTACTCCAATTCTAGGGCTTTAACTTTGGCTTTTGCACCCCAGCGACTATAACAATGATAAGCATTTCTCAAATATAGTCGTCCTATTTCTTCTCTACTGAGAGAGAGATAAAATTCTGCTGCGCGTTCGTAAGCTATCGCTTCTTCGTGGATAAATTCAGATTTTTTAGCACCTTGAATTGCTTTTTCATAAAGTTCTTGAGCTTGCCAATTTTGTCCTAAAACTCGCGCTTTTTCTGCTTCTACTAAGTCGTATTTATTTTGAAAGTTAGCTGGGCAATGACCAGCCCATATTTTCATATCTTCTTGATTTTTTTCTACTTGCTCTAATATTTTTTTTTGCTCCTCTGAAGCGCAATTATGATAATGAGCAATAAAAGAGAGGGAATAGTAGAAATTATTTTGTGGTACGGTAAGATGAGAACTGAGATTTTTAATATATTTTTTTGCTTTGATTCCGCTTTCAAAAGCACTTATATAATTCTTGAAAAAATAAAAATATACTGTTTTAGAAATATAAAAAATATTTAGTAACCATGCATTTTTATTTTGAATCAATTTTTGCAAAAAAATTGTTTCTTTTTCTTCATTTTCACCAATAACGAATTTTTGTTTACCTTCATAATTATATAGTAAATTGCTTACTATTTTTTGACATATATATATATAAGTAAATAAATATTCTTGTCGCATTTTTTTGATTAGATTATTATAGCTTGTGTAATCCTGCTGAACCTCTTTGAGATCGTAACCTCCAAAGAATTTTATCAAGCAATAATCCATCGCATTATAACTTGCATATTCATTATTTCCTGTATTTAACCCTCTTTGGAACCCCTCTAGTAAGCTTTCTTGTGCCACTATATTTCTTAAAAATTCTTTCCAGTGCCATATAAATCCATAATAAATATGCATTACTAAAGCTTGTAATTTTGAAATATTTGAATTCTCTAACAATTTTAGGGAGAGTTTACCAAACTCATATCCTGAATCAACATCTTTCATCGTCCCACATAAATGCATTCCGTAAGCACTATAGATACAAGCAGCTTCAGGAGGATTTCCATATTTGATACAGAGATTAATTTGGGTTAATATTACCTCAATATGCAAAGAAAAATTAAGTTGGATCGTAGAAGATAAAATATACTGCAATATTGGTATTGCTTCAAGTTTATAGAGATCGGTCATTTGATTTAAATTTGCTAAATCCTCAATATTTGTTTTGTTAAAAAATTCTTTAATTGTTTTCTGTAGTTCGTTAATTTTCTTTTCTATTTCGCCTGCTTCTTGGGATTTAGAAATATCTATTCCTAGTTCTAGTAGAGATTCGATTGCAATTTCTATCGCTTTATTTTGCTGAAAATTAGCAAAATAATTTAATATTTTTACTCGATATATTTTTACCCTATCCAAAATAGTATTAACTTTTTTCAAAACATTTACACTTAGCTCTTCTACCTGTAAAAATTTTGTGTTTAAATACAAAACTTCTAAAATTTCTATATGAATTTCCAAAGTTAAACTATACTGATACTCCCAACTATTCGGTGGTAATAACTCTAACCCAGCTTCTAAGTATTTCAGAGCAGGTTGATAAGCTGTTGATTCTTTCGCTTTTTTACCAGCTTGAAGATTTAATTTAGCTAATTCATTTCTTTCATATTGCTCGACAATTAATTCATATCCTTCATTTAGTTGGTTAACAATATCAAAAATATTTTCCTCTAAATCATCTTCTGGAGTATTCTCTAAAACGAGACGACCTACTTGCAAATGCACTGCTTTTTTCTCTGCTTTTGGAATTAAAGCATAGGCAGCTTGCTGAACTCTGTCATGCAAAAATTTATAGGGTATATATTTGGGGATTTTGGGAATAAAAGCAGCAGATATTTCTGAAGTATCCGTTGATATTTCTTCTTGATTCCAAAATATAGGTATTTTATAGTCATTACTTAGAGGTAAAATCAAACCTGCTTCTAGTGCTTGCTGAAGTTCTCTAGCTGTAATGATTTGAGATTTGTGATTGACGACAGAGAGAACTTCTAAATTAAATTGATTGCCAATACAGGCAGCTAATTGCAAAATCTTCTGAGTCTTTTCATCCAGCTTGGTAATCTTACTGATAGTTAAATCAACTACATTATCAGTTTTTTCTATTATTTCAAGCTTCTCAATATTCCAGTCCCAAATATTTTTATTATGGTCAATTAACAAAATTTCTTCTTGGTACAGATATTGAAGTAATTGAGTCAAGAAAAAAGGGTTTCCTTGAGTTTTATTGTTTACTAACTCTGCTAAAACTTTTGACCTTTCTGTAGAGCAATTTAAAGTATCGGCAATTAATTGATTGATATATTCGATTGCTAATGGTTGCAGAGAGATATTATTGACCCTAGCACCTTCTTTTTCAATTTGCTCTAAGGTTTGTATCAAAGGATGAGTAGCATCAACTTCATTATCTCGGTAGGCTCCGATTATCAATAGATATTGGCTGTCCGCATCGGTTATTAATAGCTCAATTAACTTCAAGGATGCTAAATCTGCCCACTGTAGATCGTCGATAAAGATAACTAAGGGATGTTCATTTTGAGCGAAAACAGTAATAAATCTTTGAAAAAATAAATTAAATCGATTTTGAGTCTCAGTTGCTCCTAGTTGTTCAACTGGTGGCTGTTTACCAATAATTTGTTCCACTTCAGGAATTACATCGATGATAACCTGAGCATTAGGATTCAAGTCTGCTAAAAGTTCTAGTTTCCAAGTTTGTAGTGCTGCTTCAGATTCAGTAAGTAACTGCTGTATTAAGTTTTGAAATGCTAAAGCGATCGCCGCATAAGGAATATCTCGTTGCAACTGATCGAATTTTCCGCTAATAAAGTATCCTCGCTGGCGTAATATTGGTTTATGAACTTCATTAACCAAGGCAGTTTTGCCAATTCCTGAATAACCAGAAACCAGCATTATCTCACTGCTGCCTTGACTAACTCGCTCGAAAGTAGTTAATAGTTGTGTGATTTCTTCTTCCCTACCGTAAAGTTTTTCGGGAATGACAAAGCGATTGCAAATATCCTGAGTTGCTAAACAAAACTCGTCAATCTGCCCTAAACTCTCTAAGCGTAAGCGACAGGTTTCCAAGTCGGCTTTGATTCCCCAAGCACTTTGGTATCGTTCTTCTGGAGTTTTTGCCAACAATTTCATCACAATGTCTGAAACGGCTTTAGGTATTGGTTGAGACGTTGAATTTAACGTTTCTACAAGTTCATGTGGGGGAACAGGTTGTTGAGCAATTTGACAATGAACTAACTCTATAGGGTCAGTGGTTGCAAAAGGCAGTTTATTGGTGAGCAATTCGTAGAAAGTGATACCTAGTGAATAAAAATCGCTACGGTAATCTATCCCTCGGTTCATTCTTCCAGTTTGTTCTGGAGCAATATAAGCTAAAGTTCCTTCTAAGCTCTCAATATTGCAAATTGTCTGATTTTCCCGAGATAAAGAAGTCGAAATACCGAAATCAATGATTTTAAGTTGTTCGGTTTCTGAGTTATAAACAATATTAGAGGGGTTAATATCTTTATGGATAATATTGACAACGTGAATAGCCGCCAAACTCTCAGTAGTTTTGATGGCAATAGAGAGAAATTCTTTCAAAGTAAATTGGCGATCGCACATTAACAATTTTAAAGATTCACCACCAAAGTCTTCTAAAAACATGACTAGACTATTTTCATATCGCTGCAAATTACATGCTTTAATAACTCCATCGGCATTTAAGGAGCGAATGATTTCATATTCTTGCTTGTATCGAGTTAGTTCTGAGGGAGTTGGGTAGTTTTCCTTGAGAATCTTTAAAATAACGCGTTGATTATCAGGCTTGAGAATGGCTCTATAGACTAATGAATTAGCACTTTCATAGATTTTTTGAATAATCTGATAGTCTTTCATAGTGTTCGTGAGGAAATTCTTATAAGTACAATTTTATTGTCTTTCTTTCTCAATTTTGAAGTGCCTGAATTTTTTTTAATTTTATGTTTTTATCTTGGAGTCCGTTCTCTGATAAATCTCAGTTACCATAGTAGTGGTAACTTGAAGCCGATTTTTCAAAGCTTTGCTAATAACCTGTGACTTCCACATATCACAGTTTTTACAAGCTGGTCTATTATCTAATTGATTCAAAATTAAATTGCATCTAAGTTGATTAAATAAATTTCCACTCCAAATATCTTGCAGACTTTGTTTATTGTAATCTCCCAAACTAGCAATATCCTTGTCAAAACCAAGCCTAAATAAGGTTTCAATACAGTAGTATATTCTGCCGTCAGGCAAAACAGCCATTTCTATAAAGGGAAACAGACAAGCCCATCTCCCTTGCGCTTTTTGAATATAATGTTTGAGCGAATCTTGCAGACCGTCGTTAATCTTGCTAAGACGCATATTAGTTTCTTTATATTCAGCTAAGTTCAAAACAAAAATACTATCTGCTTTTGCTAGCCAACGTTCTCGAAATTTTTGTTCTTCATCGATAGTAACATCCGGATTTCTGACAAATGATGTCCTCACCTCACAAGGAATTCTCAAGCGATCGCGCAGTCGCAGAAAATTAATAACATTAGATTCGACTCGGTTAAGATTAGCACCCCTAACTCTTAAGTAAGTATCTGGCTCAGCAGCATCAATGCTAATATCAATACTGGTTAGACCTGCTTGCAATAATGCAATGGCTCGACTTTCATCTAGCAGTTGACCGTTAGTAGTTATATGAACTCTGGGAACTCCTTGTTGTCTACAAAGTCGGACAAAATCTATAATCTTGGGGTGAAGCAATGGCTCCTCCACACTGCCAATTAAGATCGTAATTCCCTGTTCCCCACATTCTTGTGCTAGTTTTTCCATCATCTCCCAGGACATTGCATTATTACCTGTGAAGAAATCTGTTGTATGTGTTGGCTTGAGTAAAGAACTATGATAAGGACACATGACGCATTTGAGGTTACAAGTATTCCCAACAATTGCCCTAACATAGGAAGGTTTTACAGCCGTGCCATAATAGTCCGCAAAGTAATGTAACTGTTCGTCAACATCGGTCTGTGAAATAATAGTCAAGGGTGTTGGAATGCCAAAAATTACCTGATTTTTACTTTCAAATTCTTGTAATAACCGACTCCAGATATTACTTAACTCCTGGGGATACAAATAGGCTAGGGTCGGATATTGAGGTAAACCCAATTCTGATGAAACAGGTAGGATGGGTCTGAAAGCAACTACTTTTTTTCCAGATTTGGCTGCTGCCACGAGTCTTTCTACACTTTTTGGGTTTAAGGGAATACCATGAGGTGGTATTTCCAGCACCATATCCGACATTTTCCAATTATCTCGAATTTGAGTTTGTAAAAGCTTTTGAATATCTTTGATAGTCATATTTTTTTCGCCAGTATTTAGATAGCATCAATGAAGAAAAAAGCCACCCTTATTTTAGGCGTGGGTGGAGTATGCTTTCATAAGCTTAAGATATTTAAGTCAAGAATAACTCGCCTGAAAGCCTATTTATAAGCTAGTTAAAACCTCAATATTTAAGATGAGCTTGAGTTGAGAAAAATTTAGCTTATCTCAATTGAATCAAGTGCTGGTTGTAGGAATATAAGGGTTATCTGCGTAGTATTTACCTGGTATATTATTTTCAATCCAATCTTCCAACTCATCTGGAGTAACCGTCGCTTTACTAAGTTGGGGACGTGGAGGGAAAGGAATGGTATGAATGAATAGGTAAGGATGGTTTATGCTAGTATCTGATAAATTACCTTGATAAGAATTAATATCTATATTTAGTAAATAACCAAGTCCTGAAACCTCTTCTCCACGTTCTAATTCATTAAATATAGGAAAAATCAAGTTTTGGTCTTCGTTATAATTTGGAAAGACCTCACGCAGTAACTTGGCTTCATCTGCATTTTCTTCCAAGTTATTTTGTTTAGGATTAGCTGCAAATAACTTTTCCAAGTTTTCACCAACATTTTGATTTTCTTCAGTAGGGCGTACAAAATATTCTTTTAACTGTGTTGCAATCTCTTGTTTCGGATTTCCATCAGCATCAATCCACCGCCATATATAGGCAATAATTTGAGAAACTTGTTTAGCTTGCTGATAAATTCGTCTTAGATAAAAGATTTCAGAAGCTTCTTGAAGCATATTCTCTAAAAATTCTTGGGATGCTTTGCTTATAAAAGCTTGTTCTGAGCTTAATTCAGAAGTTTGACTATTTGCACTTCTAAATCTTGCGAATAACGTTACTAACTCGTTTGTATACTCTGCTAAAAGCTTATCTGCTACTTGATTTATATTTTCACCTTTAGTAAATAAATCTCTAGTTCCAAACATGATTTGTTCTTCCTATTTGTAAGAATGTGATAATTTTGAAGGCAAATTGTAAAAGCGGCGAGGATTATCCCAAAGAATCTTTTGCACAGTTTCTTTGGATAATTTTTCGTCAAGCTTTACCATTTCTGCAATGATGTTCGGCTTGTGATCCATGTGGGGATAGTCCGAACCAAAAATTAAGTTGTCGGTGCCAATATATTTGATCGCCTGAACCAGTAATGGTTCTGAAGGCTCTATGCTAATAAAGCACTGGCGACGAAAATACTCTGATGGCTTGATTTTGACATTGTAATTAATTTTATCCTCCCAAGCTAAATTTTCATACTCTTCATCTAGTCGCCATAACCAGTAAGGAAGCCAGCCACAACCGGACTCCAGAAAAGCTACTTTCAGTTTTGGATGGCGCTCTAACACCCCTCCTCCAATCAATGCTAATAAAGCCATCATCTGTTCCATCGGATGAGAGCAAGCGTGGGTAGCAAAACGAGTATTAAACCTTTCTGTTCCAGTAGTTGGCAAACGACTGTGAGTGCCTTCGTGAATGCCTACTGCTATGCCTAGTCGCTCGCATTCTGTCCAAAAACCCTCGTAAGCGGAGTCGCTCAATAGTCTTCCTTTGACGGGGTTTGGACGTAAAAACACCGCTTTCCAGCCAAAACCGACAATTCTATGCAATTCATGTACTATTGACTCTGGCGCGTGCAGATTAATTGCTCCTACGCCTTTCAACCTATCTGGATCGTAGCTGCAAAAGTCTTTTAACCAATTGTTGTAAGCGCGGGTAAAAGCGCCGGCAACTTCCGGTTGCATAGTATCGATCGCCCAAAGCCACAATCCATAAGTTGGATAAATGAATGCCAGATCGATACCCATCAGTACCATCTCTTGAACGTGAGACTCGACATTGTAGCTTTGGAAATAAGCATTGGGGTGAGCTGACATCATTTGCTTATTTCCGACAGCACGAACTTGCTGAGAAACTTTTTTTACAATGTCTTCACCTTGAATTTTCATGTCTGCTGAAGGAGCAAACTGTTTAAATTCTGGTTCGAGATACTCAGCCCACATATTGATAGGTTCAATTACGTGGGAGTCAGCATCAATAATCGAATATCCGTTTAACATGATCTCTAATCAATCTGTCTCGGAATTGGGAGTTGGTGCGTGACGCTATAAGTCTGAGTTATTACCCTGAAATTTTTTCGTAGCTTTATACATCGTACAGTTTTTCGTGTCAGTTGTGTAAGCCCTATTTTTATCAAATAAGCGGTGAAATAAACTCGATGGCACTACCAACAATATTTAAAGCCTTATCTATCTCTGATAAAAAATTATTAAAATCATCAATCTTCCCAGCAGACTTGTCCAGACTATTTGTAGCTTGCTCAATTTTTAAACGAGGTTCGTCAAGCTTTTTTTTAAGTTCTTCATCAATTAAAATCCCCTTTATCTCAAGTTGTTTTGTTTCCCATCTGCCCCACTTATCTTTTGCTTCTTGCCATTGTGTGTCAGAAATTTTGCCGGATTTTAAAGCATTGTCGCTTCTAGATCGTCATTTTTGCAACTCCAAGAATCAAGTAAATAGGAATTAAAGCCAGTATTACTTTAGGTCGCATAATTTTTCAATGAATCTTAAAGATTAGGCGTTTTCCTCTGGTTAGTATTGTTATTTATACTCTGATAAACAACAATCCATAAAACTCATATAAAAACTCATATAAAAACTCATGTAAAAACTCATATAGCAATCCGATTTGATTTATGAGAATTCAAAGTGCTACAAACCCGGTTTCTTTAAGAAACCAGATTTCTCTATCTCACCAATGATTTAGATTGCAACTTAGTCAGGTATAGATAATCGTAGGGAACATGGCTGTGCCCCTACCCGTGTACTTCATTTACCTGAAATACGCTATATCAACTCAAGAAACTAATATTCTTCGTCGGAGAGAATATCACATCCACATGGGAAAAGAATTGAGTTGCTCTTGTGTCAGTGGTTCTTGCAACCAACCCATTTTCACCGGAACTTCATAAAGCCGTCCAGGCGCTAACCTTTTCCACATATGGCGCATTCCCGGAACGATTACCTTGGCAACTCTCAGTCCAATATCGGGACGAGTCTGATCTAAAACTAGCATTTCTAAACCATTGTTCTCAACGATTTGTTGACAGAGCTTGACATCTTCGAGTAAATCGTCACTTACCATTTGGCGATAATCGCCACTAACTTTAACAGCAATTGTCTTGTCTGGAACTAAATAAGGTCGATCGCCTATAGTTGCAGTTTTCCACCAATCTACTGCCAAAGTATCAGCAGATGGAGGATAGTTCGTACTTCCATCAGCTTTTGTAAATAAAACGTTAGGTAAAATTTGGTTAACTTCAGTCAAGGCTCGACTAATAGCAATCTTGGCATCGAAATGAGCGCCATAACCTAAAACAATATCTTCTACAGAGCGATCGCTTCTGCGACTAACAGCTGCAAACACAGGAATATTCAGATCGCTGGTAATATCTAAAACCCAAAGTTCCCGATTCATAGTTTGATAATATTGCTTCAGGCTTTGAAAATAAGGCTCGTCGAAACTATCTAAATCCACTTGCGGCTTTTGCAGGGAGTTATACCACCATAGAGCGACAGCATCCCGCTCTACTAACTCCATAAACCCTTGCAGAATCGCTTCTTCAAGAGTATTACCCGCCGCACACCCATTAGAATCAGCCCAACAGTCGGGTTTATAATCCGGTTGATAGCCATAATAACAGTAAGCTGTTGGCAGATACTTAAATTCTTGGTGAGTTAAAGACCAAACGGGAGTCCAATCAATAACTCTATCTTCATCAAAAGGTTCGGGGACTTTTTGAAACCAGCCTTGACACTCACGATTCCATTGTTCTCTAGTCTGATATTGCTGTTGGCTAAAGTTCATACAAACATTGGGATGGATCGCCACCTCCCCCATTTGTTGGTAACTGCCTTTTTCTCTAATTTCATACCCTTGAAACACCCCAGAATATCGCTCGATCCCTTCGCACAAACCACTAGCCATCGCTTGAGAGTCAGTCCTACCTTTACCCGCACTTCTACCCCCCAAATTTTGGCGCAAACTAGCACAATCGTCGAAAATGCTGAGAAAATGATGTTTGGCGATGTAATTATGAGTTAATCCATTCCCAGGAATTTTATTTAGTTCTCGCACAACGCCAGTAATAGGGCTAATATGATGTTGATATTTCCTGAGAGTTTCTTGTGGCGAACAAATACGGTGTCCTCCATCGGCGGTAAAGGTTTTCTGGCAGTGTTCTAAAACAACAGGTAGGGGGTGGTTAGTTAACCCATTTACCATTTCTCCACAGCTAGAACATTGAGGACGCTTAACCAAGCTGTGATTTTGGGTTTGCAGTGCGATCGTATCGTAAGCAATCAAATTGCTTTCTAATTGTTGATTTTCCCCCTGGACAATCCATTTAAACACCTCTGTGGCTACCATTCCGAAAGCAGTTTGTACTGTAGATGGCAAAAATCCCAAAGGAGGAGCTAAATGGGAAGAAATCTGCTTCTGTCTTTGAATAAACCCTTCAATCGGTCTATTATCTTGCAAACGCTGGGCTAAACAGTTCCAACAACCTGTTTTCTGAGGATCGAATAAAGGGCCAATCCAGACTATTGTCCCTAATGGCTTAACCAGTATCCAAGAAGATTGGGATTTTAAGGCTTGTTGATTGAACTTATCTAGCTCAAGATTGAGATAATCATCGGTTAAAACCACTGTCAAATCACCTTCGTCTGATACTTGAATTTGAAGAGACTCAAGCACAGCAATCAAGTCTTCAGCAGCAACCGAACCTAATGTTTTTACTGCTACTTTAGTCGATCGCAATCTTTGATGAGCTACTGTAGGAGCAATATTAAGATGATGGCAGAAGATGTCTAAGTGGGATGGAACAGAGTTATCTTCTTGAACAAGATAGCCCTTTTGTTGCATTGCTAATAAAGCATATTGGGCTTGAATACTGACATTGAGAACTTCTTGGAAGAAAGTGATAGCTGAGTGTAAAGATTTTGGGTCTTCCAGTAGCGACTGTTGAATGGTATCAATAATTTCGTCAATATTGCGATCGCCATCGATGCAAGCTGCTAAAGTACAAGAGATGCGATCGCTTAACCAGACTTTTTCTCTCTCGGAAAATAAAAATACATTGTCTGTTTCTATAGTTTCAACAGAGTAACAAGGATTGAATTGGAGTTTAGGTTGCATCGCTCGTTATTAGTTGTTTGTTTACTAATCCCAGTGGGATTTTAGCAGAGTTCCCCTCTAATTCGTAAAAACCACATTTGTTGTGGGGGTTTAGCAATGCTCATTGGTGTCAACTTAAGTTAGAAATGGCTTAACTGTTGGCTTCATAACCCACCAAGCATTTGTGAGAGGTTAAGGTCGAACACTATTTGTCAATAAGTAATAGTACTTAAAATATTGCTGAAATCGGGGTCGCAAACACAATTTTTGAGCAGGCGATCGCTTAATCTTGATACGCATGATTCATTCTTGCCCCATAAGTTCAGTACAAAAGTTAACTTCATACCTTTGTTTTTCCTAAATTTTCAGCATAATTTCTAATTGACAAAAGTAAAATTATCTTAACCTCTCACCGATGCCCACCAAGAAATTAATTTCACGGGCTTTTAGCTCAAGTCTACTTCAGTAGACTAAAAAGTTTTGAGGATATTTAGTCATCTTGAGATGACTTTTGCTATTAGCAAGGAACTTCAGTTTCTTGCGGGACATCGGTTTCGCGTTAAGTTAACACGTATGAACAATGCGCTTTATCCCTACGCCGCCAATCTTTGTACCATCAAGGCAACCATGAATCAACGCCTCAAACGACATATTTTCCTAAATGCATAACATGATTAATTTCTACAGTCCGTAGTTTAAAAATTAGATCTGATTTTTCTTTTAGCAGAGTGATGGAAGAGCGCTATTAATGCAATAACGCCTATCCCCAAACCCTTTTGCACATCCTGTAAAAAGCCAGTTAAGCTTGTATCCAGTGCTTGCTTAATTGAAATTGCAGAAATCTGAGTGCGGATTCCTGAAGATTGATGGGCTTGTATATTAGCTTTTATATGAGCTTTTAGGGTTGTGTTAATAAAGAATTATGTAACAATGGTTTTAAAGTTACTTGAGGAATTTCATGTGTTACTTTAAAAACAAAGATTAACTGAGCTAATCTAAAGTTAATCTGAAAATTCTCGAAAGGTGAATAATAATCAGTAAATAATTCCTGTTGTTCTGAACAGTAATAGAAATGCTAGATAGTTCATTGTTTGATTTGGAGTTGAAATAGTTTCAACATTCAATTTTCTCTAAAAAACCATAAAAAATAATTGTTAAAATTATAGTTTTTATGGCTTTTTATAGGAAAGTGAGTAAATCACAATTCTATACATCAAGTTCCAATTTTTACCGATTTAGTTTCAGCTTATAGATTAGACTTTTTGCAAAAGTCCTTTTTTGCGTTCTCTTCTGGAGCGCCTCTCTTGCCTCGTGCGTGAGATAAAAAAATATTTATGCAAGAGACTCTATGAACAAAGTCCACAACGAAGCAATGAAAATAAGCTGATGTGCATTCAAGTTGCAAAATTTGAATTGTTGGTAATAACTTCAAACCCTCTCCTCTGCCCTCTTGCAGCCTCAACTAGCAAATTAAGTGATTAACAGCTTATCTCTTTCCCAGTCCCTAGTCCCTATTTTCAAGCTAGGCCTATTGAAAATTCCCAATTGACATCACATTTTGATAGGTTTAATACCCAACATTAGGCTAGCGTTCGAGCTTTTAATGCAGATGTGAAGTGTCGCTGGGGAAAGAAAAGCATTGAAACAGGCAAAAACTCGTTTCCACCGAACAACGAGTCTGGGATGTAGGACTCCTATTTGATTTTTGAACAAGACATATTTCGTTCGGTAAAAATTGTTATCAATTTTTACCCAACAAATTAATGAGAGCTTTACTCAACCAAGATTAAAACCCTAGTCTACTTAGCATGAATCGAGAGTAATCTTATGCATACTAACTTTACAACTTTAGTTGACCTGTTACATTACAGAGCCATTCATCAGCCTAATCAAACCGCTTATACTTTTTTGGTGGATGGAGAAACAGAAGAAGTCAGCATTACTTATCAAGAATTAGACCAAAAAGCACGAGACATTGCTATAGCACTGGAGAGTAAACAAAACGCTGGAGAGAGGGCACTTCTGCTTTATCCACCTGGACTAGAATTCATTGCTGCTTTTTTCGGGTGTTTATATGCAGGAGTCATTGCTGTTCCCGTGTATCCACCGCGACGCAATCAGCGCATGACAAGATTACAAGCCATCGTTAAAGACGCCCAAGCAGCTTTTGCCCTGACAACAACATCTGTTCTTACCGATATTGAAAGCGGCTTCAAACAAGAACCAGAATTAGCAACTGTGTCTTGCATTGCTACCGAAAATCTGACTCCTCACATTCGACAGGATTGGCAGCCAGTAGAAATCAAGGACGATACATTAGCATTTCTACAGTACACTTCTGGTTCAACTGGAACACCGAAAGGAGTGATGATTACTCACGCCAACTTGCTACATAATTTGGCTCAAATTTATCAAGCTTTTGGACATTCCCTTGACAGTCAAGGTGTAATTTGGTTGCCACCATATCATGATATGGGGTTGATTGGTGGAGTGCTGCAACCCCTCTATGGTGGTTTTCCTGTCACACTTATGCCACCCTTTGCTTTTCTCCAAAAACCTTTACGCTGGCTTCGCGCAATTTCTCGCTATAGAGCAACTACTAGTGGCGGGCCTAATTTTGCCTATGACTTATGTGTGGATAAAATAAATCCCTCCGAGCTAGCAAATTTGGATTTGAGCAGTTGGGAATTGGCTTTTAACGGAGCAGAACCCATACGTGCCCAAACCCTCGAAAGGTTTGCAACCAAGTTTGCATCTTGTGGTTTCCAGAAGAAAGCATTCTACCCCTGCTACGGTATGGCAGAAACAACTTTACTAGTTTGCGGAGGTTCAAAAGAAAAGCTACCAGTTTTGCAAACAGTTAACGCAACAGAGTTGGAACAAAATCAGGTAGTAGCTGAGAGCGAAAATCAGAAAAGCCGTACCCTTGTGGGTTGTGGAAAAACTTGGCTCGATCAGAAAGTAGTTATTGTCAATCCAGAAACTTTACTTGAGTGTCCGCCCAATAAAGTAGGAGAAATTTGGGTTGCAGGTACAAGTGTTGCTAGTGGGTATTGGAAGCGCTCTCTTGCAACAGAACAAACTTTTAATGCCTGCCTCAAGGGTACCGATGATGTTCCTTTTGTACGCACTGGAGATTTGGGTTTCCTTGCGGATGATGAGTTATTTATTACAGGACGACTAAAAGATTTGATTATCATTCGAGGTCGCAATCATTATCCACATGATATTGAGTTGACTGTACAACAAAGCCATTCCGCATTGCGACCTTTTTCTGGAGCCGCATTTTCGGTAGAAATTAATGAGCAAGAACGGTTGGTAGTTGTTCAAGAAGTGGAGCGGAGTTACTTGCGTCGTTTGGATGTGGATGAAGTGGTTAAGGCCATTCGTCAAGCAGTTTCCTTTGAGCATGAACTACAAGTTTATGCGATCGAATTGCTGACAACAAACAGTATCCCGAAAACTTCTAGTGGAAAAATTCAGCGTCATGCTTGTCGAAATGGTTTTCTTTCGGAAAGTTTGAATGTTGTAGGAAGTTGGACTACTGACCCAAATACTGAATTACTGGAAATACAAACAGAAATAGAAATTCTCTTTAACCAGATACAAAATTCGGGACATCAAAAATCATCAGAAGGCTTCGATAAATCTCTAGAAAAAACCTCGCAAAGTTATGTTTTTACCCCAGAAACAATCGAAAACTGGCTGGTTACTCATCTAGCCTTGTACCTAAAAGTACCGTCAAATGAGATAGACATCAAAGAGCCTTTTGCTACTTGCGGTCTTGATTCTTCAGTGGCGATTACTATGACGGGTGACTTAGGACAATGGTTGGGTTACGAACTAGAACCAACTCTATTCTGGGAGTACCCTAATATCCAAGCGTTAGCTGAACATTTAGCGGTAGAATGCCAGTCCTTAAGTAAGTATTCTGCAATCAGTGTTTGAAGAGGTGCATGAAATGAAACCAATTACCACTACCAACCAACAGGTTATTAATTCTATTGAGATTAAAAAACCAGAAGCAGCAAAACCACTTAAATTTAATCCTTTTGACCCAGAGTTTCGTGCTAACCCTTATCCAATCTACCATCGCTTCCGTTCAGAATCTCCCATACATCGAATTAACAACTTCACTGGTGATGAATGGTTAGTGACACGTTATGAATATGTCAAAACAGTTTTAAACGACTTGCATTTTTGCATCGATGACCTACCAGAGCGCCTCAAACAAAAAAGCTTTTATCTGAAACAGCACGGGGAATTTGAAGGACTCAGACAAACGATTAGCAGTTGGTTATTCTTTCTCAATCCGCCTGACCACACTAGGTTACGAGGGATAGTTGGTAAAGCCTTTTCTCCTGGAGTGGTAGAAGATATGCGTCCACAAATTCAGAAAATTGTGGATGAGTTAATCGATTCGGTTCAAGAAGACGGAGTAATGGACATTATTCATAGCTTGGCTTGCCCATTACCTGCAACTGTGACTGCTATGATGCTGGGTATGCCAACCCAAGAGCGCAATAAGTTGATACAGTGGGCACACGACCTATTTCGTGTATTTGACCAGCCATTATCGTTAGAAGTTTATAAGCACTTAAATCAGGTGGCTCTAGAGTTTAAAGAATTTCTCAGTACGCTGATTAAAGAACGAGAAAAGAGTCCAAAACAAGACTTACTCAGTCATCTCATTGCAGCAAAAAATCAAGGTGGCAAGCTCAACGAAGAAGAGCTAATGGGTTTTTGCGCGATGTTGTTCAGCGTTGGTCAAGAAACTACAGAGAATTTTATAGGCAACAGTATGCTTGCATTATTACGTCACCCTGACCAATTGCAAAAGCTAAAACACGAGCCAACAATCGTTCCTAGCGCAATTGAAGAACTGCTACGCTATGATAGTCCAGTGCAGTTGATTGCCCGAATCGCAACTGAAGATGTGGAAATAGGTGGAAAGACGATTAAAGCTGGAGACAGAGTTCATTTGAGCTTGGGAGCTGCGAATCGAGATCCTGCTGAATTTATCGACCCTGACTGCATTCAACTTACTCGCAAGCATAACAGCATACCTTTTGGCTCTGGTATCCACTATTGCCTTGGTGGTGCTTTGGCACGTCTTCAAGGTCAGGTAGCGATCAATACACTTATTCAACGACTTCCTGGCCTGCAACTTAGTACAGATAAGTTGGAGTGGAGAAATAACATCGTTTTACGAGGTTTGAAGGCTCTGCCTGTAACTTTTACACATTGAGTAATTTCAAACACACTCTTTCTGTAAAATCTCAGTATTTAGTTATCAAAATTGAAGCAAGCTATGAGCGTTATGAATAGAGAACCGATCGCAATTATTGGGATAGGATGCCGTTTTCCTGGTGCCAAAAATCCACAAGCATTCTGGCAAATGTTGTGTGACGGTGTGGATGCAATTTCTGAGATACCAAAAGACCGATGGGATGTAGAATCCTTCTACGATGCTGAGGAAACGAGTACCCATTGGGGAGGCTTTGTGGACAAGGTGGATTGGTTCGATCCAGAGTTCTTCGGTATTGCTCCACGAGAAGCTTTGAGCATGGACCCTCAACAAAGGTTTTTGTTAGAGGTGACTTGGGAAGCGCTAGAAGATGCAGGAATTGTACCAGAGTCTTTGTCTGGTTCACAAACAGGTGTGTTTGTTGGCATTGGTACTCATGACTACTCTGTGCTGACATGGAGTCAATCGGTTAACGAGCCTTATGCAACCACAGGCACTGGTAATTGTATCGCGGCAAATCGCATCTCCTATCTGTTTAACTTACACGGCCCAAGCGTGTCTGTTGATACAGCTTGTTCTTCTTCTCTGGTTGCAGTTCATCTTGCTTGTCAAAGTTTATGGAACCACGAATCTCAACTAGCTTTAGCTGGAGGTGTAAATATACTGTTATTGCCTACAGCTATGGCTGGTTTTGCAAAAGCCGGGTTCTTATCTCCTGATGGTCGTTGCAAAACCTTTGATAGTGGGGCGAATGGCTATGTTCGTGGTGAAGGGGCTGGTTTAGTTGTTTTGAAGCCATTATCACAAGCTCTAGCTAATGGCGATCGCATTTATGCTGTTATCCGAAGTAGCGCGGTCAATCAAGACGGGCGCAGTAATGGACTAACTGCACCTAATCCACAGGCGCAGGAAGCTCTTTTACGAAAAGCTTATCGAGTTGCGGGTGTCTCACCTAGCGAAGTGCAGTATGTTGAAGCTCACGGTACGGGCACAAAACTTGGTGACCCTATGGAGATGAAAGCTCTAGGAGCATTACTGGCAAAGGGGCGCGACAAAGAAAACTACTGCGCTGTAGGTTCGGTCAAGACGAATATTGGACACCTAGAAACAGCAGCCGGAATTGCCGGGTTGATTAAAGTAGCACTGTCACTTAAACATCAGCTGATTCCACCAAGTCTGCATTTTCAAGAGCCAAATCCTTATATTCCTTTTCATAAACTTCCTTTGCGAGTTCAGCAGACTCTCGCACCTTGGCCAAAAGGAACTAGTTCTGCACTTGCTGGAGTCAGTTCCTTCGGCTTTGGTGGCACTAATGCTCACGTAATTCTGCAAGCAGCACCAACCAATGGGGATGAATTACCTGCAAAATCCGATCGCCCTCTGCATCTTTTAACTTTGTCAGCTAAGAGTCAGAAAGCCCTTCAAGAACTAGCACAAAGTTACCACGAGTATTTGACGCAGCATCCTGACGTAAACATTGCAGATGTTTGCTTCACAGCTAACACTGGGCGATCGCATTTTAACCACCGCTTAGCTGTTGTTTCTGAATCTAATATGCAGTTGCGCGAACAACTGAGTGCTTTTACCGCCCTTGAGGAAACTGCTGGAGTTGTAAATGGTCAAGTATGCACCAACAAGCGCCCTCAAGTTGCATTTTTATTCACCGGTCAAGGCTCTCAATATATCAATATGGGACGCCAGTTATACGAACAAGCGCCAGTCTTTAGACAAGCCCTCAATGATTGCGATGAAATTCTACGTCCCTACCTTGGCGAGTCACTGCTTAAAATCATCTACCCTGAACCAGGAGAAACCTCAGATCTAGAACAAACCATATATACTCAACCAGCCATATTTGCAGTGGAATATGCTCTGGTACAGCTTTGGAAATCTTGGGGTGTTGAGCCAACAGTCGTTATGGGGCATAGTGTTGGAGAATACGTTGCTGCAACTGTAGCAGGGATCTTGAGTCTGGAAGATGGGCTAAAGCTAATTGCCGAACGAGCGCGCTTAATGCATAGCTTACCGAGTGGCGGTGAGATGGTTGCAGTATTTTCTGACGAATCAACTATTCGTAAAATTACTACAATAGACAATCAAAGAGTAGCATTTGCGGCGTTCAATGGGCCACGAAATACGATAATATCTGGAGAACAGCAAGCCATCCAGGAAATCTGCACAGCTTTGAATGCTGCAAAAATTACCACTAAAAAACTACAGGTTTCCCAGGCCTTCCACTCCCCTCTGATGGAGCCAATACTGGCAGATTTCCATCAAGTCGCAGCCAGCATTAACTATGCTGCTGGGCAAATTGACTTCATTTCCAACCTCACAGGAGAGCAACTGGCTAAAGAAGATATTACTCCAGATTACTGGTGTCGTCATTTGCGGTCACCCGTGCAATTTGCAACTGGCTTGCAAACACTTTCTGCCTCTGGTTATGAGATATTTGTGGAAATTGGGCCAAAACCCACTTTGTTGGGAATGGGACGCAAATGTGTTTCAGAAGGAGTAGAAATTTGGCTTCCCAGTTTGTCCCCAGGGGTAGATGATTGGCCACAAATGCTCCAAAGTTTGGCTCAACTGTATGTACATGGGATATCGGTAGATTGGTCTGGCTTTGAGCAGGACTATAATCGTAAGCCAGTGGTGTTACCTACCTATCCCTTCCAGCGCCAACGTTATTGGCTAGAAGGTCTTGGAGTTGAAAATTATAAAAAAGCACCTGCCAATAAGCTCCAAAATAAACAAACACACTCCCTCCTCGGTCAACGACTGCCTTCTGCATTAAAAGAAATTCAGTTTGAATCTCACATCAGCCAAGATTCACCTGCCTATTTGAAGCATCATCGTGTTTTTGAAAATGTTATTTTACCTGCTACAGCTTACATAGAAATGGTTTTAGCCGCTGGAGCAAATATTTTCAAATCTGACAATCTAGTTTTGGAAGATGTTGTTATCCAACAGGTGTTAATTCTGCCAGACAATGAAGATAAAACACTCCAATTAATTTTGACGCCTGAAACTTCTTCAGCCTACACCTTTGAGATTTTTAGCTTAACAACTGAGGAAAAAGACCAACCTATTTGGACGCTACATGCTTGTGGAAAAGTCCTAGCAGGAGACAAATCCGAATCTCTTGAGGAAAATTGGGAGACTTTGAGAACACAATACACCCAAGAGATATCTTTGACTGATTTTTACCAGCAGTTTAGAGACCAAGGAATAGATTATGGTTCTTTGTTTCAAGCAATTAAACAACTTTGGCAAAAGCAAGAAGAAGCTATAAGTCAAATTCGATTACCAGAAACCTTAGTTGCAGAAGCACAAGAGTACAAACTACACCCAGTTTTACTAGATGCTAGCTTGCAAGCGTTAGGTGCTATTTTTCCCAATGATGAAAACAAAACTACTT
>VFQR01000682.1_pt1 | contig 37694 bp, 42 predicted proteins | sample 3512321 | NCBI WGS metagenome assembly VFQR01 (sample SAMN10412374, study PRJNA504923) | tailings metagenome | isolation source: Relicate 3 Philex TSF1 revegetated site | place: Philippines: Tuba, Benguet | collected 2017-08-29 | reverse complement strand
CGGCCGCACTGGTCCATCCAATAAACGTCGTATCGTTTCGCTGGTTGAACGTGGCGGTCGTGTCCGCTCGTTCCATATTGCCAGTGCGGACAAGGTCAGCGTGCAGAACATCGTTCTAGAAAACATCGATCGTGAAAGCCGTCTGCACACTGACGAAAGCAAACTCTATCACGGTGCTGCGCTTCACTTTGCTTCGCACGAAACCGTCAAACACTCTGCCAAGGAGTATGTGCGAGGCGATGTTCATACGAATAGCGCGGAAGGCTATTTCTCAATCTTTAAACGCGGCATGAAGGGCGTGTACCAGCACTGTAAAGAGAAGCACCTTCATCGCTATCTCGCGGAGTTCGACTTCCGTTATAACAACCGCATCGCCCTCGGTATCAACGATGGTGAACGTGCGGCGCTTGTCCTTCAGGGTGTAGCGGGCAAGCGTCTCACGTATCGGGGGTCTTACTAAGCCGAATTTCAAATATCAGGCTGGCCGCTTTATTCGCTGGCGGAAAAAGCGCGTTAAGCGCGGCGCTTCTTAGCTTTCTTGCGTTTTGGTTGCGCTGAATCCTCTTTCGGAGTCATGCTCTTGTAGGGGATCGGCGCAGCCTTGCGTGCGCCGCGCAACGCCGCTTCAAAGCGAAGCTTTGTTTCATCCTTGCTGTATTTGTCAGTTTTCTTCGACATGTGAGCTTCTTATGTCTGACTCATCGGGTGAAAGTCGCGACGAAAAATACAACAGGCAAACTACCGATAACTTTGCTTCATTGGGGCGATTTGTTCAATCCTTCGAAGGCATGGTCGGCGCTGCCAGAGACGGTTCTATGTTCCTGTTGTCGAACGGTTTCGAAGGTCAAATGTTGGTGAAGATAGCTTTGCATCATCAAGCGCTAACGGCAAAGCCTACCATGGAAATTTTCCGAGCTATAACGATGCAGACCGTTGAATTCCATATTTCACTTAGGCCCGGCTTATTGAGCAACGAAGATCGGGATACTTTTTCTGGCGTTCTTGGCCAAATTCATCGCGAGTTCGAGACCCTCGCTAACATGCGGAACAACCTTCTACACGCCACTTGGTACATCGGGTGGTCAAACGACCACAAAAGCGACTTCTCGGAATTTCTCGCGCACAAGCAACGAGTAAACAAGTCGGGTTCAGGGGCTGTAGATTTGCCTAAAACGGCCGCTGAACTTAACGACCTCTCTAAGCGATGCAATATGATAGCCGAATGGATACGGCTAGTGCTTTATTCGCTTCTTTTTGCAGGGTCAGACGAAGGCGGCTGCTCGATAAAGCGGCTATTTCGATACAATAAGGAAGACAAGAGGTGGGAGGATGCGCGACCTAGCAAGAGCGCGCCTCGTACATAGCGCGATACACCGCTGAGAGGATTCTCTCTCTTTCTTCTTCGCTAACATCATCGAAGCCGGAAGCGGTAGTCAGATAAAAAGCGGCCATACCCGCCTCGATCATGTCGGGCGAGACTTCGACCTCAACTGGTGCCTCCGGCGCTTCCATTTTCTGAAAAAGCGCCTTTCGTCAAAAGCCGTCAAGAGTCCGGCCTGTCACGCCTTACGGAATATAGGTTTTGTGGCTGTGGTGTCAACGATATATATGGGATTATAGTCCTTTTTGTCTTGGCCCACGGTTTTTACCGGGACAAGTCGGGGTAACCCGGCTGGTCTTAAGGGGCGCGTCGCGCGGCGTGTTCGACTCGCGGGCCGGGAGCGGTGGCTGCATGCGTGAACAAACGCAATATGCATGCAGCGGCTGAAGTCGCCTGGTTCCGGCGAGCCTGCCGCTCGTCACTAGGGCCTTGCTTGGCTGCTTCGTTGGGAACGTGTGCCAACGCAAGTACGGCGAAGCAGATAAGGCCCGCCAGCGGAGGATAGTTTGGTCAGTCCTCCGGGGATCATGCGAAGGAAAGCCGAACACCATCGCGCGTAGTCGGCGCGAATGGCCTAAAGGCCACACGCGCTGCGGGACGCCGGTAGATTCTCCGGCTTTCGCGGTGACGAAAATTCATCTGTGCTTTCTACCTTTTCGCACAGATGGCCGTGGAGGACGGAAATCCTCCGGCGTCCCCGCCGCCCTTTTTAATTCAGGGCGGTACGGTGTTTGAACTCGGCTCATGGAGCGCGGGAACGCGAACGCACGACTTATCTCGCGCCGTGCCCCCGCTGTAATCCATTACCTCGTATCGACGGCTCGCATTCTTGTTCCTACTTTCCTCAACAGAACGGAGAACGCGATGCTGCTGGCAGAGAAACAATCGGTCGAGGACCAAATCGAAGCGCTTGCCGAGCAAGCCGAAGCCGGCGCCGACCTTCGCACGATCGAACGCGAACTGAAGCGGCTGGTTCGGCCTGTGAATGTCGAAGGCCATCTCGTCATCGTCCCCAAACAGGCGCTCGACGCGCTCGATGTCGGAGCGCTGGACGCAAAAGCACGCGCCGAAAGAACTTTCGACATCGCCGCAGCAAATGCGATCAGCGCTAAATCGATTATGGATTACAAGCGCGGCAGAAAACGGCAGCGCTATCTTCAGGTAAAGGCCAATCCACAATATCGAGGCCCGCGAATTCTGGCCGAAGGCGATTCCTGGATCGAATACCCCTGCGCCAAGGATAATGGTGAATGGCTCGGCGAGAGATACGCGTTTCTTAGTCTTGCGAAGGCCGCTGCAACGTGGGCCGACATAATCGCCGAGCAAAGACAACACTACGAAGACGGCACGCCAAAGGGCTTGATGCAGAACATCGCGATCGAGAATCCGCACATCGTGTTTCTGAGTGTTGGCGGCAACGAAATCATCGGCAACATGGCGACTTTCGTGAAACCATATCAACAGAACCGGCCGGCGCGAGATTACATCACTTCAGATTTCGGCCGTGTTCTCAATTACGTCATCGGCATGTACGAGACGCGAATTGGTGAAATCCTCAGCAAAGGCTGCTCGGTGATTTTACACGGGTACGACTATCCCGATCCCCGGCTCACGCCCGGCGGACAATGGATTGCGCCGCGGCTTCTTCATGGGCGGGGGATCGACGATGTAACGTTGTGGCGCGAAATTCCGAACATCATGCTACGGGAATTTGCGCGGCGCATGCTGGCCTTGGCGAATACCCCTACGTTTGGTGGCAAGGTTCATTTCGTCAACCTGCTCGGCACCATCGGCACCGAGGACATCATCAACGGTCCGGATCGCGCGCTTTGGGAAGACGAAATTCACGGAAGCACAAGCGGCTTTCAAAGAATTTCAGCTAAGATTGCGCACAAGATCGACGAGGTCTGGCAACAGATACGGCCGACAACCTAGGAGCCGGTCAAATCCCCCGCCGCTTCTTCTCCGCATCGTCCCACGCGGTCAGCGCCTGATAGTCCGGCACGAAGCCGAGGCCCTTCTGCGCGTCCGACGAAATCACGGTCTGCGAGGTGACGACATCGACCAGCGCCGGCGCGTTCTTCAGCGCGCGTTCGAGCGCGGGCTTCAGCTCCTCGGGCTTGGTCACGCGCTCGGCGTGCAGCCCCAGCGCCTTCGCCATCGCGGCGTAATCGGAATGGCGCAGCGTAGTGCCGACGACACGCCCGCCGTAATTCATCTCCTGGTCGAGCCGCTCGATATTCCACGCGGCGTTGTTCGAGATGATGAACACGCACTTCGCGCCATGGCGCACGGCAGTGTCGATTTCCATCGCGTTGATGCCGAAGGCGCCGTCGCCGTTCACGGAAATCACCTGCCGTTCCGGCTGCGCGAGCGAAGCCGCGACTGCGAACGGCACACCGACACCGAGACAGCCGAACGCGCCCGCGTCCATATAGGTCCGCGCCTGCAGGCCAGTGCGCGCGAAAGAAAGCAGATCGCCGCCGTCCGCGATCGCGATGTAATCCGGGTCGGCGAGATCGGCGAGCGCGTCGAAGATCGCCTGCGGATGCACCTTGCCGTCCTCACCGGTCTGCGGGCCCTTGCTCGCCTTCGCCTTCGCGACACGATCCTTGTGCTTCTGGCGAAGGCCGTCGGCCCACTGTTTGTCGATGGAAGACTCGCGATTGCCGGCGGTATCGCACATCGCTTTCAGCGCCAGAGGCACGCTCGCGAGAATTTCGGGCTGGCCGCGGCGATTGTCGATCAGTTCGCCCGCAGCATCGGAGAGGCGAATGAACTTCGCATGCGGGAATACCGCGGGCGAACCATAACCAGTCTGGTAGTCGAGCTTGCGTCCGATCAGAAGCACGACATCCGCATCCGTCATCGCCTGCGCGCGTACTGCCGCTGCGGTGGAAGGATGATCGGCAGGTACGAGGCCGCGGCTCTCCTGTGTGTCGAGATAGAGCGCCCCGGTAGCATCCAACAGGCGCACCAGTTCGCTCGACGCGCCACGCGCGCCCCGCCCCGTGAACACCAGCGGCCGCTTGGCCCCCCAGAGCGCATCGACCGCCTGCTTGATCGCATCCGGATCGGGCAGCATCACGCGCGGCTTCTTCGGCGCCATCCATTCGTCGAGCACAAGCTGCTTCGGCACGGACGTCCGCAGCACGTCCGTCGGGATTTCGAGATAGACCGGACCCGGCTCGCCGTTGTCGCCCATCGCGCGCGCAACGCCCTCGTCAAATTCGCGGATTACCTGATCCGCTACACGAAGCGTACGCGCGGAGCGGCAGACGGGCTTGAGCAGATCGACATGCGGAATGTCCTGCAGCGGGCCCATGTTGGCCTGCGGACGCGACGTGCAACCGCCGATCAGCAAAACGGGAATGCGCGCGAGATGCGCGTTGCACATCGCGGTCACGGTATTGGTGACGCCAGGTCCAGCGGTCACCATCGCGACGCCGAAGCCGCCCATGAGTTCCGCGTGCGCGTGCGCCATGTGGACGGCAGCGCCTTCGTCGCGCACGTCGATGATACGGATGCCCTGGCGCGCGACATGATCCCAGATCGGCTGGATGTGCCCGCCCTGCAATCCGAAGATACGATCGACGCCGCGCGCTTTCAGGAAGCGTGCGATCCACGCGGCACAGGAATTCTCGTCGGCATTCAGATCGAGCGTGGGCGCCTTCTTGTTCATATCCGCTCCTTATATTTTCCCCGAAAGCCGCTCGCGCAGAATCCGGTGCTGAATTTTTCCCGTCGCCGTTCGCGGCATTTCACTTTCGGAAATCACGCTCACCGAGCGCGGCCGCTTGTAGCCCGCGATTTTGTCGCGGCTCCATTCGATGATTTCATCCTGCGTAACCGCCGCGCCGTCATGGGTAATGACCACCGCGTGCACACGCTCGCCCCACTTCGGATCGGCGACGCCGATGACCGCGACGTCCTTGATTTTCGGGTGCCCGCCCAACATTGCCTCCACCTCGGACGGATAGACGTTCTCGCCGCCCGAGATCACCATGTTGCTCTTGCGGTCGACGAGATGGATGAAGCCGTCTTCGTCGCGGCGCGCGAGATCGCCAACGGTGCAATAGTCGCCACGGAACGCCTCGCGCGTTTTGTCCGGCAGTTTCCAATAGCCGTCGAAGGTCTGTGCGTTGCAGGAGTAGAGTTCGCCCGCCTCGCCGTCCTTCACCTCATTGCCGTTCGGGTCGAGGATCTTTATCCGCTGCGAACCCACCGTTTCACGCCCTACGGAGCCGAGCTTCGAAAACTGCTCTTCCGGATGCAGCATGGTCACCCAGCCGCATTCCGTCGAACCGTAGAGCTCGAACAGTCCGGTATTGCGGAAATACTCCATAATATCGCGCTTGGTGTCGGCCCGTGCCGGCGCGGACGAGATCATCATTTTCGTCACCGCCTCGACGTTATACTTCGCGCGCACGGCCGCAGGCAGCCCGAGCATCATGATGTAGTGCGTCGGGACCAGCGAGGTGAAGGTCGAACCGTTTTCCGAAAGCGTCCGGACGAGTTCCTCCGGATCGATGCTCTTGCGATTGTAGACCGTGACCCGCGCACCCGTGCCGAGGAACGCGCCGAAGAAGAACAGCGAGTTTGCGTGACACATCGGCATGACCAGCAGGGCCGAGTCGTCCGAGCGAACGCTGAGTTCGGATTGCGTGACCAGTGCGATCATCGAGCTTGCGCGGTGCGAGCGGATCGCACCCTTCGGCTTGCCCGTCGTTCCGGAGGTGTACATGAAGGCCCAGGGGTCGGTGACGTCCACCTGCACATCCGGAAGCGTGTCGCGTGCGCTGCCCAGCAGCGCTTCGTAGTCGCGGTAGTCGCCGGCCCTGCCCTGCTTGCCGAAAGCGATGAAGTTCGATTCCGGAATCGAAAGGTCGCGGCGTACGGTTTCCAGCACGGGCGTCAGTTCGTCCTGCACGATGATCGCGCGGGCTTCGCAATTCTCAACGATGTACTGAATTTCAGACCCGACCAGACGGAAATTCACAGGCACCATGACGAGACCCGAGAAGGCCATCGCCGCGTAGATCTCGACCCATTCCACGCAGTTGTAGGCGAGCACGCCGACGCGGTCGCCCTTCTTCAGCCCGAGACCCAGAAGCGCGTTCGCAAGCCGCGCGGACCGGTCGCGCCACTCGCGAAACGTCATGGCGCGGTCGAGATCGCGAGCGCCGATCTTGTCCGGGAAAATGCCCGCGTAAAGACGCAGGGCATCGCCGACATTCGCGAGCTGGTTCACGTACACTCCCGAGCATTTCCGGATGCACCCGCCCGTTCGATGGCTTGTGTTTGCATCCACTCCCGTTATCAATACTGCCCGCCGCCCAAAGCTCTGACAATATCGAGGAGCGCATAGGAAACGAGGCCGCCATGAGTGAAGTCCGCGACAATTCCGCCAAGCATCAGTTCGAGATGATCGTCGACGGACATACCGCGCTTGCTGCCTACCGGCTCAAACCCGGCGTGATCACCTTCACGCACACCGAGGTGCCGAAGGAACTCGGCGGTCGCGGCATCGGCTCGCAACTCGCGAAAGGTGCGCTTGATCAAGCGCGGGAGCGCGGCCTCAAGGTCGTCCCGCTATGCCCCTTCATCAAAGCCTATATCGAGAAGCATCCGGAATACGCGGATTTGCTGGAGGCGCGCTGAATATGCGCGCGATACTGATCGCGCTTATTCAGCTTTATCAGCGCGGCGCACCATCCCGGCTGCGCCGTACGTGCCGATTCGAACCGTCTTGCTCGAACTACGCGATCCTGGCTCTTGAAAAATTCGGCGTAATTAAAGGAGTATATGCCGCCGCTCACCGGATCCTGCGTTGCAGGCGTCCGAACGGCGGCGTCGATTATCCCTGAATTCGAATTGGAAAAAACCGATGCCATATTATGAGTACAAGGTTGTGCCGTTTATCGGAAAGATCAAATCCTCGGGCTCGGCGGCAGAGGTCGCCACACAATTGCAGTCAGTGATCCAGAGCGAGGCAACTGACTACTGGGAATTCTACCAGCTTTCGGACGTTAACATCGAAGTCGCGCCCGGCTGTCTCGCCGGCCTATTTGGACAGCAGACGTCCTACATCCGCTTTGATCAGGTTATCTTTCGACGCTATGTCGAATAGTGCGCGGGCCCGAATCGCGGCGGCATGCCCGCGCATTGCTGCCATACCGCCGCGCCCTTGCGCCGCGCGGGATAATGCCGACATTCAGGCCATGAACGAATTCCGCGACAACAAAACCGCGAACCGCTACGAACTCGACATCGAGGGTTCGACCGCAACCGCAGATTACCGGATGGGTCCCGGCGTCGTAACCGTCACGTATACGGAGGTGCCGCCCGCGATGCGCGGCCGCGGCATCGGCGGCGTGCTGTCCCGTGCCGTGCTCGATCACATCCGCAAGGAAGGCCTGAAGGTGATCCCGCGCTGCGGTTACTTCGCGGGCTTCATCCGCGACCATCCCGAGTATCACGATCTTCTCGCCCAATGATCCCCTTCTCCGTTCTCGATCTCGCGCCCGTCATTGAAGGCGGCACCGCCGCCGATGCCTTCCGCAATTCGCTCGATCTCGCACGCCATGTCGAAGCGCTCGGCTACCAGCGTTACTGGCTTGCGGAGCATCACAACATGCCGGGCATCGCGAGCGCGGCGACTTCCGTAGTGATCGGGCATATCGCAGGTGGCACCAAGAGCATCCGCGTCGGCGCTGGCGGCGTCATGCTGCCGAACCATTCGCCCCTCGTGATCGCGGAACAGTTCGGCACGCTCGCCTCGCTTTACGGCGACCGCATCGACCTCGGTCTGGGACGCGCGCCGGGCACGGATCAACTCACCATGCGCGCCCTTCGGCGCAACAAGACCGACGAAGATACCTTTCCGGACGATGTCGTGGAGCTTGCGCACTACTTCATGGCGCCGCAACCCGGCCAGCGGGTGCATGCTTATCCTGGTGCGGGCCTCAACGTGCCTCTCTGGATTCTGGGATCGAGCGCTTACGGCGCGCAACTCGCAGCCCTTCTCGGGCTACCCTACGCCTTCGCGTCGCATTTCGCGCCCGACTACCTCATGACGGCCATCGATCTCTACCGGAAGAACTTCCGCCCATCTCAGTTTCTGGAAAAGCCGTATTTCATGCCGTGCATCGGCTTCTTTGCCGCCGACAGTGACGACGAAGCGAAGCTGCTTTTCACGTCGCAGCAACGCCAGTTCGTCAATCTTCGCCGTGGCTCGCCGGGACTACTGCAGGCGCCGGCCTCGCTCGATACATACTGGTCGCCTGCGGAAAAGGCCGGCGTCGAACATGCCCTGCAATATGCGGTCGTCGGCTCGCCGGAGACCGCCCGCGACAAGCTTCGTTCGTTTCTTGAAATGACCGGCGCGGACGAGATCATGCTTGCCGCGCAGATCTACGACCACGACGCGCGCAAACGCTCCTACGAGATCGCCGCGCAACTGCGCGACGATCTCGCCTGAGACCTACAGTCCCTTCAGGAGCGCCGGGATCACAATATCCTCCTCGTCCTCAAGATGACGATTGAGGATGTGGTCCAGCTTCCGCGCATCGGCCAGCACCGAAGCGAGACGGTCCTTGTCCGCATTTTCGGCTTGCAGGGCGCGGACATGGTTCTCGACCGCATCCAGCGTTTCCTCGAGCACGCGATGATCGGAGTCGAGCAGATCGATCGGCCGCCCGAGTTGCGGAAATACCTCCTTGAAACGCGGGAAGTAGTTATCGTCCTCGACGTGATGATGCACATGCGCGTGGCCGACCAGATGTCCTCCAAGCTGCCGCAGATTGTTTAGCAGCAACGCAGAGTCCATTTCACCCTTCGGCATGTCGATGACCTTCTCGAGTCCGGTCACGAAGAGGCCGGACTCGTGCAGCAGCGAGCGGTGAATGGCCTGCCACATATCGGCTCCGCGCCAATAATTGTTGTGGCTGCCCCACTCCGCTTTCGGGGTATCGAACAGAAGTTTGCGCAACTCGGCCGTCAGGCCGGGGCGCTTCGCCAGATGATGTTCCGGCGAGTCATAGTTCGCGAACATGGCGACACCAGATTGTTGGAGAGTTGCGCGCTATATAGGCCGCGAACGCCACGATACAAGTGGCCGGCCGCTATGCGTGCGCAGCAACCCACGCGGAAAGATCGGTCAGCACACGTGAGCGGTCGCGCTCACGTTCGTTGTACACTTCGTGCCAGAGTCCTTCATAGACCTTGAGCGTACAACGTCCTGCGGGCGCCGCAGCGGCAAAGGCCTTTGCGCCTTCGGGGTCGACCAGTTTGTCCGCGCCTGCAGCCTGAACAAGCACAGGCATGCTCACATTCCCCGCATCGCGGATCGCGGCTTCTCCGGCCTCCAGAATGAATATGGTCATGCGCGGCGTAATCAACGCGTGGTTCAGCGGATCGGTCGCAGCGTCCGCGAGCACCTCGGGATCATGCGAGATCGTGTGCAGCGGCAGCCCGTGCGGTACCGCGAGGTTCGGCAAAACCATCGCAAGTATACGCGTCAACGCGCGTAACGGTCCGCTGATGTAGGATTTGAGTCCCGGCGACGACAGCACGAGCGCACCCGGCGCAATCCACCCGCCCGTTACGGCACGCGCCGCGATCGCCCCACCCATGCTGTGGCCGAGCAGCAGCGGCGGCTTGCTTGCGGTCGTATCGCGCAACGTCTCAAACACAAGCCGCGTATCCTCGATCAGCTGGTTTGGCTCCGGAATTCTTGCACGCGCTCCTTCGGACTTGCCGAAGCCGCGATGGTCATGCGCCCAGACGTCATAGCCGAGTTCGTTCAACACCTTTGCGACGTGTCCGTACCGACCGCTGTGCTCTCCGAGTCCGTGAACAAGAAACGCCTGCTTGGCTGGCCCTGTGCGCGAGGATGCACGCCAACCGCGAACGAAGAGCTTCACCCCATCGCCCGCGACGATTTCCCGGGTCTCCGTTGCTTCGTGTGTGCGGTAGGGCACCATTTGACCACCTGTTTGCGGAAGACTTCGCTTTCAGAATCCGCATCGTTGCAGCCGATGACGCCGCCTCGGCTCTGTCAACCATAATATGCGTCCATGCCCGTCCGCCAGCAGTCCCTGCCCGGCGCATTGTTTCGGCCAGCACATGACGTAACGTCATGCTTCCGCAAGACGGCTATCCCGTTGTAGGAAACGGCGATGTACGACGCGATTGCATTCGCCGGCGGCGGCAACCGCTGCTACTGGCAGGGCGGCTTCTACGAGGCGGCAAGCGAACGGCATGATCTCAAAGCGCCGTTGATGACCGCGGTGAGCGCCGGATCCTTCGCGCTGTCCTATTCGCTTCTCGGCATGGGGCCGCGTGTGCGCGAGATCGTGATCTCCGCCTGCGGTCCGCACCTGAAGAACTTCGATTTCCGGGGCTGGTGTCAGGGCAAGCCGCCGTTTCCGGTCGGAGTCATGTATCTCGATCTGCTCCGCGATGTCCTGAACGATTCCGCCTTGAAACGCTTGCAGGCCATCACAGACATTCGCATTGGGATCGCGCGCCTGCCGCGCGGGTTGCCGCCCGTGCTGGGAGCCGCGCTCGGGATTGGTGTCTACCAGATCGAAAAGAAGTTCTTCCACCCGGTGCACCCAAACTTCGGGCGGAAGCTCGGAATACGGCAGGAGTTCGTGCGCGTTCGCGATCTGCAGAGCGCCGCGCAACTCCACGATCTCATCATCGCGAGCGGCGGCGTGCCGCCCTTCATGCCGGTTACGAAAATCGGTGAAGGGCCCGCATTCGATGGAGGTCTGGTCGACAACGTACCGGTCGTACCGCTCGAACCGGTCGAACGCGCCGGTGGAAGAACGCTGGTACTGCTCACGCGGCGCTATAAGCGCATTCCCGAGATACCCGGCCGCACCTATGTGCAACCGTCCGAGCCCATTCCGATATCGCAGTTTGACATCACGAATGCGGACGGTTTCCGCAAGGCCTACGAACTTGGCCTGAAGGACGGAAAGGCGTTTGCAGCGACGCTCTGAATTCAGGCGACCGGCTTCACGATTTTCAGCGAAAGCTCCGGAAGGCCCTCGATCTTCGCCACCATGACATCGCCGACGATCACCGGGCCGACATTTTCGGGCGTGCCCGACATGATCAGATCGCCTGCCTTGAGTTCGAAGAGTTGCGAGAGGCGCGCGATTTGCTCGCCGACGCTCCACATCATTTGCGAGAGATCCGCCTTCTGTTTCGCCGTGCCGTTCACGGAGAGTGAAATCTCGCCCTTCGCGAGATGCCCGGTCTTCGCGACCGGATGGATCGGGCCGACCGGCGCGCTATTCTCGAACGCCTTGCCGATTTCCCAGGGCTTCTTCTGGTCCTTCATCTCCGACTGGAGATCGCGGCGCGTCATGTCGAGCCCGACCGCATATCCGTAGACGCAGTCGAGCGCCTTCTCGAGCGGAATGTTGCGGCCGCCCTTGCCGAGGGCAGCCACCAGCTCAACTTCGTAATGATAATTCTTGGTCAGCGGCGGATACGGATGATCCGCGGTCTCGCCGGGAAGCACGACCTGCACGGCATCGCCCGGCTTCTGGAAGAAGAACGGTGGCTCCCGCGTCGGATCGGAGCCCATCTCGCGCGCATGCGCCGCGTAGTTGCGGCCAATGCAATAAATGCGGCGCACGGGAAAGACCTGATCCGTGCCGGCGACAGGGATCTCGCCATGAGACACCTGGAAAATTTGCTTTGTCATTTGAACCACTTCCGGACGCGATTGCGGCCGCTTCCCTAGCGCGGAGGCAGAGCGGATACCAGCCGCCGCCGCAAACCGGCCATGCAAAATTCGTAATTCGGTAAGGATGGCATGCGGTTATCGCATTGCAGCGATGATGCTCCCATACTACCGCGCTGCAGCATAGGGCGTATTTTGTTTCCAGAAATTCGGTGATTCCGCTTCAGCCGAGGGCGCGACGGGATCCCAGACGTGAAGGAGACTGAACATGCTGATTTGGGGTTATCTGCTTCGTCAGATGCGCCGCTGGCGCACATACCGCCGCACCTACAACGAACTCGTCTCGCTCGACGACCGCACGCTCGCGGACATCAACATCAGCCGCAGCGAGATTCCGGGCATCGCCCGTCATGCGGCGGCGACCATCCGCTAAGACCTGAAGACGACCAGTCGCGTACGGCCCCGGCGTTCCTCCCCGCCGGGGTCTTTTTTTGCTCAACTGCCTTTCATCCATTGTTCAAGCGGCAACGTATCCGGCCGCTGACCGTTTCGCTTGGTCCACGGATCGATCGCCCAGCGCGCTCCGGTCTTCGTGTTCTCCACCACGGCTGTCGCATGCGGATAGCGCATATCCAGCAGATAGCCCCGCGACTCCGGTCCGGCTACCTCGTGATGGCGCAGTAGCGAGAGACGCGAGGCCAGCAACAGCAGTGCGGTGGTGTTGACGCTCTCGTCGATGCAATCCGCTTCGCTCTTCCGGCCCGCCTCATCCGGTCCTGCGCGCGGCGTTCTCCGGCTGGTGCCGGTTATCGGACCGATGCGCCGCTCGAACCAGGCAACCGCGTTTGCGATGGCATCGATTTCACTGCGCGCCGACCCCCGGCCGCTTCCCAGAATGGCGCGCAACCGCGCGACGTCATTCGCGTTCAACGAAACCGCCGTCCGGAACTTGCAGCCAAACCCGTGACAGACCACGACCTGGCTCGTGGTCGGCTCGGGAATGTCGTATTTCCGCAAGTACGCTGCTGCGTCTGCATCGCCGGCAAATGCCGGTTCCGCTGCCGGAACGAACAACAGTGCGGCCAGAAGTACCGGCAGACGCATTCGCGCGTATCTCCCGCTTTAAATTGTGCCGGACCTCGCCGCACGCCAGATAGCGAACTGCGCGCGTAGCGCAGACACGCTGACATCCGAACGAAACGGATCGTAGTCGGCTTTCTCCATACGCGCGAGATAAATCGGCACAAGTGTGGCCGGAAGTAACGCCGGAAGAGTTTTCACAAAGGCCTTCGACTTCCGGCTGGAATCGAGTTCCCCCCGCGCGATCGCACGCAACTCGCGCAACACGTTGCGCAATCCCGGCGAATTCTCGCCGGACAACAGGCTCGCGGTATGCACTTCATACTGCGCAAGCAGATCGAGCGGAACAAATACCCGTCCGCGCGAAACATCCCACGCAATCCTCCGAAGCATGCGCGTCAGCCCAAACGCTCTGGCCGTTTGCAGAACTGCAACCTCTGCCCTGTCTTCAGAATCCAGCACCCGGGCCGCCGCCACCATGATCGCTCCGGCCGTATCGTCCTGATAGGCAAGCAACTGCGCCACGGATGACATGGGCTCGCCGAGCAGATCGAATTGGCGCGCATCGGCCACTTCGCGAAGCGGATCCGGTGACAGGCTGCATCGCGCAAGGGTATCAAGCAGCGCCGCTGCAACGGGGTTCGCAGCGGCCTCGCCTTCCCGTTCGCCCGAGAGCACTTCTCTCCACCACTGCAACCGGATTTCGCCGGCCATCGGTTCGCGGACGGCGTCGGCTATCTGCGCAAGTTCGAGGTCGAACGCGTAGAGCGCACAGAGATGATCCCGCTTGTTCCCCGGCGCAAACAAGCTGGAAACATAACGCTCGCGATCCCGCTCGCGAACCAGCGTCTGGCAATACGCGTATGCGTCGTCCATGGGATCAGCCTACCGCAACTAACGCGGCGGCGACCCGGCGGTTCTCGTCAAGAAGCACGTTGTAGCTCGATGCCGCGCCGCCGGTGGGCTGAACATCGACCGAAACGTTCAACGCACGAAAACGCTCGCGGAGCGCCGGGGGCAATGCGATCGGATCACGCCCCGAACCGATCATCAAAAGGTCGATCAACGCAGCTTCTTCGAAAACGAGGCGCAGGGTATCTTCGGAAATCTCCGCCGCAGCGGCTACCGGCCACGCATAGATGCCGCTCGGCACGATCAGGAGCGAGCCGCGATGCGACATCCCGGCGAAGCGAAAGCCGCCCTGCCCGTAACCGTCGATGGGCGCGCGGCCCGGGAAGTGCGGGTCGCGGCTCGAAACGCTCACGAGCGCGCGGAAGCGTCTTCGGCTGAACCCCGCTCGCGATGCGCGCCAACGCCGAGATACAACAGCAGCGGAGCTGCAATGAAAATCGACGTATAGGTGCCGACCAGCACGACACCGAAAGTCATGACCGCTGCAAAGCCGTGGATCGCGCGACCGCCCCAGACAAGCAGCGCGATCAGCGCCAGTGTCACCGTGACATGCGTAATCACCGAACGCGACAGAGTCTGGTTCACCGCGAGATTGAGCAACTCCGGCATCGGCAGCCGCTTGTACTTGCGCAGCAACTCACGAATACGATCGTAAATGACAACCGTATCGTTCAGCGAATAGCCAAGAATGGTCAGCAGCGCAGCGACCGACGTGAGGTCGAAGTCGATCTGCGTTACCGCCATGAAGCCCAGCGTCAGCACGATGTCGTGCAAGTTTGCTACCGTTGCGCCAAGCGCAAATTGCCACTCGAAGCGGAACCACAGGTACATAAGAATACCGATGATCGCCAACCCAAGCCCGATGATGCCGTAGCCGAGCAATTCTCCGGAAACGCGTGGTCCTACGACTTCGACGCGCCGGTATTCAACCGTATCGCCGAGCACGCCACGCACCTTGGCGACGACCGCCTGTTGCGCTTCGTCGCCGCCCGGCTGCTGCGCCACGCGGATCAGCACTTCATTGTCGCCGAACTGCTGGAGCTGGATTTCACCCAGTTCGAGTTTCTCGAGCGTCGTGCGCATCGCGGCCATATCGACCTTCGGTGCCTTGCTCTGCACTTCGATGAGCGTGCCGCCCTTGAAGTCGATGCCGAGGTTCAGTCCGAAGTGGAAATAGGCGAGCGCCGCAAGGATCGAGAGGATCGCGGACAGCGGAAAGCTGATCCGGCGAAACTGGAAGAAGTCGAACTTGGTGTCGTCCGGAACAATACGAAGCAGCGGAATGCGCATCGAGAAACAGCTCCGTCAGATCGGAAGCGTCTTCGGGCGCCACCAGTGATACCAGAGCGCGACCAGAAGACGGGTGAAAGTGAAGGCGGTGAACAGCGTGGTCAGGATGCCGAGGCCGAAAGTCACGGCAAAGCCGCGAACCGGGCCCGTACCCACGTAGAACAGCACTGCCGCCGCGATGAAGGTCGTGAGGTTCGAGTCGAGAATGGTTGCAAGCGCACGGTCGAAGCCGGCGTTCAGCGCGGAAAGCGCGGAGCGTCCTGCCCTGACCTCTTCCCGGATGCGCTCGTAGATCAGCACGTTACTGTCGACCGCGATACCAACCGTGAGCACGATGCCCGCGATACCCGGCAGCGTCAGCGTCGCTCCCAGCATCGAAAGAATACCGAGGATCATGCCGACGTTCACCGCAACCGCAATGTTCGCGAACAGGCCGAACACCCCATAGGTGACGAGCATGAAGAGCACGACGAATAGCGATCCGATCCATGCCGCCTTGATACCCGCGGAAATGGAGTCGGCGCCGAGACCGGGGCCAACGGTCCGCTCTTCGATCACGGTCAGCGGCGCCGGCAATGCACCGGCACGCAACAGGATCGCGAGATCGTTCGCGGACTGCGCGGTGAAGCTGCCCGAAATCTGACCGGCTCCGGCGAGGATCGGCTCGCGGATGACCGGAGCCGAAATCACCTTGTTGTCGAGCACGATTGCAAACGGGCGGCCGACATTGTCGCGCGTCGCGTTCGCGAAACGCCGCGAGCCCGAACTGTTGAAGCGGAAGTTTACGACCCACTCGCCGCTGCGCTGATCGGTGCCGGGTTGGGCATCGATCAGATCTTCGCCCGCAACCACAATACGTTTTTCAATGACGTAAGGCTGGCCATCGTTCGAAGGCAGGACTTCGGCGTCCGCGGGCGGCTGTGCCTGCGCCTGCTGCACCGACGTCGTCATATCCACCATGCGGAACGTAAGCTTGGCGGTCTGGCCGATCAGATCGATCAGGCGCTTCGGATTATCGAGGCCGGGCACCTGCACGAGAATTCGATCCAGACCCTGGCGCTGGATCGACGGCTCGACCGTACCGAGTTCGTCGACGCGCTTGCGGACGATTTCGATCGACTGCTCGACCGACTGTCCGACGCGCTGCGTGATGCCGGCCTGCGTGATCGTCAAACGAATGAGTCCGCCGTTCTCCGAAATCTCGAGGTCCTGGATGTTCGATCCCGAGAATACGCCGGTCAACGACTGGGACAGTTCGCGCAGCTTGCGAAGCGCTTCCTGCACGTCCTTCTCTTCACGGATGCGGACGGAAACCGTCTGCCCCTGCAGCGCGAGGTTCGTGTAACCGATCTTTGCTTCACGCAGCACGCGGCGCACGTCGTCGCGAAGGTTTTCACTCTTCTCCTTGCGCACGAAATCGGCGTCCACCTGCAAGAGCAGATGCGAACCGCCCTGCAGGTCGAGACCGAGCACCATCTTGCGCTTCAAGGCGCTCGGAAGCGCGTCGAAGGTTGCTTGCGACAACACGTTCGGAATCGCGATCGCGCAGATGAGTGCGGCAACCACGATGATCGCAAAGGCTCGCCATGTGGAAAAATGCATGGATCCAGTTCCCGAACGCGAAGATCGGCGCAGAGAGAGGCCGAGTTATTCCTTGACCGGCTCGCCCTTGGCGCGAACTTCGGTCACCATCTGCTTCACCTGACGGATTTTCACACCGTCGGCGATTTCGACTTCCACTTCGTGGTCGTCGATGACTTTGGAAATCTTGCCGATGACGCCGCCGTTGGTGATCACGGTGTCGCCGCGGCGAAGGTTCTTCACCATCTCGGAATGCGCCTTCACCCGCTTCTGCTGCGGGCGCAGGATCAGGAAATACATGATCACGAAGATCGCGATGAAGGGCAGCAGCGAAACCAGCATGTCGCTGCCGCCAGCGGGCGCGGCCTGAGCATAAGCGGGGGTAATGAACATGGTCTCCTCGGGGGCTTTTTGGTGGGCGGCAGCGCCGTCTAGGCCGGACCGCCAAATCGGCGGGGACTATACTGGCGAAAGCCCGGATTGCAACGGAATCAGGCCGTTTCTTGCCGCAGAATAAGCCCGTTTGGGCCTATGCGTGGGCTCACCTTGCCTGCGGCAAAGCCGCCGCGCTATGCCGCAACCAGCCAAGGATACTGCAATGAACCGGCCCGCCTCCTCCGACACGATTCTCGGCATGCTCGCCGACGCGCTGACCCGCATCGCCGAGGCCGTCGACCGCTGGGCTCCGCCTGCCGCCGAGGCGCCCGATTTCGCCTCCGCCGAGGCGTTCATCTGGAACGCAGCGCAGAAGCGCCTCGACCCGGTGGCCCGGGTCAACCGCGTGGAAATGATGCTGCTCAAGGGCATCGACCGGATGCGCGACACCCTGGTCGAGAACACCGAGCGTTTCGCGAAGGGCCTGCCCGCGAACAACGCGCTGCTCTGGGGCGCGCGCGGCATGGGCAAGTCTTCGCTCGTCAAAGCCGTGCACGCGTCCGTCAACGCGCAGACCAAGAACCTCAAGCTCATCGAAATTCACCGCGAAGACATCGAAACGCTGCCCGTGCTGATGAATCTTTTGCGCGGAGCGAAGGACCGTTTCATCGTTTTCTGTGACGATCTTTCGTTCGACGGCAACGACGCCTCCTACAAATCGTTGAAGGCCGTGCTGGAAGGCGGCATCGAAGGGCGTCCGGACAACGTCATCCTCTACGCCACGTCAAACCGCCGGCACCTGCTCGCCCGCGAAATGGTCGAGAACGAACGCTCGACCGCCATCAATCCGGGCGAAGCGGTCGAGGAAAAAGTTTCGCTGTCCGACCGCTTCGGCTTGTGGCTCGGTTTCCATCGCTGTTCGCAGGACGAATTCCTCGCCATGGTCGAAGGCTATGTTGCCCACTTCAAAATTCCGGTTGCTCCCGACCAGCTTCGCCGTGAAGCGCTGGAATGGGCGACGACCCGCGGCTCGCGCTCCGGCCGCGTGGCCTGGCAATACGTGCAGGACCTCTCCGGCCGTCTCGGTGTGAAACTCCAGTAGAAAGACACAGCATATGAACCGCCAGATCCTGCTCGCCGAAACGCCCAAAGGAAAACTCGGGCCCGAACACTTCAAGATGCAGGAAGGCGCGATGCCTGCGCCGAAGGACGGCGAAGTGCTGCTGAAGGTGCGGCTGATCTCCCTCGACGCTGCGAACCGTGCCTGGATGCAGGGCGCCACCTACCGCGAAGCGGTCGGCGCAGGCTCCGTGATGGCGGGCGGTGCGATTGCCGAAGTCGTCGAAAGCAAGGACCCCAAGTTTGCCAAAGGCGATCTCGTGTTCGCGGATACCGGCTGGCAGGAATATGCCGCCCTTGCCGGACGCAAGCTCCTGAAAGTGCCGAACGTAAAGCCGATGACGAACCTGCTCAGCGTCTATGGCGTTGCCGGCCTCACCGCCTATTTCGGCCTGCTCGATGTCGGCCAGCCGAAGGCGGGCGAAACCGTTGTCGTGTCCGCGGCCGCCGGTTCGGTGGGTTCGCTGGTCGGGCAGATCGCGAAGATCAAAGGCTGCCGCGTCGTCGGCATCGCCGGCGGCAAGGAGAAGTGCGACTGGCTGAAGTCCGAACTCGGCTTCGATGAAGCCGTCGATTACAAAGCGGGCCCGGTCTTCAAGTCGCTCAAAGCCGCCTGCCCGGACGGCATCGACGTCTATTTCGACAATGTCGGCGGCGACATCTTCGAGGCGTGCCTTTCGCAGATGAAACTGCACGGCCGCGTCGTGTGTTGCGGCGCCGTCTCGGCTTATGACGGGGCGGCACCGGCTGCAGGCCCCCGCGGCGTGCCGGGGCTGATCGTGGTGAAGCGCCTACGCGTGCAAGGCTTCATCGTCATGGACTACTACGATCAGGCTATGAAAGCGGTCGCCGAACTGCAGGGCTGGGTCGCAAGCGGCAAGCTGAAGGTGCAGGAAGACGTGCTCGAAGGCATCGAGAATACGCCGAAGGCGTTGATCGGTTTGCTCAACGGCGAGAACCGCGGCAAGCGCATGGTGCGCGTTTCTTAAAAAAAAAAGCGCCGGGCGTTTCCGCCCGGCGCCTTCAAACAAATCCGGTGGCTTAGCTGCCGACGGCGTCCTTCACGCACTTCGTCGTGAAGCTGGTCTTCGCAGCGCCAGAGAGCTTCTTGTCGGCAGCCTGCTTGTCGCAGCTCGCGGTTGCGTCCTTCTCACACTTCTGGACGAAGCTGGTCTTGGCAGCGCCCGAGAGCTTCTTGTTGGCCGCTTCGACGTTGCAGGTGGCCTGCGCGTTGGCAGCGGTCGCCGCGAAGGTGAGCGCCAGCGCGAGAATGATCGTACGCATTCGGTATTCCTCCATCGCCCCCGGAAACGATTCCCGGAGATGCGAGAACCAAGCGTATTGAGAAAAATACGTCCGGAAAATGACGTGCGAAATGTCGCGATAATCTACTTACAAGCTCGCCGTCTTCGGCCGTCCCGCATACACGAAAATGGCAGCCGCCGCGTCCAGCGCCGCCGCGATAAAGAGCGCTTCCCGATACCCTCCGAAATAGTCGTAGAGCCAGCCGAAGAAAGCCGGCCCCAGCGCGCACGCGATGCCAATCACCATCCACGCCACCCCGTTGATCGCGCCGAACGCCGCCGCCCCGAATTCCCGCCGCACGATGATCGGCGACAAGGTGGTGACGTTCCCCGTAGTCAAACCGTAAACGACGCTCGCTCCGATCAGAACGAAAGAGACCGGCAATGCCGCGATGAAGGCAAGAGAAACCGCGGCGACGCACAATACTGCCGCAGCGGTAAGCCGCAGGTCGACCTGATCCGCCCAGCGGGCGAGCGCCACCCGCCCGAGAAAGGCTGCGACCGCGGTAATCGACACGATGAAGGCCGCGCCGCTTGCGCCCAGCAGCGGGACGGACAGGCTCACGTGATGTGTAAGAAACCCAACCTGCACGCCGAGCCCGAGTGAGAATGCGACAACCAGCGTGATGAACCCGAGCGTACGGATCGCCTCCCCGCGGCTGAAACTCCGCGGTGGCATTTGCGCCGTTTTCGCGCTTGGTGCCTCGCCGTCCGGATAGAGCCCGAGTTGCGCCGGGTTCTTCTTCAAAACGAAGAGCGCAAGCGGCAGCACGACCGCCAACAGGACTGCCGCGCCCCACAACATCGTCGCAGGAAAGCCGATGCGCTCCACACCCAGCACCAGGATCGGTGTCGACGTCATTCCCCCGACCGAAGCGCCGAGCATGGCCGACGACATCGCCCGGCCCTGATGCTTTTCGAACCACGGCGAAATCGCAGCGGTGATTGCCGTTACCGACAGGCAAGCGTTGCCGAGCCCCGAGAGAATGAACGCACCGTACACCTGCAGCAGCGTTTGCACCTGCCCGATCAGCGCAAGACCTGCCGCCATCGTGACCGCGCCAAAGGCCATCACAAGCCGCGGGCCATAGCGATCGATCAACGGACCGACGAAGAAAGACGCAATCGCCGATAGAATTGCGGAAACCGTGAATGCCATCGACACCGCGCCGATGGAAAGCCCGCGGGTCTGCGTGATCGCATACAGCGATACGCCAACCCCGAAGATGCCAAGTCCCCAACTCAGGACCGCGATCGCAAGACAGGCCGCAACGATCCACCAGCCGTAGAAAATCCGCACCGCCATGCGTTTCGCTCCCCAAGAAGCTATACGCGTTTCGGCAGCGCGCGCGAAGCGGCGAATGTTTCCGTTACGTCACTTCGTGTGGATGTTCTGCGGTGGCAAGCTCAATGACCAAGCTCAATGACAATGAAACGCGCGGGTCGCTTCCGCGCCGACCAAGCCCAGACGGGTGGGCGCACGGCCGTCGCCAGAGGGACCGCACTGCTGCGCCACGTCCTGCCAGACTTTGGCAATCCGCGCCCATGCGACACGCGCGTCATACGGAAGCGCCGGATCGTTCGCCTTGTTCACCGCCTCAAGCGCCTTGGCGCGGAAGTCGCTGGAAACTCGCATAATCGCGAAACGCGATACAGGCCCGGAAGTTCCCCAACGGAAGTCCGGAAAGATATTCCTTCCGCCTCATGGAACTATTGCTGAAGCCGGGAATTTAAAATCGTGTCGGCAAGCCCATCCCCCCGGGCGCAAGCCCATCCCCCGGGCCGCCGACGCTAAACCCGGAGTGCGCCTCGCCTCCGGGTTTTACTTTTTGAGCGTCCTATTGATGGCCAGTGCAGCGCAATGCACGTAACTGCTCTCCTGCCGCCGCACGACGATAGGCACTTCCGGTCATGTCGTTCGCGATCTGCTGAAATTCCTTGCAGCGCTGTTCGTTCGAGGCCGAAGGCGGCGGAAGTTCGGAAGACACCTGTGCACACGCAGAAAGTGCAAGAGCAATAAACAGAAAGCCCGGCCGTTTCATTTCCGCCCCCAATCCGGGCGGCTCTATCCGCGAATTTGCAACGCGCGTCTAGGTGTTCACGTTCGCTTTCCCGCATGGATGCAAAGCGGTTTGCGCTCGCGGCGCGACGGTCCCTTTGCTAGCCTTGGCAGGACTCACCTCGTAGCTCTTCCGGAAACGCAAATGCATCATCTGCTGAAAGCCGCTGCCTTGCTCGGCCTTTGTCTTGCGACTGCTTCCCCAGCACTTTCTGCAGGTGCGCTCGCCGTCGCCGAGCCCGCCGATATCGTCAAGGACGGTTACGCAGCCGGTATCTCCTACCAGAAGAAGACTGCGGCAGAGGCCGACGATACGGCCGTACGGGAATGCGAGTCCGTCGAGAGCGCTCCGCTGTCGACGCGAAAGCTGTGCAAGGTGGTCCGCTCGTTCGAGAACCAGTGCGCTGCCGTCGCGCTGGATCCGGAAGCCGGGACGCCGGGCGCAGGCTGGGGAGTCGCGAACTCGCTTGCCGATGCACGCCGCGAGGCGCTGGTCCGCTGCGAAGCGACCGCAGGCGAAAAGCGGAAGGGTGAATGCCGGGTGACTGCTGAGGGTTGCGACGGCAAAGCCAAATAAAACTACCGCCGCGCCTTCCTGCCCGGAACTCCGTCTGGATACCCGCGTTAGACCTTTGAGCAACATCGCTTGAACGGGCTGACGACCATGAGAGACTTCCACGCGCTGGACCCGCGTAACGTGCCCCTCTACGGCGCCCTTGGCGCTGCGATTGCCACGATTGCACTGCTGCTGGCCTTGGGCCCAGCAACAGGAAGCCGGGCCGAAGCCGCGCTTCCGAAAAGCGAGAACTCCCGCAAGCTTGCCGCCGACGAATGCCGGCTCGATCAACGCGCACATGCGCCAACCTGCAAAATGCAGGGGCGCACGGTTCGCGTTATTCGCTTCTAGGATTACGTGCCGGAGAGGTGCTTTTCCGGATCGACCGGGTTCGAACCCTTGCGGATTTCGAAGTGCAGTTGTGGCGCGGTTACCCCGCCGGTCTGCCCGGCGCGTGCGATCACTTCGCCGCGCTTGACCTTCTGATCCTTCTTCACGTCGATCGTGCCGAGGTGCGCGTAAGCGGTCACCCAGTTATCGGCGTGACGGATCAGAACCAGATTGCCGAAGCCTTTCAGTTCGTTGCCTGCGTAGGCGACGACGCCGTCTTCCGAAGCGCGAATGGGCGTGCCTTCGGGGACCGAAACATTGATGCCGTCGTTCTGCTGGCCGTTCGGCTTGCGGCCGTAGGCGGAAAGAATGCGGCCACGGACAGGCCAATGGAATGACGGCGCTGCATTCGGTGCACGCTGCACTTCCGTTACCGACGGCGGGGTATTCGGACGAACGACACCCACATTCTCGGGCGCAGGAACATTCTCGCTCTGCACGAACTGCTGCGGCGGCGTCTGCGGTACGGTCTGCACGTTTTTCTGCGGCAGCGATTTCGGCTGAACGGTTGGCGTGTTCGCCACCGGCGCGGCACCGGCAGGAATACGAACCTGCTGGCCGATCTTGAGCTGCGTCGAAAGCGTCAGGCTGTTCGCGTTCGCGATGGCCTGCGGGGTGACGTTGTACTTCCGCGAGAGCGAATAGATCGTGTCGCCGGAAACGGTCGTGTGCACGTTGCCCTGGGCTGCCTGCGGGGTCTGCACGACAGGCGCGGACGCGGTGCGGCGGACCGGGATTACGAGGCGCTGACCCGGCTGGATCATGCTCGCGCTCTGAAGGTTGTTCGCGCGCAGGATAACGTCCGCCGGCACGTTGTGCTTGCGGGACAGCGAATAAACGGTTTCGCCCTGCTGCACGGTCACGGCGCGACCGCCGTCCCATGCCCACTCGTTGCTGTTGACGGCAGCGGTCGAACGCGGCGCGTTGAGCTGTTTGTGTTTTGCTTGCGGAGCCGGCGTCGCGGGCAACGTGTTGGGACGATAGCTGCTGGCGGGCGGCGTCTGCGGACCGTTGAGCGGCTGAGTCTCCACATGATGCCGCGGCGGCAACTGGTGGCCGGGCACCTGGGCGGGCAGCTGCGCATTCTGCTGCTGCGGCACCGACGCCGTGGTGTCCTGACGATTATGGAATGGATTGGAGTCGAACCGCGTCACATCCATGCTGCAAGCGGCAGCGAATGCGCCAAACACGGCGACAGCGGCACAACGGGCGAGGAGTGCTCCCCGGAAGCGCATAGAATTGGTACGCATCACTACTCACTCAGGACGCAACAACACGCCTGACGAATAGTCCGTACCCGGTAAACGCAGACTTAAGAAAATGGACGTTTGCGTGAAATTTCGCTGGCAGGCCCAAAGGTTAAGACCGATCGGGCGCGGGCTGCCGTGCCGGTGGGCCGCTTGGCATCGCTAGAGTGCGACCGCCTTGCCTTCGACCAGCGGCACGAAGCGAACCGACATCAGGTCGAAACTCTCGAGCTTTCCATTGGTTTTCGTGAACAGCCGCAGCGTTTGCACGCCGGTCAGCGGACCGACCGGCGCGACCATCCGGCCGCCTTCCGCCAGTTGTCCGAGCACGGCGGCAGGCACTGCCTCGCAGGCGGCCGTAATGATGATCCGGTCGAACGGTGCTTCGTCCGGGGCACCGAAACTTCCATCGCCGACACGAACGGTTACGTTCTTCAGGCCGAGTACCCGCAGCCGCGCCGACGCGAGATCGGCCAGCGTACGGTAGCGCTCGATGGTGACGACGGACTTCGCGAGCATGCCGAGTACAGCCGCCTGGTAGCCTGAACCCGTTCCAAGCTCGAGAACCTTGTGCTGCGGCTCGACGTCCAGCGCCTCGGTCATGGTCGCCACCACGAACGGCTGGCTGATGGTCTGGCCGCAATCGATCGGAAGCGCCTGATCGGCATAAGCGCGGTCGCCGTGTTCGGCTTCCACGAAGATTTCGCGCGGCACCTGTTCGAGGGCGCGCAACACTTTCACGTCCCGAATGCCGCGGCGGCGCATGGAGAGCAGAAACTCCATCCGCGCTTCCGCATTCCTGCGCTCGAGTTCTTCTTCGCGCCTGTTGCGGTCCGCCATCCGCGTGCAAACTCCGCTGCCGGCCTAATTTGTGAGTTCGCTCTCGTCGAACATGGCCGCAAGTTTCGTCATGAACGGCCGGTCCGTCAGATCGATCCGGAGCGGCGTCACCGAAATCTTCCGGCGTTCGATCGCGGACAGGTCGCTGCCGTCACTGAAGGTCCGTTTGATGCGCTGGAAGCCGATCCAGTAATACGGAAACCCGCGGCCATCGTGGCGTTTGTCGACCATCAGCAGTTCGGCATCCCGCCGGCCCTGCGTGGTGATCGCAACCCCCTCGACATCCTCCGGCGCGCAGTCCGGAAAATTGATGTTCAGGAGCACCCCGACCGGAAGCCCTTCCTTGAGCAGCTTCCGCAGCAGATCAGGCGCAAGCGCCTCGACGGTGTCATAGCTGAGCTTGTCGCGCGTGTTCGGGCCGTAGGCCTGGCTCAACGCGATCGCCTGGATTCCGAGAATGGTGCCTTCCATCGCGCCGGCGACGGTGCCCGAATAGATCACGTCCTCCGCAAGATTCTGCCCGCGGTTGATGCCCGAAAGCACGAGGTCGGGGCGCTTGTCTTCGAGCACGTGGCGTACGCCCATGATCACGCAATCGGTCGGCGTGCCTTTCACCGCGAAGCGCTTGTCGTCGACCTTGCGGAGCCGAAGCGGATCGGACAGCGACAGCGAGTGCGAAACGCCCGATTGATCGAATTCGGGTGCGACGACCCACACATCGTCGGTCAGCTTCCTCGCTATGCGCTCCAGCGCGTCGAGCCCGGGTGAGTGAATGCCGTCATCGTTGGTGACGAGAATACGCAAAGTCAGTTCGCTTTCGTGATCTTCGTGAGGCCGCCCATATAAGGCCTGAGCGCCTCCGGAATTGTGACGGATCCGTCTTCGTTCTGGTAATTCTCAAGCACCGCGATCAGCGCGCGGCCCACGGCAACGCCGGATCCGTTCAGCGTATGGACGTAGCGCGGACTCTTCGCATCCTTGGCACGGTAGCGCGCATTCATCCGGCGGGCCTGAAATTCCCCGCAGTTCGAGCAGGAAGAGATTTCTCTGTAGGTGTCTTCGCCCGGCAGCCAGACCTCGATGTCGTAGGTCTTGGTCGAGGCAAAGCCCATGTCGCCGGTGCAGAGCGTCATGACTCTGTAATGCAGACCGAGTTTCTGCAGGACCTTTTCAGCGGAGCCAAGCATGCGCTCGTGCTCTTCGGCGCTCTGTTCAGGCGTCGTGATCGAGACGAGTTCGACCTTGGTGAACTGGTGCTGGCGGATCATGCCGCGCGTGTCTTTGCCGGCGGCACCCGCTTCCGCGCGGAAGCACGGTGTGCAGGCCGTCAACCGTATCGGCAGCTTCGCTTCGTCGGTGATGTCGCCGGAGACCAGATTGGTAAGCGGAACTTCCGCCGTCGGAATCAACCAGAAGTCCTCGCCGGCGCGAAACTGATCGTCCCTGAATTTCGGAAGCTGCGCGGTGCCATACATCGCGCCGTCCTTCACGAGCACCGGCGGATTCACTTCCGTATAGCCATGCTCGCCGGTGTGGGTATCCAGAAACAGCTGCGACAGCGCACGCTCCAGCCGCGCGAGCGCGCCTTTCAGCACCACGAAACGCGCGCCGGACATCTTCGACGCCGCTTCGAAATCCATCAACCGCCGATCTCGAAATGCAATTTCGGTTTGAACGCGATGTTCGGCTTGTCGCCATGACGGCGATATTCCTTGTTGTCTTTCTCGTCCTTGCCGAACGGCACGTCGGCGGCAGGCAAATTCGGAATCGATGCGAGGATGTCGTCGAGACGCTTCTCGATCTCCTGCTGCTCCGCTTCGAGTTTCGGCATCTCATCCTTGATGCTGCCGACCTCGGTCATCAGTTTTTGCGCGCGGGCTTCGTCCTTCGCCTTCTTCGCCTCGCCGACTTCCTTGGAAACGGCGTTGCGGCGCTCCTGCATGGCCTGCAGTTTCGCGATCACGGCGCGGCGTTTCTCGTCGAGCGCAAGCAGGTCCGGCGATCCGGCACTCAGGCCCCGACGGGCCAGCGCCTTGTCGAAAGCCTCCGCGTTGTCTCGAATCCACTTAATGTCGTGCATCGGTATTCCTGCGTAATATCTTCAGATTACGCACGATTCTCTACTTCAAGTAAGGCTTGATTTCAGGCGCCCGGCGTACCGGCCGGCGGAACCGCGACATCCGTTGAAGGCGTATCGGTCGAGGGCGCATCCGCTTGGGCCTGCGCCGCCGCCCGCTTCTTTTCCGCCGCAGCCACGAGCCAGATCGAAGCTTCGTAGAGGAGCAGCGTAGGCAGGGCAAGCGCGAGCTGTGAAATCACGTCGGGCGGGGTCAGCACCGCCGCGATCACGAAGACCGTGACGATCGCATAGCGCCGCACCGAGCGCAGCCAGTCGGCGGTCACGATCCCGATGCGCGCGAGCAACGTCAGAACGACCGGAAGCTGGAAGCAGATTCCGAAGGCAAAAATCAGCGCCATGATGAGCGAGAGGTATTCGGAAACGCGCGGCAGCAGCTTGATCTCCGGCCCTGAGCCGAGTTGCTGCATGCCGATGAAAAAGCCCATCGCCAACGGCATCGCAAGGAAATAGACGAACGCCGCACCAAGCAGGAAGCAGAGCGGCGTCGCAATCAGATAGGGCAAGAACGCGCCCTTCTCATGCTTGTAGAGACCGGGCGCGACGAAGGCATAAATCTGCGAGGCGATCACCGGAAAAGCCAGAAACGCCGCGCCGAAAATCGCGAGCTTGATCTGTGTGATCAGAAATTCCTGGGGCGCCGTGTAGATCAGCTCGATCTTCGCATCCACGCCGGCGGCGAGCTGATACGGAAACAACAGGATATTGTAGATGTACTTCGCTCCGGCGAAGCAGATGATCAGCATCACGAAGAAAGCGATCAGCGACTTAATGAGCCGCGAGCGCAGTTCGATCAGATGCTCCATCAGCGGCGCTTTGCTGGCGTCGATCTCTTCGTTGCTCATGCGCCACCGGCCTGCTTGGGAGCGGTTTCCGCCACAGCCGTGTTGTCTGCGGGTTTCGCGACGTCGCCCGCGATCGGTGCAGGCTCGATGTTCACGGGCTCAGCCTGCGGCGGCGCCGCGATGGCGGCATCGACCTGTGCGTCCGTCGCAGCAGGCGCAGGCGGTGTATCCGTGATCGTCTTCTGGAGTTCGTTTTCGATCGACTGCACAGGGTTCTGGATCACGTTCGTCGCGGACGACGCCAGATCTTCGGCCTGCTTTTTCAGATCGGCCAGTTCGGCATCGCGCATCGCGTCCTGAAACTGCCCCTGAAACTCGGCAGCCATCGAGCGTACTTTGGACATGATCGCGCCGAGCCCGCGCAGAACCTTCGGGAGGTCCTTCGGCCCGATCACGACAAGCGCAACGATGCCGATGAGGAGAAGCTCACTCCAACCGATGTCGAACATTTGCTGCTACCTCGCGGCCAGCTTGCGGCCCGCGAAAGGCGCCGCGTGAAGCGGCGTCAGCCGACCTTCTGATCGTCGGTGCGGCGAACCACCGGCGGGTTTTGATCGATGGTCTTCGGCGGCGTCTGGGCGGCGGGTTCGTCGTCCTGCATGCCCTTCTTGAACGCCTTGATGCCTTTGGCGGCATCGCCCATCAGTTCCGAAATCTTGCCGCGCCCAAAGAGGAGCAGCACCACTACGGCCACGACCAGCCAATGCCAGATACTCAAACCACCCATGGAATCCTCCGCTGGCAGGTTAGCTAGAAGCCGCCGCAACCAGCCAATTTATCGTTGCTTTGAACGAACCTAGGGCCGGGAAGAGGCAAAAACAAGAACTTCGGCAGGGTCTATCTCAACCCCCACATCCTGGCCTTCCTTGCGGTTAACGTCTTCGCGAACCCGCGCCAGAACGGGCTCATCCAGCCCCGGCATCGCGATTTCAACGAGATCGACCTCACCCACGAAACGATGCGCGACAATCCGCCCGGGCAGCCCTTCGCCCGCGGGCCGTAGCCGGAACGCCTGGGGGCGAATGCACACCACGGCCTCCCCCTCCTTCACTTCGGATACGGCAAAGGTTCCCAGCGGGGTTTCGACGTGCCCGCGGTGCGCCCAGCCGGTCAGTTCGTTCATCTCGCAGAAGAAGCGCGCGGCAAACAGGCTCTCCGGACGCCGGTAGACCATCTGCGGGTCGCCGAATTCGACTACCCTGCCCTGGTTCATGAGCGCGATGCGATCGCCCATGCGCATGGCTTCCTCGGCGTCGTGGGTCACGATCACGCAGGTCGCCCTCGCCTCGCGCAGGATCGCGAGCGTCTCGGCGCGAACCACATCGCGCAGCCTGCTGTCGAGCCCTGAAAACGGCTCGTCCATCAGGATCACGGCGGGCCGCGGCGCAATCGTGCGTGCGAGCGCAACGCGCTGCTGTTCGCCGCCGGAAAGCATGTGCGGATACTCGCTGCCGCGTGTCCCGAGCCCCACGCGATCGAGCGCGACCAGCGCCTGCCGTTCGGCTTCCGCCCGCGAAAATCCGCGGAGGCCGAAGCGAACGTTCTCGAGGTTGGTCATGTGCGGGAACAGCGCGTGATCCTGAAACATCAGGCCGATGCCGCGTTTCTCCGGCGGCACGAATGCACCGGGGCCGGCGATCTCCAGTCCATTTAACAACACGCGTCCCGCGGTCGGCCGCTCCAGACCCGCAGCAAGCCGCAACAGCGTGGACTTGCCGCAGCCCGATGGTCCCACAAGGCTCACGACCTCGCCGGGATCGACAGCGAGCGTTACCCCGCGAACGGACTCCGGACCGCCATAGGAATGATGCACGTCATCGAACGCGAGATGCGCCGCGATGGAAACGGGTGCGGGGGAGCGGGTAGCAATGCGTGACGCCATGGCTTCGGCAAACTAGCCGGTTGGAAGCCGTTCGTCGCGCTACTTGGTGCTTTCCGGATCCAGCTCCGGATCGCCATCCTCAAGCGGATCCTCGTCCTCCCGCAACGTGGAGACGTCGTTCGGCATCGGCACCGAGAAGCCTGCCGGCAGACGGTCGTCGAGGAAGCCCGCACCCTTGAGCTCTTCGAGGCCGGGCAGATCGGTGATCTGATCGAGGCCGAAATGCACGAGGAACTGTTCCGTCGTGCCGTAGGTGACCGGACGACCCGGCACCTTGCGGCGCCCGCGCAGCCGTACCCAGCCCATCTCGATCAGGGAGTCGAGCGTACCCTTGCTGATGGTCACGCCGCGGATTTCTTCGATCTCGGCGCGGGTCACCGGCTGATGGTAAGCGACAATCGCAAGCGTTTCGATTGCGGCACGGGAAAGCTTCTTCGGTGGCGGCGTGTCGCGCGCAATGCGATGGCCGAGGTCGGAGGCCGTCCGCAGCGCCCACTTGCCCGCCACGCGCACGAGGTTCACGCCACGCGCGGCGTAATGGTCGCCGAGCTTCTTGAGTTCTTCCTTCAGGTCCGCGCCTTCCGGCAGCTTGGACACGAGCAAGGATTCTTCGACGGGTTCGGTCGCGGCAAACAGCACCGCCTCCAGCACGCGCTGGTTTTCGTCCGTCTGGGTGTCGGGCTCGGAACCCACGATCGAAAGCGGCTTGCGCAACGCGGTCACTGCTTGGTCTCCACTACTTGCAATTCAGGCCTCGGTTCCTGACGGCGTTTCAGCCACAGCGGCGCGAAGGCGGACTCTTGTTGAAGCTCGAGGTGGCCCTCTTTCACCATTTCCAGAGAAGCCGAAAAACTGGACGCGAGCACGGTCGTTCGAAGCGACGGCTCGACAAGATACTCGATCAGGAAGGTGTCGAGCCGCGTCCAGTCCTGGCTTACGCCGACCAGACGCTCAAGTGCATCGCGCGCTTCCTTCAGCGACCAGACGACCCGCTGCTTCACCGTATGATGCGAAAGCGCCTTTTTCTGGCGCTGCATAGCGTAGGCGGAAAGCAGGTCGTAAATCGTCGCGGTGAACTGCTGCGGCTGCAGCGGATCGGTTTCCTCCGGCATGCCGCGCGCGAAGAATTCGGTGCCGAGCTTGTCGCGGGTCATGAGGCCCGCGCCTGCGCGACGGATCGCTTCGAGATGCTGAAGGCGCGCGGCAAGATCCGCCGCGAGGTCCGCAGCCGAGGGCTCCTCGGGTGCAGCCGCTTCCGGCAGCAGCAGGCGCGACTTCAGGTACGCGAGCCACGCAGCCATCACGAGATAATCCGCGGCGACCTCGATCCGAAGATCGCGCGCCCGCTGGATGAATTCGAGATACTGCTCGGCGAGCGCAAGAATGGAAATCTTGGCGAGATCGACCTTCTGCGTCCGCGCAAGCATCAGCAGAAGGTCCAGCGGACCTTCAAAGCCGGTCACGTCCACCACGAGCTGCGGCTCATGGCTCGCACGTTCTGCTTCCGGTAGTTCGAAATCGCTGGTTTCCACGCTACTGATTCCGTCTCAAACCGTACCGACCATAGCGGAAAAGCGGCTCCACGCCTCGGCGACATCGAGCGGTTTTGCTCCTCTCACGATCCTATCCAAGGCTTTCTTTGCCCGTTCGGCCGGTTTTCCGGCCAGCACAGGGGAGTTTTCCGCAACCGCGCGCATTTCGTCCATTTTGCCGTTGCAGTGGAGCGCAAGATCGCAACCCGCCGCAAACGCCAGACGGGTATTTTCCCCAATACCTCCGGATAATGCCTTCATCGAGACATCGTCGGTCATAAGCAAACCGTCGAAACCGATGTGGGTACGGATTACCTCCCGCACAACCACCGGCGAGATCGTGGCCGGAAGCGCGGAGTCGATCGCCTCGTAGATCACATGGGCCGTCATCGCGAGCGGCAAGTCCGACAACAAACGGAACGGTGCGAAGTCCGTGCGTTCGAGTTCCGCACGCGACGCGGACACCTTCGGCAATTCCAGATGACTATCCGTCATGGCACGGCCGTGCCCCGGAATGTGCTTCACCACCGGCAGCACGCCACCCGCCAGCAAGCCATCAGCCGCCGCCCGGGCAAGCCTTGCCACTGCGGCAGGCTCGCTACCGTAAGCACGGTTTCCGATCACATCGTGCGCGCCCGGAAAGCGAAGGTCCGCGACCGGAAGACAATCGACGTTGATCCCGAGCTTTTCGAGTTCGTCCGCAATCAGCCGGGCGCCAAGTTCGACGGTTGCTGCACTGTCGCCGGTTCGGGCAAGCGTTTCGGCGGCAGGAAAATCGGGCCAGTGCGGTGGTCCTAGACGTTGCACGCGGCCGCCTTCCTGGTCGATCAGCACCGGCGCGTCGCTCCGCTCCACGATGTCCCGGAATGCACGCGTGAGCGCGCTCACTTGCGCCGGGCTTTCGATGTTTCGTTTGAAGAGGATCAAGCCCCACGGCCGGGATGCGGAGAAGAAACGCGTCTCCTCGTCGGAGAGCGTCGTCGAAGCGCAGCCGGAAATGAAGGCACGAGCGGTCATGCGGCGGCGTAAGCACCGCCGCCTGCCCCGTCAAGGCAATGAACCGATCTAGCTGTTAGTTAGCGCGTCTGCACGATGCAGCCGGCGCCCTGCGTCTTCAAATTCTGGCAGAGCGCGTTCGCCTGCTCGCGGTTCATCGGACCGACCATGGCCCGGTAGAACGTGCCGCGATCGCCAAGATCGACCCTGCGGATATCCGCGTTGCGGCCGCTGAAGATGGACGCGTATTGCTGGCGCAGGCTGGACCAGGCGGTTTCCGCTTCCTCTTGCGTCTTATGCGACGCGACCTGCACGACATAATTGCCGGAAGCCTGCGGCGTAGGCGTCGGACCGAGCGATGCGAGATTACGGTTCGACGGCACGCGGTTCTGCGGGATGGCCTGCGTATCCGGCTCCTGCGCCTGCGCGGTCGGAGCGATCTGGGTCGGCGCCGCGTTCTGCGACTGCGGGCCCTGCTGCTGTTGGACCGGACCTTCCGAACGCAGCGGAACGGACTTCACCCGCTTGGGCTGCTGTTGTTCCATGGTCTGCGGCGCCTGCTGCTGCGCCGGCGGCGTAAACTGCGGTGCGCGCTGCTGCGGAGCCGGAGGCGTCTGGCTCGGCTGCATGATCTGTTGCGGAGCCTGCTGCTGTGCAGGCTGCTGGCGCGTAAGGTCAATCGGCGCTTCTTCGCGCGGAACGATCTGGGTCTGGTTCGGCGCGGAGCCGAGCCGATCCTGAATCGGTTTGTTGCTTTGCGAGGCCGGCTGCGGCGCGCCCTTCGCTTCCATCTTCACCGGCGTCTCGGACTTGGTCACGATCGCGGCGCGAGGCTGCGTGTTGAAGATCATGCGATAGGCGAACAGGCCGAGGAACGCCACGGCGATCAGGCTCGCAACCATGATCGCGGCCACGAGCCAGAAACCGAAGCCGCGGCGCGGACGCTGCACGTCGTCGTAAATGTCTTCCGCGTGTTCCGGCAGATACGCATCGTCATCGTACTCCGGATCGTAATCCTGCTCGTAACCGCGCTGGTACGGATCCTGATACGGCGCCTGCTGCGGACGAGCGCGAGCATGACGCGGCGCCTCTTCGGGAACGTAGCGGCTGGCGGGCTGCGGCTCGGGATTGCGGGCCTTCTGCACCGGTGCTGCCGGCGCACGCGCAGTCCGCTGCTCAAGTTCGGCATACGGATCACGAGCGCGCGTGACGTGCTCGGGCGCATAATTGTCGAAGTCCGGCTTTGTCGGGCGTGGCGCTACAGTGCGCTCGATCGGCGCATGAGTTTGAGCGGCGTAACCGCTGGTGCGCGGTTGCGGGGCCGGCTGGGTCCGCGCCAGCATCGGGCGCTGCGGTGTGTAGCGTTCTTCGCTGCGCGCGGGCTGTGTACGCACCGCCGGTGCTGCAGGCTGGGTGTAACGCGTGGCGGGACGCGGCGCATCGTGGCCGTTCGTCCGTGGCGGGATGGATGATTTCGGCGAACCGTTTGCGTAGCCGTTGCCGTTCGCATGGCGCTCGGGCCGGCGCTCCGGCGCGACGGAAGGCGCATTGGCAGTCCCGTTACCGCCTGCTGGCACGCGGCGGGTTCTGGGAGCGTCGAATTCCTTGAAAGGGTCTTCCTGGCCGATCAGACGAGCCAGCTCTGCGAGCGGGTCCTCGGTACGGCGAATCCGGTTTGCTCCCGCGGTCTGCTTCGACTGCGGTTGCTGCCCGTGGCCCTGGGAGGGCCGGTACATGGGATGTTCCCCCATTTTCTCCCGATCGTTCCTCAAAGTCCGCGCGACTACCATACTAACACCCTGCGCGAAGGGCCGATCAACGCATTTCTTCGGCCGCTTTGACACCCAAAATGGCCAACCCTGAGGCCAAAACGCCGGCTAAGCCACTGACCAGACTCAACCGGGCTATGGTGAATTTAGGGTTATCTTCCATAATGAAGCGTAAATGAGGCGCATCTTTCCCCTTGTTCCATAAGGAGTGGAAGGCGCTCGCGAGGTCGTAGAGGTAGAAAGCGACCCGGTGTGGCTCATGGAACTCGGCTGCGGCCTCGACGAGCCGCGGCCACTGGGCGAGTTTCCGGATCAAAGCGATCTCCGCCTCGTCGTTCAGGACCGTCAGATCCGCAGCGGCCAGCGACGCCGGGTCCATCGCAAGCGCGGGCATCGCCTCCTTCGCGTTCCGGAACACCGACTTGCCCCGCGCGTGGGCGTACTGAACGTAGAAGACCGGATTTTCCTTCGACTGCTCGATGACTTTCGCGAGGTCGAAGTCGAGCTGCGCGTCGTTCTTCCGGAACAGCATCATGAAGCGAACGGGATCCACGCCGACTTCGTCGACCACCTCGCGCAGGGTGACGAAATCGCCTGCCCGCTTCGACATCTTCACGGGTTCGCCTGCCCGCATCAGCCGCACGAGCTGGCAGAGCTTCACGTCAAGCGCGACCTTGCCGCCGCCAAGCGCGCCGACGGCCGCGTTCATCCGCTTCACGTAGCCGCCATGGTCCGCGCCCCAGACGTCGATCAGAGTCGTGAAGCCGCGCCCGATCTTGTCGCGGTGGTAAGCCATGTCCGACGCAAAATACGTGTAGCTGCCATCGGACTTCATGAGCGGACGATCGACATCGTCGCCGAAGGCGGTCGCCCGGAACAGCGTCTGTTCGCGATCTTCCCAGTCTTCGACCGGCGCACCCTTCGGCGGCGGCAGGCGTCCTTCGTAAATGTGGCCACCCGCCCGCAAGAACGCGACCGTATCGGCGACCTTGTCCTTGCCGCTGGCCGTCAGCGAGCGCTCGGAGAAAAACACTTCGTGCCGGATTTCGAGCGCGGCCAGATCCTCGCGGATCATGTCCATCATCATGTCGATGGCCGTCTGCCGCACGACCGGGAGCCATTCGCTCTCCGGCTTACTCAAAAAGGAATTGCCGTGCTTCGCGGCGAGCGCCTTGCCGACCGGAACGAGATAGTCGCCCGGATACAGTCCCTCGGGAATGGTCCCGATGTTTTCGCCAAGCGCCTCGCGGTAGCGCAGGAACGCGGAGCGCGCGAGCACGTCCACCTGCGCACCGGCATCGTTGATGTAGTACTCGCGCGTGACCGCGTAGCCCGCGAACGACAGCAGGTTCGCAAGCGCGTCGCCGAACACGGCGCCGCGTCCATGGCCGACATGCATCGGCCCGGTCGGGTTCGCCGAGACATATTCGACGTTGACCTTCTCCGCCTTGCCCATCGCGGTGCGGCCGAAATCCTTCGTCTTCACCGCCGCGCGCAGCACCTCGAGCCAGAAGCCGTTATCGAGCGACAGGTTGATGAAACCCGGACCCGCGACCTCGACCTTGGTCACATGCGGCGCAGCTTTCAGCTTCGCCGCAAGTTTCTCTGCGATGTCACGGGGCTTCAGCTTCGCGTCTTTGGCAAGCACCATCGCCGCGTTGGTCGCAAGATCGCCGTGCGTTTCATCCTTCGGCGGCTCGACGACCACGCGCGAAAAATCGAGCCCGGACGGAATCGTTCCTTCCTGGGCGAGCGCATGCAGAGCGTCGTGCACGTGGGCGAGATAGATCGAAAAAACGTTCATTTGCTTGCTGTTTTTGCGAGGCGCGGGAGCTATCGCAGATCGGGAGTGGAGTCAAAATAGCGGCGGTGCGCATCAATCGCGAAACGATCCGTCATGCCGGCGATGAAGTCAGCGATCTGCCGCACGAGCGCCGTTTCATCGCTCGCAAGCCGCTCCGCCGCCATGTCGCCGGGGTAAGCGAGGTAATGGGCGAAAAGGTCACGCACGATCGTTTCCGCGTCGGACATGATCCGCATGACCCGTTCCTCGCGGTACATGCGCGGCGTCAGAAATGCCTTGATCTGGCGGTCGGCCGCTTCTCCTGCCTCGGAGAAACGGATTACCGGATCGCGGGCGTGGCGAACGTCGTCCGCGGAATGTGGACCGAGTGCCGCAACACGCCGGAGCGACTCCGTCAGCGCGTCGTCGATCAATCTCGCAATCAGCCGGCGGATGACCTCTCCTGCGAGGCGCTGCGCGGGCGCTGCCGGATAGAGCTTCTTCACCTCGGTGTAGATGTCTCCGGCGAGGACGACAGGCTTGAGATCGGCGATGTCGAACAAGCCCGCCCGCATCGCATCGTCGAGATCGTGGGCGTCATAAGCAATGTCGTCGGCAATCGCTGCGACCTGCGCTTCCGCGCTGGCGAAGGTCCAGTATTCGAGATCCCATTCGTCGCGCTGTTCCGCGAAAGCGAGCGGCAGGCCGTCGTCTTCGTAGCGGCCGATCGCGGAGCCCTGCTCATCGGTGAGCGGACCGTTGTGCTTTGCAATGCCTTCGAGCGTTTCCCACGTCAGGTTCAGGCCGTCGAAGCTCGCGTAGCGGCGCTCGAGTTTCGTCACCACGCGCAGGCTCTGCGCGTTGTGATCGAAACCGCCATAGTCTCGCATGCAGTGATCGAGCGCACGTTCCCCGGCATGACCGAACGGCGGATGCCCGAGATCGTGCGAGAGCGCGAGCGCCTCGGCGAGGTCTTCATCCAGTCCCAGCGAGCGCGCCAGCGCGCGGGCGATCTGGCTCACCTCCAGCGTGTGCGTGAGCCGCGTGCGGAAGTGATCGCCCTCATGTGAGACGAACACCTGGGTCTTGTGCTTGAGGCGGCGAAACGCGGTGGAATGGATGATGCGGTCGCAATCCCGGCGGAAGTCGCTGCGGGCCGGACTCGCAGGCTCCGGAAAACGCCGGCCGCGCGAGCGCGAAGGCTCGGCCGCCCACTCCGCTCTCGGCGTAAATACCGATACCGCCACGAAATTTTGCCCCCGAATTGACTTCGCCGCCCGCGCCCTTACCTATAGACGGTAACGCTTTGGTTTGCCTAAAGGAAACCGGCCTCATGGACGCCTATTCCGTCGTCGTCACCGACAACGCCATCAAGAAGATCGCGGCCATCCTTGGCTCCGAGAAGGAACCCTCGGTGTTGCGGGTCAGCGTCGAGGGCGGCGGTTGCTCCGGCTTCCAGTACAAGTTCGACATCCAGCGCTCGCCCGCCTCGGAAGATATTGTCATCGCCCGCAACGGCGCGACCGTCGTGATCGATCCGGTCTCGCTCCAATACCTTGCGGGCTCGAGCATCGACTACGCCGACGAACTGATCGGCGCGGCCTTCAAGATCGAAAATCCGAATGCGACCGCATCCTGCGGCTGCGGCACCAGCTTCTCGCTCTAAGTTCCGAGCGCGGCTGTATGCGGATTGCGAGCTGGAACGTAAATTCCATCAAGGCACATCTCGGGGCGGTTACGGGCTGGCTCAAGGAGCGCGAGCCCGATGTCGTATGCCTGCAGGAATTGAAGTGCGTGGACGAAGCCTTCCCGCGCACGGAGATCGAAGACCTCGGCTACAACGTCGCCGTGCACGGCCAGAAGACCTATAACGGCGTCGCCATTCTCTCGAAGCATCCGATCGACGAAGCGCGT
>VFQR01000681.1_pt1 | contig 37761 bp, 28 predicted proteins | sample 3512321 | NCBI WGS metagenome assembly VFQR01 (sample SAMN10412374, study PRJNA504923) | tailings metagenome | isolation source: Relicate 3 Philex TSF1 revegetated site | place: Philippines: Tuba, Benguet | collected 2017-08-29 | reverse complement strand
AACGTTAATATGTCGATGAGACATAGAATCTATGTATATATCCGATACTTAGTTACTGGCATGAGTGAGACCTGCCAGCCTGTCAGACTCCAGAGCACCATCAGAGAAATGGCAAAAGCCGGGACATGATTGTTCAATGTCGCCAGAAAGGGAATGGCCATCGTACCAAAGGTGAGCACGACCAGCACGACTATGGCTGTTTTCAGGCCACTCGAGATGACAGGCAGGACTCGTGAAATCAGCCACAGGCCCCCGAGATAGGGGACCAGATTCAAGATCAATAAAGTGATGCCGGAGACCCATTGGGTCTGCTGAATCAGATCCCAGCCCAATAGTCTTAATGCTGCATAAATACCCGCTGCCAGCATCGCCAGCATCGGTGGCTTGGTGCTGTAAAAATGCCCGTCGATTTTGACCATGTCGATCGTATCCCAGCCGGGAACTCGACGGATTTCGTCGATCTGGAAAGTCCCGCGTTCAACAATCGACCAGACGGCACACCAGCGCGAACGATCATTTGCACTTTGCAGAGGATGCGCCTGCAGGATTACGGCGGCTTGAATGACACCCGCAATCAGCAGGATCCAGAAGACAAAGTCGCGGTAATGATGCAGTGAACTTTTGGAACCGCCAGGACCTGAATGCGAGTTTGATAAGGTTTCGTTCGACATTGAAGAGCATTCAAATCATCAGGAGGAGCAGATTCAGGTGGGAATAATTGATTTCAAACTGAGTGTAATCCATCGACCCCTAAACGAGAGATCGGAAAATGGTGAGGCCCCAGCTTACCACCATAATTTCCAGCCGAAATGACTGTTAATCCCCGGGCACCGAGCAACGATTGAAACGCCGCTTTCATTGAACGTTCCACCGCATCGAAATCGACACCGTCAATCACGATCTCATAGACAGCCACTGTCCCCTCAGGGAGCAGGGGATCTTTGTGGATGGCATCGATTGTCGGGCAGAATTGATCATTTGTGCTGGCCCTGAGACCTGCATATTTCGACCCCACTTTACTTCCACTGCGAACAATTCCACCGGGGAAAGGAAGAATCACTCCCGGAATGGATCGAGCCGCCACGACAGCCTCTTCAGCAGCGAGTAACGTCTGAGCTTGAGTCGTTCCACCAAAGATCAGGTTGCCACCTGCGACCCCTTTGCCAGTCCCGATGGAATCCTCGCACACAAATTCTCCATCCATGACGGGAATTCGCCAGTAGCGCTGATCACCAAGCTGCTTGGACATCTGATACCCGTCTCCGAAGTACCGTAATCCATCCCCCAGGGGAATTCGCTTTTGAGGGTCTCCTTGCGTCCATCCATCAAAGACCGCAGTGGTGGCACATGTCAAAAGACATTGCCCCACTCGATTGACTACCGCTTTGGCGAGTTGATCGCGACTGAAACTGAACATCAGTAACGCTGCACCGGGCCGGCCGTCCGGCGTTTCTTCCGGTGTCAGCTTCCGCTCGATGCCCGCTTCGAGATCACATCCAATCACACTCGTCGCGTACCCGGCAAATGTCACAGCCGCAATATCGACCCATCGCTCTGTTTCGGCTGTAACAATTAAGCGGGCAAACGACATCGGGAAGGCTTCGGCAAAAGTCTGCTCGACAAGGACGCCCGATGAAGTTCGCAGCCAGCGCAGCCCTGTATGTGCGGGGTCTTCTTGCGAGAACCCCTTCAGTTTTGAACCCTCCAGCAAAGAGTTCTGGAGTTTGACAGCATCCTGGTTGGCTGGCTCAGTCAAAACAATCTCTTTCCGACACAAGTTTCAAATCGATCGTAATCATGCATGCTGAAGTGGAATTGGCCAGCAGAAGAACATGGTTATCACAAGTTTCGAGAGTTCTCGAAAGCATGCCAATCGATTTTGCACTTGGTATTTGACGTCATGTTCGCGAGTCACATTCTGTCAGAAAGGAATCCCCAGGCCATGCCCATTGATGCAGCGTGATTGCAAAAACGAAGAGGTTGAGTGATGATCAAAAGTCGATTCTCTTTCTTCATGATTGCCCTCCGAAATCATTACAGAATTCGCCGGGAAGCTCCGCACCAGGCTGAGCCCACCTTCTGTGATCAATTACTAACAACCGGAAAGCCGGTGACATGCTCGAAGCGAGTTTATTGACAAAAGATTTTGGAGAAGGAGCCAGCCGTGTACGGGCTGTGCATCAGCTCTCATTGACAGTTCAAGCGGGTGAAGTTTATGGCCTGCTGGGAGCCAATGGTGCGGGCAAGACCACGACCTTGCGCATGATCATGGGGCTCTTGCCTCCCACTTCAGGAGAAGTGACTGTCGATGGCTTTCGAGTGACGATTGAGCCGGAAGAAGTCAAACGCCGGATTGGACTCGTCTCGGCCAGCACTGGCATTTACCAGTGGCTCACCCCGCGTGAAATGCTGGAATACTTCGGAAACATCTACAGTCTGAGTGCGGAGCAGATTTCGAAGCGCATAGTCGAATTAAGCCAATTGCTTGATTTTGCCAAATTTCTCGATCGAGCCTGCGGCAATCTTTCGACCGGGCAGAAGCAGCGGATCAACCTGGCTCGTGCTCTGTTGCATGATCCTCCCATGATGCTCCTCGACGAACCGACGCGAGGCCTCGATATTCTCGGGACTCAGGTGATCTTCGAATACATCGGCTTATTGAAATCTCAAGGAAAAGCCGTGGTCCTCTCAACCCACAGGCTCGATGAAGCAGAGAGGTTCGCTGACCGATTTGGCCTGATTGATCAGGGCTCACTCCGATTCGAGGGAACATTATCCCAGTTGCAGGAACAGACTGGTTGTACCCATCTGGTCGACATGTTCGTCAAACATCTGGGGAAATCGCTTCTTGCCCCGGCCTCTGACTCTCCGGCAGCAGTTTAAGTTCGCAAATACGCCAGTACGCAAACAAGCACACGAAATGCACCGCCCTGTCGAAAGAAACTCTTTGATGGCACCATCGACCAGGCAGCAGAATCATTCGTTCGTTCGTCAACTGACCCGGCTCTGGAAGCTGGCCCAGAAAGAACTTCGCGAGACATTGCGAGATCGTCGCACTCTGCTCACGCTGCTGGTCATGCCACTTATCACTTATCCGCTGGTCGGAAGTGTCTTACAGAAATTCATGGTCTCCGGACTGACAGCCATCGAGCGGCCCGTCTATCGGGTGGTGGCCACTGATCTCGAGCTTTCTCAACAGGTGGCTGCCGTTCTACGAGAGGCGGATGAACTGGAAGAATCGCAACCTGCAGAGAGGGAAGGCGCAGCAGCCGATTCCTCATCCCCGCGTGATCAGACTTTGCCAGCGTCTCCGCTGTTGAAGAGTCTCGAAGGTCTGAGCACAAAATCAGCGCCCGATTCGACAACATCGGGAACACAGGAATTCGGCGAAAAAATCCGTGCGAAGCTGAGACCAGATATCCGCGTGGTCTTGCCACAAGACCAGAACTCCACACTCGATGTGAAACTTCTCGTGGAGGAAGGGTATGCCGATGTCGGCATTCGTCGCGACGAGAAAGGAGGCTGGGAACTGGTCTATGCTCCGCAGTTCACGGCCAGCCAGAATGCTCACGAGACGCTTCTTTCCCGTTTCAAAATCGTCAATCAGAAGTTTGTCGATGATCTGCTGGCGGCACAACAGCCTCCCGCCCGTCTTCCTGCAGCCACCACAGATCTCGTGCTGAAACTTTCACAGGGAGGCCCCCTGGTTTCTATAGGAGCATTGATCCCGCTGATGCTCATCTTGATGACGATTACCGGGGCTGTTTACCCAGCCATTGATCTGACAGCCGGTGAACGTGAACGAGGAACGCTGGAAACATTGATGGCAGCTCCATTACCACGTTTAGAGATCCTCACGGCCAAGTACATCGCGGTCGTGGCTGTAGCCATGCTCACGGGAGCAGTCAATTTACTGGCCATGTTTGTGACTCTCAGCTCCACCGGGCTCTCCGCCACGTTATTGGGAGAAGATGGAATCACCATCGGTTTGATTTTACGCCTGGCAGCGATGCTGGCCCTCTTCGCCAGTTTCTTCTCGGCAGCGCTATTGGCAATCACCAGCCATGCACGCAGTTTCAAAGAAGCGCAGGCGTATCTGATTCCACTGATGATCATTTCGCTGGCTCCCGGAGTGGCGAGTCTGCTGCCGCAGTTTCAGTTGTCTCCCACCATGGCGTGTATCCCGGTATTGAACCTGGTGCTCGCCACCCGCGATGTTTTCTCCGCCACCATCGACTGGTCACTCCTGGCACTGACGATTGGAACGACGGCAATTGCCACAGGGGCCTGCCTCGCTCTCGCCGCCCGTTCATTTGGTGGAGACGCACTGCTGGGGGTCTCACAAACTTCGTGGCGAGAATTTTTCCAGCGCCCCAGCGAGAGCACTGGCCTGCACAAATCCTCTCTCCCACCAGTCGCTGGCTGGGTGGCTTTATTGGTCGTAACGCCACTCTTCATCGTCATCGGAGGACTGGCCGGGAGTCTGAGTCATTTAACTCTTGAGGTTCGTTTGCTGCTCAATGGCCTGGTGACTATCGCATTGTTTGCAGGTGTTCCTGGCCTGATGATCTTCTGGAACCGGTGGCCCCCGGTGCGGACACTGGCACTCCAGCGCCCCAGATTTCTGGCGTTGCTCTTAAGTGCTCTGGCAGGTCTCTCGCTTTGGATTGTCCTGCTGCAGATGGAATCGGGGATGATGTCAGATGCGAGAAAGGAAGAACTCGTCAAACTCTTTGGCAGTCTTCAGATTCAGATTGGAGCCATCCCACTGCCAGTTAAATTACTGGCTCTGGCGATCATTCCCGCATTTTGCGAAGAGATTTTCTTTCGTGGATTGCTGTTCTCCGCCTGGAGACGATCGCTGGGTGCCTGGCCCACTATCATTTTCACCGGCCTGGTCTTTGGCTTGTTTCATATTCTCATACGGGATGCGGTTGTGCTCGAACGATTTTTGCCGACGGCACTCCTGGGCATACTCCTGGGTGCAGTCCGGGAAAGAACCAATTCGCTCTGGCCGGGAATTCTTCTCCACGTCCTCAACAATGGGACGGTTCTCATTTTTGGCCAGTATGCCGAAGCCTTAATGGCCTGGGGCTTTGACACACGCGAGCTGAAAACATTGCCGGTCGCGTGGTGGCTCAGTGCGCTGGTGATCGGCGCGACTTCGGTCGGCCTGTTACTCAGCGTGGGTCGGCCGGTTCGATCCACAGCAAACGAAACGCCAGTGCCTCACGGTGTGACTGTCTGAGCGACTTTAACAAATGGCTTGAGATGGCAAACCGTCTGGCCCTTGAGATTGCGAATCGAGAAGACTTCAGGGGAGACTTCCAGAATCTCATACTGATGTTCTGCACCCCACGATTTACTCAACGATTCAGTCGTCGCCTTGGGACGACCACCCTTCATTTTCATTTCCAGAATGTTGCCAGCCACTGACCACTGGAAATCAAACTCAAGTTTCGAGCCATACAGCAATGCACCGACAGTATCGAGTTCGAGAATCATCACTCCGGTGCCATCTTCTGCGAACTTCATGATCCTGCGGCCATGAAAATGGTCTGTCCATTCGCCCAGAAACTTCACTGGTGCGGCACTGCTGGAAATCTCCGCTTTGGGCTGATCAACATCTTGGGAAAGATTCGTGTTATTTTCGGGAACGTTTTCTTCTGGCAGAGTCGACGCTGAACTTACAATTGTCGCTGAGGCTGTCTGATTCTCATCTTCCGGGGTCGGATTCGATGTGCTGACTGCCTGGCGATCGAGTGGCACCGAAGTGGCTTGAGCTGTCGATAGACCGCTTTCGGCAACTGACCCGCAGCCGGCAAATGATGTTGTGGCTGCCAACGTGCAGGCAGCCAGTGTCAGCCGGAGCTGATCGCTCTTCAGCAGAGATCTCATGTGCCGAACCGATCGAAACATCGAAAGATACTCCATTCACAAAGCTCTTCTGACGAACCGTCGAGAGCTTATATTTTCATCTCAAAATACTCTTCGAGACATCCTGGCTCGGTGAATACACTGCTTTACCAGAGGTTCTCAGGCGGGGTTCTTGGTTGTGAGACAAACTCGTCAGCAAACAGTGTCTCGAAAAAAGGGATTTTTGTTAAGAGAATTTGCCCCTGGTTCTGAGTCATGAGTCTTTTCTGAGCGTGGTATTCAAATTTCCTGGATCGCGAGGCCACAGGCGGATTTGCAGCGGTTAAGGACTTCTCTGGCTTTTTTACGGGCCTTAGCCGCTCCTGCCTGAAGGATTTCTTCGACATGATCTGGCTGTAGAGCTAACTCATCCCGGCGGGCGCGGGCGGCACCAAAGTGCTCCATCGCTGCTTCGTAAAGCGTGTTTTTCGCTTCGCCATAACCCATCCCTCCAGCGCGATAACGTGCTGCCAGCACCTCCTGCTGTTCGGTCGTCGCAAAGAGTTTATACAAGGTAAACAGGTGGCAGGTTTCAGGATTTTTGGGAGATTCCACAGGCGTGGAATCTGTCTTGATCGAATTGATTTTCTTCTTGAGAGACTTGGCCGATTCGAAGAGTTCGATGGTGTTGCCGTAACTTTTGGACATTTTTTCGCCATCAGTTCCCACGACTTTGGCCGAATCGTCCAACACGCGGGCCGTGGGAAGCTTCAGGAATTCCCCGCCATAGAACGAGTTAAATCTCTGGGCAACATCCCGGGTGACTTCGATGTGCTGCACCTGATCCACACCGACAGGCACCACTTCGCTGTCGTAGGCGAGGATATCAGCGGCCATCAGAACGGGATAAGTAAACAGTCCTGCATCAGCCGGAATTCCCCGCGCCACTTTGTCTTTGTAGGCATGGCACTTTTCGAGCAGGCTCATCTGGGTGACCGTCATGAGCAGCCACGTCAACTCAGTCACTTCAGGCACATCCGATTGCCGAAACAAAGTGGCCTTTTCAGGATCGAGCCCTAAAGCCAGCAGGTCTAAAGCGGCATCCAGTGTATTCTGCCTGAGGAGCGCTGCATCGCGAATGGTGGTCAGCGCATGCAGATCGGCAATGAAGTAGAACGATTGTTCGTGTCCCTGCAGGGCCAGATACTGGCGAATCGCTCCGAAATAGTTTCCCCAGTGGAATCGCCCGGTCGGCTGGATTCCTGATAGCACCCGCATGCTGCTTCCCTTCGTGTCCATTGATTTCGTGAGCAGTTTGCCCAATTTCAGAATGAGTTCGTGAGCCTTGGAAATACCTAGCAGGTTTTCCGCTGATTCTTGGGAACTTTGACGGTTTTGATGAGTTCCTGAACCCGCGAACAACCTCGATCCTGCAGTACTTTCTCCAACCCACTCGTTAACTGACTCGACAACGAGGGATTGTAAAAGTTCGCCGTTCCCACCTGCACAGCCGTCGCTCCGCAGACTAGAAATTCCAGGACATCGTCGAGTGATTGAATCCCGCCGACACCAATGATCGGGCAGTCCACAGCCTGTGCGACCTGCCAGACGATTCTTAACGCCAACGGTTTGATCGCTGGGCCACTGAGTCCTCCCAGACCATTTCCCAGCCGCGGCTCGCCCGTTTTCCAATCGACAGCAAAACCTTGAAACGTATTGACCAGCGAAAGGGCATCCGCCCCGGCACTGGCCGCTGCACGGGCGATCTCCACCACGCTGGTGACATTGGGGGTCAGCTTCGCAATGATTGGCCTGGATGTTGCTTGCCGTACAGCCGCCACGACTTCGGCTGTCATTGTCGGATTCGTACCGTAATCGACTCCGCCACTGACATTCGGGCAACTGATGTTCAGCTCCAGCGCCTGAATCGCATTGAACTCATCGAGTCGCCGAGCCATCACAACAAAGTCTTCGGTACTCTTCCCGGCAATGTTGACAATTAACGCCGTCGGCAGCAGGGAAAGAGCTTCGAGATGTTTGGTGATAAAAACCTCGATGCCATCGTTATCGAGGCCAATCGAATTCAATAGACCTGCCGTTGTTTCGACAGTTCGCGGTGGGGGATTTCCAGCCCGCGGCTCGCGAGTGACCGTTTTGGGAATGATCCCTCCCAATTGAGCATAATCAACAAATGCCGACATCTCACGGGCATAGCCGAAGGTGCCTGAGGCCACAAGAATCGGGTTCTTAAGTGACAATCTTCCCAGTTGAACATTGAGAGACACCGGCAGATTCGAAGTCAATGACATCACGGAAGGCTTTTTGATGAAGGAAACAAGGTTTGAACCAGGCGTCATCAGTGGTGGACAACAAAATGCAGAATCGCACATGTTTCACGGAAGTCACTGATTAAGTGAAGGGTAACGACTCGGGATTCGTCGTCACAACCTCAGGCCAGAACGGATCAAGTTTTGGGTAGACACTTGCGGTCAACGCGGATCGGGCCGAAGATGCACTTTGTGCGAGAAAGCTTCGCGTTCCGATATTTCTGTCCACCAGACTCACTGAACGACCATGACCGATCCACATGTGCTCACTCGGCAGCTTCAGAAATCCAACGACTCCAAGATCGTCCTGCTTGTGGGCGATGGGCTGGGAGGTCTTCCGTTAACTCCCGGAGGAAAGACAGAACTCGAATCGGCATTAACTCCCAATCTCGACGCTCTGGCAAGTCGTGGCTGCCTGGGGCAAACGATCCCTGTCTTGCCGGGTATTGCTCCTGGAAGTGGGCCGGGGCATCTGGGGCTATTTGGCTACGATCCACTGCAGTACCAGATTGGGCGTGGAGTTCTGGAAGCCCTGGGGATCGATTTCGAACTCGGCCCGAAAGATGTCGCTATTCGCGGTAACTTCTGCACTATTGACGGTGCCGGGATAATTACCGATCGTCGCGCGGGTCGTATTGGCAGTGAAATTGGCGCTGCTCTTTGCGAGAAACTCAATCAGATCAAGATTCCCGGAGTCGAAGTTTTTGTTCGTCCGGTGAAAGAGTACCGACTGGTGATTGTCTTCCGCAGTGAGGGGCTGGGAGGTCAGGTTTTCGATACCGATCCTCAGGCGACAGGGAAGGCTCCTTTAGAAGCTGTTGCCAAGAGCGATTGCTCCAAAAAGACTGCCGAAATCTGCAATGAGTTCCTCCGCCAGGCCAAAGAAATCCTCAAGAACGATGCTCCTGCCAATTTCTTGACTTTGCGAGGCATTGATACGTTGCCAGCCATTCCGACTTTTCAGGAAGTCTACGGCATGAAGCCAGCCGCCATTGCGGTTTATCCGATGTATCGAGGTCTGGCCCGACTGGTTTCGATGGATGTGCTCGATGCGGGTCAAACTCTCGATGACCAGATGAGTTGCCTCAAAGCGGCCTGGAATGACTACGATTTCTTCTTCATCCACTTCAAGTACACCGATTCAACCGGTGAAGACGGTAACTTTGCTGCCAAGGTGAAGCGAACAGAAGAACTCGACAGTTGCATTCCAAAAATCCTGCAGCTTGATCCGACAGTTGTCATCGTGACTGGAGATCACAGCACGCCCAGCAAGATGAAATCACATAGCTGGCATCCAGTTCCCGTGCTTCTCTCGGCTGATACCTGTCGTTTCGATGGATCGACCAAGTTTGGAGAGTCTCAATGTGCACGCGGCGGACTGGGAACGTTTGAAGCCAAGTACCTCATGCTGCAGGCCATGGCACATGCTGGCCGACTGGAAAAATTCGGCGCGTAAACACCAGCGATTTTTTGATTGAATGAAGACACCCGATGCCTCGATTGGCTTCCGGGTGTCTTTGTATTCAGGGATGATTGAATTTGTGGAAGAGATGTTTCGAACAAATACGCTTTCAATATTCACCTGCGCTCATTCGTATGGGGTGGCTGGGGTTGAGCGTCTTCGCGAACCCCCAGTTCATGCCGAGAATTGCTGGGGGTTCGAAGACTCAACCCCAGCCACCCGCCGAGCCACCGGGTGTTTTTTGTTTATAAACTTTGCGAGGGTGCGGGTTTGAATTCAGGATAAGTCCTTATCGCAGATTGGCACTTTTGCGATAACTTCCCGGAGTCATACCAAGTTCCCGTTTGAAGACCACACTCAGGTATTCGGCATGCTGGAATCCACTCAATTCGGCAATGCGACTCAATGGTAATTCGGTTTCTTCGAGAAGTTGTTTCACTCGCTTCAGTTGAACCTGACGGATTTCTTCTTGGGGTGAACGCCCCAGATGCTTGCGAAACCGACGTTCGAGAACACTGCGCGAAGTATTCACGCGAGTGAGAATTTCATCGACCGTGAGCTGATGGCAGGCACCTTCGCGAATGATTTTCAAAGAGCTGGCAACAATGGGATCGTCCGTCGCCAGCACATCGGTCGATTGCCGGGTGACGATTCCCATAGGGGGAATGTAAAGCGTCTCTGTCGGCCACGATTCTCCGGCCATCATGCGATCGAGAATAGCGGCTGCCTCGTATCCAATACGTTCCGGGTTAGGCACGACACTGGAAAGCGGAGGATCGCACAATTCGCAAAGAACTTCGTCGTTGTCGACGCCAATCACAGCGACAGATTCCGGCACGGCAAGTTCCAGTTGCCGGCAGGCATCGAGCACATGGTGCCCGCGCATATCGTTGGCAGCCATGATTCCTATAGGCTTGGGAAGCGAATCCAGCCAGCCGCGGATTTCCTGCTGCTGCTGTGCCCATGTCTGGCTGGATGAAGTTTGCCAGCGTGATTCATAGACATGAAAAGCCCCATGGCCCGTGATGGCATTCGCAAAGCCTTCTCGGCGCTCGGATGACCAGGCGTGATCCGAAAAGCCGCAGTACGCAAACTGGCGGAAACCTCGTTCCTGCAGATGTTCCGCAGCCAGTTTCCCGACGGCGCGATGATCGGTATAGACATGCGGTAAGCCATCGTGCAGCCGGAAGTCAGTCATGTCGATGGTGGGAATTCGCCGCCTCAAAAGTGAAGCGGCCAGTTCCGGTGTGGTGGATCGACTGATGACGCCGTCGATTTCGGCATTTTCGAGCCAGCGGGGAGGTTGTGCCATCAATTCATGCAGATCGAGATACATCGACCATGGCTGGTGTGCCACGAGATATTTGGAAATTCCTCTCAAAACGGCTCGCCCATAAGCGAGGGACGTTTCGATGACCAGGGCAACTCGCTTTCGAGGCTTCACAGCGGGCATCCGGAAGGGTGGCGAAGTAACGATCAGGTAGAAGCCGGGAAGATATCAGATCCAGCCGCAACCTGTCTCAAAGAATTGATGTTTTTCAGTTTGAATTTCATGAGACTGAGAATCCCGTAAATCGAATCATGCAGGTGCGGTTCATTGGTTTTAACTACTGGATTAACAATCGGTTGCTGCGTTCACTGCTGGTTGAGCAGAGGTGGGGGTCAGGGGTGTTTTTCGAAATGCGAAATAAAACTCAGACAATAGACTTCGATTCTCATTGTTTCTCTTTCGTAAATCATTCCATAATGGATTTGCAGTGATGGATATGTTGTGTGAAACACAGATGGTTGTGGAAAGTCTCTCGACAAAGCGAGGTTCTCCAGTCAACCGTCTTGAGCTGCCCCTTCCTGCTGGATGGCAATAACAACAACGCTTTCGCGACAGGTGACGAATGTTGTTTGTAAAAAATCGCGATGATTTTCGATTACCACGCCAGGTGAAGAGATCCTCCCCCTGGGGGACGACTTTGCTCGCAGCGAGCATTTTGTCAGCGGCTGCATGGCTCATACAGGGACTGGTTTCCGGGGATCCTGCGGTTGCCGGTAAGGCACTTGTTGCCGAAGAAAACCGGCAGACCAAAAGTGATTTATCGCCGGGCTTCAGTCCTGAAGATCTGGCGTTTTATCGAGAGAAGATCGAACCGATTTTCGTGAAGAACTGTAATGAATGTCACGGAGCGGGCTCGAAGTTTCGTGGTGGGTTTTCGCTGGCGGCTCGTGAACATCTCTTGAAGGGGGGCGAAAGTGGGCCAGGTGTCCTGCTCGATAAACCCGACGAGAGCATGCTGGTTGATGTTATCAATTATCGCACTTACGAAATGCCTCCCTCCGGGAAGCTTCCCGCCGATCAGATTGCTTCGATCACAGAATGGGTCAAGCGGGGCGCTCCCATGCCGCCCCCTGCTGTGCCAGTCGCGATGCCGGTGCATGAAGGCCCCCCTCAAGTGAATGAGGCAACGAAAGCTCACTGGGCCTTTCGGCCGGTCACTGATCCAAAACCTCCCGTGAGCCACTTGGATCGATTGGCAAAGAACGACATCGACCGCTTCCTGTTTGCCAAAATGGAAGCGGCTGGTCTGGAACCTGTCGGGCTTGCTGAAAAGCGGACGCTCATTCGTCGGCTCTATTATGACCTGATTGGTTTACCCCCTTCACCAGCCCAGGTGGAAGCCTTCGTGCAGGATGCCTCACCCGAAGCACTTTCCAGGGTGATCGACGATCTTCTCGAATCACCACATTATGGTGAAAAATGGGGTCGCTTCTGGCTGGATCTGGTGCGTTATGCCGAGACCAACAGTTTCGAGCGTGATAACCCGAAACCGAATGCCTGGAAGTATCGCGATTATGTCATTGATTCCTTCAATCGCGATAAACCGTATGACCAGTTTTTGATTGAGCAACTGGCTGGTGATGAACTTCCACAGGTGACTCGTGATTCGGTCATTGCTACGGGCTATTACCGCCTCAATGCCTGGGATGATGAGCCCGCTGATCAGAGGCAGGCGTTCTACGATGAGATGGACGATATCGTCTCAACAACTGGTCAGGTCATGCTGGGGATGACAATTGGTTGTGCCCGCTGTCATGATCACAAGCTCGACCCGATGCCTCAAAAGGATTACTACGGGTTCCTGGCATTCATGGCGGATCTGCAATCGTATGCCGGACGTGGCGATCAGATGAATTCCCGCTGGAGCCAGACCGATATCAGCAGCCCGGAAGTCATTCAGGCGCATGCCGAGCGCGATGCCGCTGTTCAGAAACTGGAAGAGCAGATGCGTCAGATCGAGCAGGCTGCCATTCTGAAAATGAAGGGCGAAGATCAGCGAAAGACCGAAGGTGCGGAGCGTAAAAAAGTTCTGCGTGAAAAGCTGAAGGATTTTCTGTCTAAAGAAGAATTTGATCATTATCAGGGCTTGAAAAATCAGTTGGAAGAGCTTCGTAAGCAGAATTTGCCACCCCGCGAAATGGTGCTCTCCGTGAATAACTGTCAGATGCCACCTCGGGTGACGCCACTACTGATTCGCGGAAACCCGGCGACTCCTGGTGAACCAGTCGAACCGCAGTTTCTTTCTGTGCTGACTGACGAATCGCCACAACTGCCACCTCTGACTCCCGGTCAGAAGACGGCAGGTCGGCGACTGGTGCTGGCGAACTGGATTGCCTCCAAACAGAATCCACTGACAGCCCGGGTCATGGTGAATCGCATCTGGCAAATGCACTTTGGTCGTGGACTGGTAAAATCTTCCAGTAACTTTGGACTGAAGGGCGATCTTCCCACTCATCCCGAACTTCTTGACTGGTTGACCACGCGGTTTGTTGAAAGTGGCTTTCGGATCAAGCCGCTGCATCGGTTGATTCTCAACTCCTATGCCTGGCAGATGTCATCCCGGCCAACTGCGGCCCAACTCAATTCCGATCCCCAAAACGATCTTTACACGCACTTTGAGATGCGCAGGCTGACGGCAGAAGAGACTCGGGATGGATTGCTGGCAGTCAGCGGTGAACTCAATCTGGCTGTCGGTGGCCCGAGTGTCTACACCGCCATGCCCAAAGAAGTCCTCGCTGGACAATCCGTTCCGGGTCAAGGCTGGGGGCAATCCTCACCCGAGGAGCAGAATCGCCGAAGTGTCTACATTCATGTGAAGCGATCACTGCTGGTTCCCACCTTGTCGAGCCTCGATTTCCCGGATCCTGACGGAACATGCCCCATCCGCTTTGCGACGACACAGCCCACACAAGCCTTAACAAGCCTCAACAGCGCCTTCTACAACCAGCAGGCCAGGGAGTTCGCCGAGAGAGTGCGGGCAGATCTGCAGATCAACGAGTTAAATGATGAGTCGCTACGCCAATGTGTCGCTCAGGCGTTAACGCTGACAACCAATCGCCCACCGACGACTGCGGAAGTCGAGCGAGGTTTCGGCTTGATTCAGTCTCTGCGGGATCGTGGTCAGGTCAGTGCCGAATTGGCTCTGGAGCGATTCTGCCTGGTCGCCATCAACCTGAATGAGTTTTTGTATCTCGACTGATTTCCCGAAATTGACGGCTGCCCAGATCGATTCCGCCAGTGAGTCCTGCAACTGCTAATTGAACCTTGCGAATTGTGAGAACCTCATGAATCAGCCCATGCATAATTTTTGTGGACGCACTCGCCGGGAGTTTCTGTGGGAGGCTGGGGCTGGTTTTTCCGGCCTCGCCATGACAGGGCTCCTGCAGAAGGAAGGCTTCTTCGCCAAGCAGGCGGTTGGTGCTGATGGTGTCACTCCCTTTGTGAATCCATTGGCTCCTAAAGAGCCTCACCATGCTCCCAAAGCGAAAAGTGTGATTTTCCTCTTCATGTACGGTGGCCCCAGTCAGGTCGACACCTTTGATTACAAACCGAAATTGTACGGGCTGGATGGCAAGACAATTCCCGTCAAGACCAAAGGACGCGGCGGTGCCCGCAATGAAGGGCGCGTCGTCGGCCCCAAATGGAATTTTCAGCAGTATGGTCAATCGGGGCAGTGGGTCTCAGATCTCTTTCCGAATCTCGCGACCTGCGTCGACGATATCGCATTCATCAAGTCGATGACGGCTGAAGCGCCGGTGCATGGATCCGCCATGCTGCAGATGAACTCGGGCAAGATTCAAAGTGGTTATCCATGCCTGGGTTCGTGGGTCAATTATGGCCTGGGGACAGAAAACGAGAATCTGCCAGGTTTCGTGGTGATGCTCGACCATTCGGGGGGGCCGATCAGCGGTGCCAAAAACTGGTCCAGCGGCTTCATGCCGGCAAGTTATCAAGCCACTGTCATGCGGTCGAAAGGCCCGGCAATTCTTGATCTCGTGCCGCCTGAAAACATGTCCGATGACGTCCAGCGGCAACTCATTTCCACAATCAACGAGTACAACCAGGAGCATCAACTCTCACGAGGTGAAAACTCGAATCTGGCGGCTCGCATTGCCAGTTTTGAACTGGCCTACAAGATGCAGACCACCGCTCCGGAAGCGACTGATCTCTCGCAGGAAACCGAATCCACACTCAAGCTGTACGGGATGGATAATCCGCAGACAGAATACTTCGGTCGGCAGTGCTTACTCGCTCGTCGTCTCGTAGAACGCGGCGTCCGGTTCATTCAGGTCTATGCTGGTGGCAATCATAACGACGCCAACTGGGATGCTCACGGCGATCTCGTGAAGAATCATACGTTACACGCCGGTCGAACTGATAAGCCGATTGCCGGCCTGTTAAAAGATCTCAAGGCAAGGGGCCTGCTCAATGAGACTCTGATTGTCTGGGGTGGTGAGTTTGGCAGACAGCCAGTCGCTGAATACAAAGAGGGGACTGGACGAGATCACAATGTGGCTGGCTTCACCATGTGGTGTGCTGGTGGCGGCATCAAGGGTGGCTGCAGTGTCGGTGAAACTGATGAACTGGGGAATGAAGCCGTTAAGGATCGTTTCCATGTCAAACACCTGCATGCCACGATTCTGCATCAGTTGGGTCTCGATCCGAATCACCTTTCCTTCTTTTACGGTGGACTCGACCAGAAACTGGTGGGTGTCGAAGGAGCTGATCCGATCAAGCAGATTATTTCGTAGCGGAAGGTCACTCAAAGAAGGTGACGCCCGACCCGATGATGAGGCGTTTGCATACCAAATTGGCTTGTTTGACTGTCCTATTTGAATATGCAGATGTCCTCCGGATATCGGGCTTCAGCGGACCTGCCAAAGTCCTGGTGCGTATGCGCTGATATCTCTTTCCCCTTTCACAAACATCTCCAGCGGACCTGCCATCAGATCTCGCATTTCTCCATGATTTTCAGCAAGGCATGCTCCATGTTTCGTCTCTCGTCGCATCGCTGGATCGCTCTGCTAGCGATCGTCTGTTTCTCGATACAGTATATTTCTGCTGCCGAGCACCCGACGCAGACAGGCACACCGCGCAGTTACATTGCGGCAGATTATTCCAAAAAAATTCTCGTCCACGTGGGGGCAGATAACTCTGATGTCTGGAAACAGACAATTCGCGATGTGCATGATCTCCAGATTCTGCCCCATGGCCATCTCCTCACACAGACGAGCTTCCAGACGATCGTCGAGTTGAATGACAAAGGCGAGATCGTCTGGAGTTACGATGCCAAATCGTCACCCGGAAATGCGGATCGCAAAGTAGAGATCCATGCGTTCCAAAGACTCGCTGATGGCTCGACGATGATTGTCGAGAGTGGGCCCGCGCGGATTCTCGAGGTAAGCGCAGAAGGAAAAGTTCTCAAGGAAATTCCGCTGGTGGTGAAAAATCGGGATCCGCATCGTGACAGTCGACTGGCCCGCAAGCTGGAAAACGGCCATTACCTGGTGTGTCACGAGAAAGACCAGACTGTGCGGGAGTACGACGAGAAGGGCCAGGTGGTCTGGGATTATGGAACAGGGACTGCCCTTTATTCGGCTGAGCGATTACCCAATGGAAACACGCTGATTGGGACCGGGAATGGTCACAGCGTGATCGAAGTCACTCCCAAGAAAGAGGTGGTCTGGTCAGTCACTGAGAACGAGCTTCCGGGAATCAAGCTGGGTTGGATCACCATGGTGGAACGATTACCCGATGGCAACACGCTGATTGTCAATTGTCATGGGGGAGACAATCAGCCCCATGCATTGATTGTGACCCCTCAGAGGCAGGTTGTCTGGACACTGAAGGACCATGTCCGTTTTGGAAATAATCTGCCGGTTTTGAAACTCGTGGGCCAGGGATCGGGCACAACGCGCTAAAGAGTGTCAATGTTTTGTTGCAATCTGTCGCCTGAGACGGTCAGATACGAGTCGAACTGAATCTTCTGTCAGTTCTTCAACGGGTGACGTACTCCCTTTCTGTCTTCATCTATAAAGTTGCATACCATGTCGCACATCGGGTTTTGCTGGCAGCCACGTTTCGTGATGGGCACCTTTTGGGGCTGGCTGGCGGCCAGTGCTCTGTTGTTATCCAGTGGATGTGATTCAAAGCCGGCTGGAACTTCTTCTGGTGGAGCTCCACGAAAATATGCCTATGTCACTAACGGTGTCGCCGACTTCTGGAATGTGGCTGAGGCGGGTGTCCGCCAGGCGGAAAAGGATCTGAATGCAGTAGGGAAAAGCACGAAAGTTGAAGTTCGTCACCCTCCGGATGGTGTGGTCGATCAAAAGCGGATGGTGCAGGAACTGTTGACACTCGGGGTGGATGGCATCTCGATCTCGCCGATTGATCCTGAGAATCAAAGCGATCTGCTTAGTGAAATTGCCAGGCAGACAATCTTCATCACCAATGATTCAGATGCTCCCAAAAGCGAGCGGCTGGTTTACATTGGCATGGATAACTACACCGCTGGCCGCCAGTGTGGTGAGATGATCAAAGAAGCCTTGCCTGACGGTGGGAAGGTCATGATCTTCGTCGGCAGACTGGGACAGCTCAATGCCAAACAGCGTCGCCAGGGCATCATTGATGAACTGCTGGGACGCAGTGTTGATCCAGAGCGATATGATGAGCCCGGAAAAGAACTGGTCGGTGACAAATACACCATTCTCGACACTCGAACCGACGACTTTGATCTCGTAAAAGCGAAATCTCTCGCCCAGGATGCGATTACCCGGCATCAGGATCTCAACTGTATGGTGGGTTTGTTCGCCTACAATCCCCCCAAGCTGATTGATGCCGTCAAGGACGCTGGCAAAGTTGGCAAAATTCAGATTCTGGGCTTCGATGAAGACGAAGGGACGCTGCAGGGCATCCAGGATGGTGTCATGTATGGAAGTTGCGTGCAGAACCCCTATCAGTACGGCTATCAGTCGATCATGATGCTCGACAAAATCAAATCGGGAGATCAATCCGGCATTCCCGAAGACAAGTTTATCCAGATTCCCGTGCGGAAGATTACCAAAGCCAACGTGAACGAGTTCTGGAAAGAACTGAACCAGTTACTGGGCAAACCCGCTCAAGAGGCCAAATGACCTGCGAGTCTTTGGGCAATTCAATGAGTTCAGCCTGGCGAGTGCATTTCAGGGGATGGGAGATCGTCGCGAGAACATGGTCTCTGCAACATCAACGACAACAACAGATGTGACGACAGGCCTGCTCCCTGATCGAACAAATGACCGTCCGTTACTGCTGGCAGCCAGTCAGATCACGAAAGAGTTTCCCGGTTGTAAAGCACTGGATCGAGTCAGTGTTTCTTTCTCACCCGGCGAAATCGTCGCGATTCTCGGTGAGAATGGCGCTGGCAAGAGCACGCTGATGAAGATCCTCGCTGGCGTACAGCCGCCAGATGGTGGTGAACTGCTGGTAGATGGTCAGCCAGTGGTTTTTCGAGATGTTCGAGACGCGATTGAGCACGGGGTTGTCCTCATCCATCAGGAACTCAACCTCGCGGAAAATCTCAGTATCGGAGCCAACCTGTTCCTGGGACGCGAACCGACCCAATGGGGATTCATTGATCAGAAAACGATACGTCGATTGTCCCGGGAACTGCTCGAACGAGTGGGCCTCAACTATACCCCGGAGACAATCGTCGGCGAGTTATCAACCGGGCAGCAGCAACTGGTGGAAATTGCCAAAGCACTTTCCATTCAGGCGCGGGTGCTGATCATGGATGAACCCACCGCCAGTCTTTCTCATTATGAGACGGAACTGCTCTATGGCGTCGTGCGAAAATTGAAGGCGGACGGTGTTTGCGTCATTTATATTTCACACAGGCTCAGTGAAATCCAGGAGCTGGCCGATCGAGTGGTGGTGCTGCGCGATGGACAGTATGTGGGAGAAATCACGCGGGCCGAAATGACTCGTGAAAAAATGGTCTCATTGATGATTGGCCGCAGTTTGACGAGTGGTTTCGAGCGGCATTCACACACTCCCGGTCCAGAAGTTTTCCGCATCAAAGATCTGGTCACCATGGCCTTCCCGGAAGCTCGAAACTCTTTCTCCCTCAAGGCAGGTGAGATTGTGGGGATGGCGGGTTTAGTGGGAGCAGGCCGGACGGAACTGCTACGCGCTGTTTTTGGAATTGATCGACCACTTGCTGGCGAGATCTTCTGCGACTCAAAGCCGGTGAGAGTCTCTTCACCACGAGCCGCGATGAATCTGGGAATGGCGATGGTTCCTGCAGACAGCAAAGGCGAGGCGCTCGTGCTGGAAATGTCTGTCCGACACAACCACACGCTGGCGACTTTAGCCCGCCAGGCATCTCTGGGGTTGTTCATCAATGCTGCTCAGGAAATCACAGACAGCCAGAGGATGATCGCCGCCCTTCGTACTAAGACCGCCAGTGACCAACTGGCAGTGCAGTTCTTATCGGGGGGAAACCAGCAAAAGGTGGTGATTGGCAAATGGCTGCTTTCGAATCCCAAAATCCTGCTCCTTGATGAACCCACGCGTGGTGTCGATGTGGGTGCCAAACAGGAAATCTATCGGATTATGGAGGAACTGGCGGGGCAAGGTCTTTCGCTGCTGTTTGTTTCCAGTGATCTGGAAGAAGTGATTCGCATGTCGGATCGCGTGCTGGTGATGCACGAAGGAAAAATCACCGGCGAATTGAGTCGCCAGCAACTGAGTGAAACAGCCATTATGGCTCTGGCGACTGGAGGAGCGCTCTCATGAAGAGAATACTCGGAATTCTTGGCATTCTTGTCGCCGTGATGGTCGTGACTGGCATTCTTCAGCCAGCCTTCCTCAGTGGATACAACCTTTCAAACGTCACTCAGCTTTCGGCCTACTTCGCCATTCTAAGTATTGGCGTGATGTTCGTGATCATCACTGGAGGGATCGATCTTTCGATTGGCCCTGTGGTCGGGTTGGTGGGCTGCCTGCTCCCACTGCTCATTGTAAAGTATGGTTTTCATCCGGCCCTTGCCATTGCTTTTGTCATGGGAGTAGCCGCACTCATCGGGACGACGCACGGTCTGTTGATTACCAAGGCGAAGCTTCAGCCGTTTGTGGTGACACTTTGCGGCTGGCTGATTTATCGTGGACTGGCCCGCTGGATCACAGGAGATGCCAACCAGGGGTTTGGGAATAGCTTTAACGGCCTGCTGGAAATCTCTCGCAAAAAGATCCCTTTACCCGGGGATTATCAAGTGCCGATCCCTGTGGTTTATATGCTGATTATCGCTGTGCTGGCCGCCATTTTTTTGAACAAAACGGTCTGGGGTCGCTACCTGTATGCGATTGGTCGCAATGAACAGGCGGCGCATTTCAGCGGGATCAATACCGATCGAATCAAATTGATGGCCTATGTGCTGTGTTCGACAATCGCCGGGTTTGGTGGAGTACTGCTCGCTTTTGACCTCAATTCGATGCAACCCAGTTCGCATGGAAACACTTATGAATTGTACGCGATTGCGGCCGCTGTTCTGGGTGGTTGCAGTCTTCGCGGCGGTGAAGGATCAGTGGCGGGTGTGGTGATTGGCGCCGTCCTGTTGCGAGTGCTGTACAGTGCCAACAACATGCTCGGGATCCCCAGTACGCTGGAGTATGTAACGATCGGGACCGTGCTTCTGGCCGGTGTGCTGGCCGATGAAGGAGTGAAGTGGTACTCGCAGCGGAGAAAACTGATTCAATCCGCCAAAAAAGTCGCCGCTTGAGTTCGAGAAGTCGCCTTCGAACAGGAAGCTTGATTTCCGCAAAAACCTGAGAGAAGGTTTTTAGTCGCAGTTCTCTCCCTGGCGGGATAGACTGACATTGCACGCCAACAGAACAGAACCTCTGACTTTTGAGAACAACTTGTAACGACGGAGGTTATTCATCGAGATGATCTCTTTTGTTGCATCGTCCAAAGGAACTGCATGACGCAGGCGACAACTGGCCCCAGGCGGCTTCCTGGAAATCCCGATGAGTTGGAAGTCATCCTCGCGACCGATTGCGGAAGCACCACCACCAAAGCTCTGTTGATCGAAAAGATCGACGGAGTTTATCGTCAGACTTACCGTGGCGAAGCTCCTACAACTGTCGAGGAACCAACTGCCGATGTCACAATCGGTGTTGTGAATGCAGCGACTGAAGTGGGCGAACTCGCTGGGCGCCAACTGGTCGATGAAAATGGCCTGTTGATCCGCCCGGCTCGTGGAAATATCGGTTGTGATGCCTATATTTCCACTTCCAGCGCAGGGGGTGGTCTGCAAATGCTGGTATGCGGCGTTGTCCCCACAATGTCCGCTGCCAGTGCGACGAGAGCCGCTTTAGGCGCCGGTGCCATTGTTCTCGAAACCATGACATCGAATGATCGTCGCAAACCCCATGATCGCATTCAGAGAATTCGGGATCTGCGCCCGGATATGATTCTGCTCGCTGGCGGGACTGATGGTGGAACTGTTCGCCATGTCGCTGCCATGGCCGAGTTGATTGCCCCTGCCAAACCACAGCCCAGGTTTGGAGGCGAGTACAAGATGCCCGTGATCTACGCCGGGAACCAGGCAGCCATTCCTGTTGTTCGAGATGTGCTGGGAAACGTGGCGGAATTGTCATTCGTTGAGAATGTCAGACCAGTCCTGGAGCGTGAAGCCCTGGCCGGTGCGCGGGACGCCATTCACGATCTATTTCTCGAGCATGTCATGGCACATGCACCAGGGTACGACAAACTCATTGAATGGGCTGATACCGCCATCATGCCCACTCCCGGTGCCGTGGGAAACATCCTGCAGACCATTGCCCGCACTCGCGGCCTGAATGCACTGGGTGTCGATATTGGCGGAGCCACGACAGATGTCTTCAGCGTTTTCAGTGGGACATTCAACCGCACTGTCAGTGCCAACCTGGGGATGAGTTACTCCATTTCGAATGTCTGTGCCGAAGCTGGCTTTGATGCCATCCTCCGGTGGGTTCCCTATCCAGAAAGTGAAAAAGAGCTGCGCAACCGGGTGAAGAACAAAATGATTCGCCCGACGACAATTCCTCAAACCATGGAAGCGTTGATCTTTGAGCAGGCTGTTGCGCGGGAAGCTTTGCGGCTGGCGTATGTGCAGCACAAACAGTTTGCCACGACTCTCGCTGGTGTGCAGCAGCAGCGTACAATTGGCGATGCTTTTGCCCAGTCTGGCGGGCAGCAGACAATCGTGAATAACCTTAAGCTCGACTTGATTGTCGGTTCAGGTGGCGTGCTCTCTCATGCTCCTCGTATGGAGCAGACGACCATGATGATGATCGATGCCTTTGAGCCGGAAGGGATTACGGTTCTCGCCAAAGACAGCATTTTCATGATGCCCCATCTGGGCGTACTGGCCGAGATTCATCCTCAGGCCGCCATGGATGTCTTCGAACGGGATTGTCTGATCATGCTGGCAACGTGTATTGCCCCCAAGGGGCCTCCAGCTCCCGGCAAACTGCTGTTGAAGTATTCACTCGAAGTGGGCAGCAGGGTGGAAGAAGGAGAACTCCACGGCCACGAGATGCAGCGCTTTGATCTGTGGCCGGATGAGGTGGCGAAGCTGAAGCTTGTGCCCGCTGCCGGCTACGATGTAGGTGCCGGCCCCGGAAAGCCGCTCGAGCGCGAGATTCGTGGCGGCACTGTGGGCGTTGTCTTCGATGGACGTGGTCGGCCTCTGGCACTGCCATCTAACACAGACGATCGACGCGCACTCCTCAAGACCTGGAATCAGGCACTGGGTGTCTACCCTGGTCATCACCACTAAACAACAAAAGGGATCGATCTCGATTAGACGAGACCCATCCCTTTTGAAGCAGATCAAGGTTGAACAGACATCAGGTTTTCGACGGTGGTGGCGGTGGAAGTTCCTGATAACCTCGCGGCTTACCCACGGGAACCGGCCCCTGAGGACTGGATGTTGGAATCCCGCCCTGCTTGAGTTTGTATTTGTCGAGGTTCGGTGCCTCGACAGGATCTGCAGGAGCCACACGGGATTTGGCGCTTTGAGCCATTAGATTCTCAAGCTGTTGAAAACTCTGTTTTCGCGCCATGGGGGATAGACTTTCTCCCGCCTGATCCGAAATGGCAATCATCAGCCCGCTGACATGCCGATCAAACTCCACCATTGGATCCTGCCCATAAGGCAGACTGAGTGAGAGTACCTGAGCAGCCACCGTCTCATCGGCCAGAACTTCCAATGAACCCGGCCAATCGGGAGAAAGCAGAAGTTGAGGTGTCCAGCGTGATGTTGTCATGAGCTGATTGGCAATGTTCTTGGCATTCATCGAATGAATGACTTCTCCGTTGCGTGTCGGAGTCGATCGCAGAATCACCACTCGGTTGGGCTGATGCGTGGCAATCGTCTGAAGAATCGCCCGAGTTTCGATTTCACTGGCTGGCGCTTCGCCACTGCGCTTGGTCTGGCCGCGCGAGAAGTTCGCTGTCGGGAAATTTCGATTGAGATCAACATCCCGTGAGTTGGTTCTTCGATTAGCCTGCAAACCATCCGGGTTGGCAGCACGAATAATCGTGATTGTCGAAGAGTTGAGGATCTTGGGATTCTTGGAAATCGACGTCACCAGCTTATCGGCCCAGCGCACAGAGACACGATCGGTCCCTTCCAGACCGGCGACCACCAGTGTCGAAAACTTTCCCCGGCCCATCGTTCGAACATAAATGGGCAAACCATCGGTCGACTGGTAGGCAATCTCCCAGCGGCCCAGAAGCTTCTCTTCATCCGAAACAGGTCTGGTCACAGTTTCCGATTCTCTCGTGGCTGGAGCACTCTGTTTCTGAGTGACAACCGGCTTTTCTGTCTCGATTGTCTGCTCAGTTGCCTGCTCAGTGGCTTCAATCGAATCGCCGAAGGTTGCAGGTGAATTGGTAGCTGCTTCACTGGCTGTCGAATCTGCGGGCTGACTTGAGAAACGACGAGGTGCCGGCTTTGTCTTAGGACGCGTCGATGGTTTGGAAGTGGGAGAATAAGGAGCCGCTGCAGGATCTGAAAAGACAGAGTGCAGCTCCGATTCCGCAGGTAATGGCTTGGACAGCGCCATCAGAATAGGTTCGGATTCACCAAGACTGACCGAGGGAGAATCGGTCGATAGTTCCATTTCCATGGTCGACGACGATTTCGTCGCTCTGGGAGCGGCGGCTGATGAGGAACCTGTTGAAGCCAGAGGGCGAGCATCTGCCAAAGTGAGTCGACCAGGTGGAGTCCCGGGAGGATCTTCGGGGATGGTGGCCTGTGAGACCAGAAGTGGTGTGGAAATCCCATCGGGAAGACGAATGTCATTCTCGGAGGCCCACCACATGACACCCAGACCGGCGGCTGTGACAAATGACAACATAGGCAAGACTTTCAAGGCTCCCTCCATCGAAGAACTTCATTCAACCTCGGGGATGAAGTTGAGTCGTCACTCGTTTGCTTTGGGTTCTCACTCGCAGCATGAGTAACCGGATCTCGAAAATCGCCACTGGCTCGACAGGTAGAACCAGTGGCGGAAAAGACTGTCAACACAAATTCAAAGGTCACTTAAGAGCCATTGATGTTGAAAAACTGATGTTGTCTGAGTGCTGAAGATCATTCGTCATCGATACCGAGGCGGTATTGCAACTGGCGGAACTGCCGCGAAAAATCTTCGGATGAAGAGTGGACATGTTCGGCTTCGGTGATGAATTTGAGGTCTTCGTTACAATCGATATTGTAGTCGTCAAGGATATCTTTGAAGTCGACGAGCTCGTTCCCGTAAATGATGATCAGCTTGTGTTCGTCGAGTTGGATTTCGAGTGGAATATTGGGATTCAGGACGGCAAACCCGGTACAGCCATCGTTGAGCAATAGATCTTCAAAGTCGTAGAGCGTGCTCTTCAGAATGGGGACATCGATACTTTCGCGGTAAAGATCCTGATGCCCGCCACGTCGTTCGTGACTGGTTTCAAGGACGACATCAACCTCATCACCCAATGGAGCCATCAGATCGATGAAAACATCGAGCAGATGTTCTTTGGAGACCGAAGCCATGATGACGGGAATCTTGATGCCGGTTTCTTTGTCGTGATAAGCGTCGTGGCGGTAACCAGCTCTAGGAACCACCTGCAGGTCATACGAAGGACGGACAGCATCCGTCAGCATGAATGACCCATACTTGGCAATGTTCAAATGGGCTTCGAGCTGTTCGTCATCCAGATGATCGAAGCTGCTCTTTCCGTGACGCACCCCACCGTCGCGGTAAGTATTCTTAAAGAATTTCTTCAGGAACCCCATGGTTCAAGTCTTTCTAGAGTTCGTAGCGGCAGATCTAGTGAGGCGGTAAGGAAGGGGTGTTACCGCAACAGGAACATGCAAACTTAGCACACGAATTCCAGGGGCATCGGAACAGCTCATGAGCCAGGGGCTTAAATTTCACGGTGAGTTGTCGGTTTGATCGCAGCAGGGAGAATGGAAGGCCGGGGTAATCCTGGTTGAGTTTGCGGAGTGGTTGATCACCCGTCAGGAGCAGCGAAACTTCTGACCTGGAACACCTTTGCAGTGAAAAGGCGCGGGATCTTGCCCCTTTCTCAAGAGGCGGGGTAGGGAGACTCTGCCAAATCGTTACAATCCTTACACTCTGCAGTTCCTGCATGATTTTGGAAATTGGACGCGTAGGAGGGATCCGATGACACCTGGTGAGCAGCAATCAGTCCTCTCGAACTGTCAGCCCCTGAGGCTTCCAGTGCAGTTCCATGGCCCGTTGGCCCGGTGGCTGTGCCTGTCGCTGGCGCTCGTGCTTTTCGTCGCGGCTCCTGGCCAGGCCGAGGAACCGGAGACACGCACCGTCTGGGGAGTGATCTACCTACAGGGGCAGCGTGCCGGTTACCAAACCGGCACACGGACTCTCGTCCCATCACCAACCGGCGAAAAGCTCGTGAAGTGCGAGCAGAAGACCGCACTCAAGCTCACGAGATTTGGAACACCGCTGGTCATGGAATCCACTGTCGAAACGGTAGAAACAATGGCGGGAGAAATTCGCCGGTTTGTGCATCGGCAGGAAAATCCCCCGGCCGCCCCCATGACCCTGGAAGGAACGATCGAAGGCAGAAAGTGTCAACTGGTCGCCACGACCGGCGGCATCAAACAAACCTCTTCGATCCCCTGGAGTCCCGATTGGCGTTCACCCGCCTATCAGGACGAAACCTTGCGGGCTCAGCCACTTCAACCGGGAGAAGAACGTCGGCTGGAGATTTTCTTTCCCGAGTTCCGCTCCATGGGAGTCCTCGATCTGAAGGCCCGGGAAATGGTGCCGATCCTCAATCTCGACCGGCAGGAAAAAAATCTGCTGCGTGTGACGGCGCGGATTTCACTCATTGAAGATTCCCCCATCACCGTCTATGTCGATCAGAACGGAGAAGCCATTGTGACCCGCATGGGGATCTTCGGCACCGAAATGTTCACCTACCTCGCCACCCGCGAGCAGGCACTCCTTCCGATTGAAGGAACAGGCCCGGAGATCGGCAAACTCACGCTTATTAAGGCACAACTCCCCAAAGACTGGGCCACGCGTCAGTCACTCACCTACGAATTGAAACTTCCCGGCGATGACCTCGCACGCATCCTCACCAGTGGGCCGGGCCAGACGATTGAAGTCATCGATCCTGAAACGGTGCGGGTCACCGTCCAGTTGACTCCCTGGAGCCGCCCACTCTCGACCAGCAGTTTGCCACTCCCTGCGGATGATCTCTTTTTGAAAGGAACATCACTCCTGCAGATCGATGATCCTGCCGTCAAAAAACTGGCGACCGACGCCCTGGCCAGCCTCCCCCCTGAGAAGCGAAACGACTTACGCGAGCAGGCTTTGGCAATGAGCCGGTACGTGCACAAGACCATCAGCACGAAAAATCTTTCGACGGCATTGGCTTCGGCTGCCGAAGTGGCCAAAAGTCGCTCGGGCGATTGCACCGAGCATGCCACCTTGCTGGCGGCCATGCTGCGGGCACAAAAAATCCCTTCTCGCTTCGTGATGGGGCTGGTCTACGTCCCTGATGAGTCCGCTTTCGGCCTGCATGCCTGGACCGAAGCAAAGCTGGGAGACGACTGGTATCCCCTCGATTCAGTCGCAGCAAGCGGCCGCACAAGTGTGGCCCACTTACGAATGACCGCCGACTCCCTCGACGAATCAACCGGCGACCCGGTCCTGCGCATGGACATCTACGCCCGAAAGCTCCCAGGCCGGTTACAGGTGAAGGTGGTGCCGTAGGGGCGATCGTAATCGTGCCACCATGACTGGAGTCATAAAGGGGAGACGGCGCGCTGAGCGGCTCAGAAGTTGCGCGCCATAGAGGTGTCTTTAGGCGGCGCGCCGCGGAAGCTGTGTTCACGGCGCGTGTCCAATTCGAGACAGCGGCTTGCCCGAAGGACTTGGCGATTGGTGGCCAGTCTTGAACCCAGCGTAGCATGGCCACCTTGTGCTCCACTTGAGCTAGGGATCAGGACGTAGAGGGAAGCCTCGCATAGATGCAGGAGTGGCGTAGTTGGCCGTCGGGGGATTGCATGGTGTTGTGTAGGACTCCCTCCAGGTGAAAGCTGCAGCGTTCGGCCAGTCGGCGTGACCGTTCGTTCGCCTCGTCCGTCACGAGTTCCACTCGCTTGGCTTTCATGCCGACTAGCGCCCAGTTCGTCAGCGCAAGGACGGCTTCGGTGGCGTAGCCTTTGCCAGCTTCGGAAGTACGGACCCAATACCCTACCTCGGTTCTGGGCAGAGACCAATCGGTGCGATGCAGCCCCGCCGAGGCAACCAGTCGCCCGGTGCTCCTGGAAAACGCCAGGTAGGGCAGGTCCGCACGGATCAGGAAGTTGGCTTCCGCCCGGCGGCAGCGGGCCTCGGCAGTCTGAAGTGTGGGCTCCTCGGCGACCCACGGCAAGAACCACAAGTGCTCACGCAGCTCCGCGATGGACTCGAGCAGGGCCTCGTGAAGCTCAGGCGCGTCAGATGTCCGGTAGGGGCGGAGCTCAAGACGCTCGGTCTCAAACAATAGAGGAACCGGGAATAGCAAGGGATCGGCCATGTGTGTTCCAAGGCCTAGCAGATTTGCAAGTGCCGAAGTACGTTAGATCGCTACCGCAGATTGGCGGTGTGGCAGGGACTTGTCAACATCTCGTTGGTTGCCGCTCCTGGAGTGCTTGTGGCCGGTCCGCAGTGGAGGTTGTCTTTGAAGCGAGTGCGATGTTTGAGTCGAGGTTTCTTGGATGAGGCCCTGCGATAGCTGGCTGACTCGCATCAAATTTCCTGTGGCCTTGCACCCCGGTAGAAATCAGAATTTCAACCAAGGTCACCCTGCGTGCATTACATTTGTACCGAGTTCTCGCCTAAAGTAAGACGTCTGTTAAATACGCATAGCCAGACTGCCCAAGTATACACCGAATTGGATTCTAAAGTAGCCGAGCCCTTTCCAAATGTGGCAACCGTCCTTCGTCAAGAAGAGATTCTAACCATTCCCACTCTTCGTCAGTTGGTGCGTCGATACTCCACCTTTGGTTAAGATTGAACTTATCATCATGCCCAGGGGCAGCTGGCCGAATTGCGTCTCCAGATCCGGGAGCCAAATGCCCTTGCAAGGCGGCTTGCATACTGGTGCTAAGTTGAAGCGGCTCGTCTAGCAAGAAGCGAAAGACATCTTGATAGACCTCAGGCATACTGGGAAGACTTTGATGTTCGCCCTTAACATAACGTATCTCCACATCTTCCAACTTTGCAGACGCCACAATTACACTACCATCTCCCTGTCGATGCAAGTTGCCCTGAACACTGTCTTTCACTATCTCTGTGCGAGTACCGGAGATTACCCCAGGAACGACATTGACTCTATAAATTGTCTCGACGCCGACGCCTGCGATAACCAGCATACGCTTACGCAAGCCACCGAGTTGAGCATGATGTGTAAACAGCTGATCATAGAATGCCTTGCTATTGTCCAAGATCTTCTGAAGTTTTAACTCTTCTGCTGGAGTGAGATGCAACCCCCATTCTGCCGCTTTATACATGTCAATGTTAGTACATTGATGGGACACGTTGTCCCGAGTCCCTGGATAGATACCCCGAGGCGCAGGCAATAGTTCGAGCGGCCCCCACAAACTGCGGAATGTCGCCCTATCGAGGTACTTTCCCAGTGCCCACATTTCCCAGGTGCCGCGAATATGTTCTCGCAGGTAATAAGCGATGGAGCATGATCCATATTGAGGAGTAGCGATGAAGACAATCTTCCCAATTTTCTCTGTAATCCGAGCTCCGTGAATCAGAAGTGCTGCCCGAACCAACATTCCACCCATGCTGTGAGCAACAAGATTCACTCTCTTATTGCCGTTCGCTTGCCAAATCCGTTCGATGTGATCAGCCAAGCCCGCGCAAGTGACGCGTAAAGACTTTCGCCAGTCATAAGGATGCTTTTCGACGCAGATACCCTGCTGATCGTATGCGGCAAATAGGAAGTCTTCATAACTTGTGTCCAATCCCCGAGCCTCAACGTGCAGCCTTTCGTCGATGGGATCCCCACCATCAGGATTTAGTCCCAACCGATTGATCTTTTCCCGGCCTCGCAAAGCATCGATCCACCATACTCCAGCTCCGATCTTTCCCAAAAGTATCGAACCCATTACGCCTGGAACGAAAATCGTATTCGCATTCTTTTGGGAGGCCAGATGTTTTGCGTTGAATCGCTGTTTTGTCTGCTCGGCGAGTTTCTTGAGATGGATAAACGGTTTCTCGCCAAGCCGACGGCTGAAATATTCGGCATTTGCCTCGTCCAAAAGCAAGGCTGATCGCTGTTGGTCATCTCCACTCAGAAAGGTTTCGTATTTAACATCGTCGGTCATTTGTTATCGCCCTACTTTTGTACGCAATTGGTTGTAACCTTCAAGATCAGTCATATAAAGGTCATACTCGTTTACATATGTGTAAAAGAGACCACCAATATTTCGATAAGTCAGCCACATGAAACGACGAGCTTGTGTAGCCGCTTCGCCAGCAGAAACGATGGTATCTTGAAAGTTGCCATAAAAGAAGTGAAAAAAAGCTGCCGCAAATCTGCTGGCCATTACGACAGGAATTTCATGAACCGTCCCCAGGTAAGCAGCGCAACCGCGATTGAAGAATCTGGTTTCAAGGCGATTCAATGAACTTCCCGCTACAAACTTGGCAGATCCGCACGCATTAAAGAATACGAAAGGCGCTTTGTCGAAAACAGTTAATGGGAGTAACGTTTCGTCGATTTTAACACTTTCGGAGTCGTAAGCATTGTCGCCAAATTCTAAAACTGATGTCTCTTTACCTGTCTGCGCCTTGCAGAATAAGTAGAGCACAGGCATGGGAGTCGGCTTGGGACTATCTAGCCAAGTCAAGAGCTCTTCCATGGCACCCTCGATTTTACTTGGTACTGCGACATGCTTACTGAACGTTGACCAACGATTTTTTTGCCACATGGCCTCTTGAAAAGCATCATCTTTTTCGGGACCGCGCCAGTAGTAAGCATGCCCGAGAAAGCTGTCCTCGATTCTTCCGAGTGCGTGGTGAACGTTTCTAGGGCGGTGCGATTGCCAATCTGTACGAAACCGCAAGCCCCAGAAATAATTTGCATCGACCTTCTCGCCAAATTTGGGAGGCCTGAGGTACAATAAGCCCCAGGGGAAATTTGAAACGCCATCGATCCAGTTAATGTCTATCAAACCACCTGGACACAGTTGATCAATCCATTTGCGAATGTGTGATTCTATGGGAAAGATGTTGTTAAATGCGACATAACCCGCATTGGCAAGTTTATAAAGAGCTTCTGAGCTGGCGATATCATCCCATTCGGCACCAATCTCTGTATTTGGATCGTGTGCGCTATCAATCGTCCAATCTCGTTGTGGTACGTAATCGGCAAGTGATTTCTCAAACTCCACGAATGTGTTGAGGTGCACAGTGTTAATGTTTCGGAACTCTTGAAGTGCATTCAAGACTGGGGGTATCAACCCCTCGGCTAAAGAGGAAGTTACTTGCCATGGCAACTCATTACCATTGGTAATACCATGCTCATTGGTGAACTCCACCACCGCATTTCCGCCTCGACTGATGACAATGCTCAGAACCCCGAGCGGCAGCTGCCAATTCGTCAATGGACCAAGCGGAACGTCATAACTATCCTCATTTGTCACAGTTGGCATGCTGATTACGGCCCCAGTACAATTTCGAATTGGCGAATCAACTCACGTCGGCGAAACTCGCCGAGCATGTTAACACTTGTGTATACAAACACTTCTAGTATCTGGCGATCTGGTGTGAGTGGAACAACACCGAGACTGCAAACTTCGCTCTCGTCTCGTTTGGGAATCCAGAGTTCAAAACGCGCAACCCAAGGTTGACGACTCTCCGGATCACCTCGTTTGACTTCTACGCGGTCAGTCTGCGAAGACAGCTCCACGCTGTTGGACATGATGACCCAGTCGCTAAGCAAACCCGCCTCGGGGATTTGATCTTTTCGGATCTGGCCACCCGTTGCCATGGTGGGCGACTTTAAATCGGACATTTTCAAATGCAACAGATATGCCACGTTAGGAATCAACTTCTCGCCGATGGGGAGGCCTTCGATCCAAACAATTGGCCGCATCACATACCGAAGTGGCTGCGTGTCGGCAAGCTCTTGATACACTACGCGGTCGTCCTGAAACAACAACCTCCAAAGGGATCCGCGTGCGCCCGTCGAACCATACTCGGCGCGTTCGATACTACGTTTCAGCGTTTTGGAAATCGCGTTTTTTAGACGTAAGGCCGACTTTTTCAGGGCGCTGACGTTACGTCTAACAGCCTTATCTGAAGTCTCTAGCTCACGTAAGGCTTTAAATGCCGCGACGACAATATGTCGCGACGAACTAGGACCCTCGCACTTTGCCACCACGTATTTTAGACCAGCGGCATCTGCTATCGATTTCACTTCCGCAGGTCCAACAATCCCTGTGCGAGCATCCGCCGGGGAAAGCGTTACGGACGTAAGACCGGAGCGGCCGACGGCGATTCGTTGAATCGTACCTTTCTTTGTCGGTAACACGAGCATCCGACCTTCCGCGTCTTTGACCGCATCTTTCACGGCCTGTCTTTTTTGATAACCGTGACCGAAGCCATAACCGATCCTGCCGTCGCCGTCACCGACGACGACCAACGTGCTAAAGCGGCTTCCACGCTTTCCCCTGTTAAAGATGAGTTTCCGCCGAATAAGCACGATGTGTTGAACGCATTGACTTCGCACTTTTGGTCGTCTTTCACGTTGCTGCCGATGCGACACTTGTGCGACCCTCCGTTTTTGACCGTGACTCATTCACGTATTGGCTTCAATCGTAGCGTTCACCCCGATTGACATTGAACAATGCGAATTCCTGCGAATTTGTCTTCTTCAGGCCTTCGTCAGAAACTTCATCATGACAGTCCGCTATGAAAACACACGCACAGTATGTCATGATAATGCGCTATATCCTCGTAGTGATCAATACCTCCACCCCTGCGGCGATTCCATCGAGGCTTTTTCCGTTTGACTCATAGTCAAACAAAGAACCCCTTTGTCAGGATGGCCCAGACGTCACATTGGCCTTCTGGGGTCGCCAGAACTTGAAACCTTCATCACAAGATTGCGCGACTGCCCTAGCGTCGCGCCGTTGGAATTTATGTTGGTGAAGCGTCTCGACGAACAGCTTTGAAAACGGCATTCCATTGTGGCTGGCTATTTCTTCTCCTCGCGGCCCAGGCCGAGGCCCTTTTTTATGCCTTTGATCGCGCCACTTGCAGCACCGCCAGCAACGCCTTCCGTCACTTTTCTCGCCTCTTCAGCGACGGAACTCTCCCCGTGCCGTTTGGAGCGGGTAACGACAATGTCGTCAGAGTTTTTGGGGAGGCCGTCCGGGCCGTTGGATCTCACCTCAAGTGTGTAGTTGAGGACCCCTTTCCCAATCGATGTGGACAATGGACGACCGTAACTGTCCTTGGCCGATGTGTTAAAGTCTTCGCCGCCTTCCCAGCGATCGGCCTCTGTATTGAGAACAGACAAGGTGCGTTCGTAGGCACTCGGCCCACAGCCAGAGATCATCATCACACCTAACACGGCAAACGAACGCCACATTGTGATTAACTCTCCTGATGAATCCGCTTAGTTTCAATGAAACACGAAACCCTGCACAACAGCAGATCGCGTATGCCATAAACTCGGGCTATTCAAGTCTGATTTGGTAATGGTGAACGGGCTCGACAAGCCTCTACTGTAACGCCAATCAACAGATGATGGCCAACCGTTTTTCTCGCATCAGGACTTATCGGCACAGACTTATGGAAGTCGAGCGAGTTCCAAGGTGCGATGTTTCTTGCTCTCCATGCGACGGCCGGGGCACTTTCGCGGCAACTGGCGGGCAATGCGAGCACGCAGCGTCTTTCTCGATGCTTTCCTGTACCTTACGCCACCCGGACGTCCAGAGCGAATTCTGGGTCACTCCTGCAAGAGGGGCTTTGGTGGTGGGACACGCGGAGGATGGGGCTTCTTGTGCCTGCGGCACCCGGCCACGAGTTGGCCGGGCCACCCTTTCGCGAGTGATTGACGGTGTTGTAGGGTGCCGCACACCGGCACGGTACACAGCCGGATTTTGAATCCGGTGTGCGGCCAAATTGTCCTTCAAACGAAAAACCCCTGCGGCGAGTTGTTCGCGGCAAAGGGGTTTCATTTTCGAACTTTGATATCAGCCTGCACTGCAATTGCCGGAGGTGGGAGTCGAACCCACACGAGGGGTGAACCTCGCCGGATTTTGAATCCGGTGCGTCTGCCATTCCGCCACTCCGGCGACAGCCCAAAGGGCCTGCCAATACACGAATGATTAATGACCTGCCGCGAGAATGCAAGTCTACACCGCAGTGCTTCTCAAGACAGACATGAAATCGTCCAGAATCCCTTGCACTTCCGGATCCTTGAGAACTTCGACATTCGGCCGCCAGACCGGTGGGCTGCGGCGGTCGAACACAGTCATCCCCCGCGTCAGGTGGGCATCGGTTTCCACATCGACCGCCAGAGTGAGGTGCTGGAAAAACTCCGGCTTCACCACCGCCGCAAGCGCGACGAGTTCGGGCAATCGCCACGATTCCATCCCCTGGAACTGATGATGACTGCGCAGTGCGAAGGGAACAATCGTCTGCAGCCATTCACCAAAACGCCCCATGTTCTCGATTGGCAGGCGATCGAGCAGACCGAAGGAGATCCCCACCTTTTGCGAGGCATCAAAGGGAACCAGCGTTTTGGTACACGCCGATTTAAGAATCGAGCGGGCGGCCAGGGGATCGTGATAAATGTTGAAATCAGCAGCGGGAGTGATGTTGCCGGGGCCTTCGAGAGTACCGCCAGAGATCACCAGACCCTTGAGTCGCATCAGCAGTTCCGGGTCTTTTTCGGCCGCCAGGCTGATGTTAGTCAGCGGTCCGAGGCTGAGAATCACCAGTTCCTGCGGGTAAGCTCGGGAAAGTTCGATGATGAGTTTGGCCGCCTCTTTGGGATGGGCGGCATCAACATTGCGGCAGGGCCAGTCGGCCATGCCATTCTCTCCATTAAGCTGGCGATAGTGGGCCAGATGCTGCGACGGGACACTGGCTGTCGATTCGTGAGCATCGGTCAGTTGGACGCCCAGTCGAGGCCAGCGCTGGGGATCGATAATGGTGACCAGTTCCTGCAGATTGACCGCGGCCTGTTTCGCAGAAATAAAACTGCTGACGGCAGTGAGACCGACGACATCGAGCCGGGGATCTTTCAAAGCGATGGCAATGGCGAGGGCATCGCCTAAGCCGGGATCGGCATCGATCAGCAAGCGAATGGGATTCATGGCAAGATCTCACAGATTCTCTGATCCATCAGCAGAAAGTCTACGTCCTCATTATAATGCGAGTAACTGCAGAGAGAGTCGAGTGATTTTGAGAGTTCATCGCTGATCCTCGAAAGAGATCGAGTGGAGATGAATCAGAGAGGACGGTTGTGTTGTTAGCTCGATTTGGCCTGATTTTTCTCGTATTGCCACTGATTGAGCTGTATCTGCTGATCAAGCTTGGTCAGTGGATTGGGGCCTTGGCCACCGTGGCTTGGGTGGTACTGGCGATTGTGGCAGGGATTTCTCTGCTGCAGTTTGAACTGCGCAGGGTGTCTGTGCAGTTGCAGATGGCGGCTCGAAACCGGGAGCTTCCGGCAGGGCATGTCTCAGATGCGGCGGCAATTTTTCTGGCGGGTGTGCTGTTGATCTTTCCCGGGCCGCTGACTGATGTCTTCGCAGTACTCCTGCTCTTTCCACTCACACGTCGACCGATGGTCAAGCTGTTCAATTACTGGGTCTGGCCGCAAGGGAGCACCGTCTTCCGTTCAGCCGGAGGTGCTTTTGGAGGATCGGGTTTTCAGGTTTACCAGAGCACTGTCTGGCAAGCAGGCCCCCGGATGACAGATGCAGCCGGCTTCGAAGGCCCGGGAACAGAACAGCCTCGACTCCATCCTCATCCAGCGGCTGCCCATGAAACAAGTTCGGGAAATTCCGGCGGGCCGGAGATTATTGAAACCGAATGGGTGCGTAAGTCGGGTGAAGATCGCTAACTCAAATTGCAGCTTGAAATCGCGTGTTGCGGATCGAAAGGAGCATGCTTGCCCAGAGCTGCAAGCATGGCACATGTCACCCTGTTTCAAGTTGGAATGCGGATAACATTTTCAAAAGACGAAGAGCGCAGACGATCTGTCTCAATTGTCCCCCCGGACGACAGATCGACCACGCTCTTCGTAAAAGCGATTGCCGTAATGTGTATTGCTTAAGTCGATTTCGCAGTGCTGAGAAAGCTGAAGAGGCCTTTACGCGGCTTCTTGCTTTCGTCGGGTTTTTCTTCGCTCGCCTGCGGTTTTTCAATGAGTTGCTGGGCGAGTTGAATGAAGCTCTTGGTTAATCGCGACTTGGGAGATTGAATAATGAGTGGCACGCCATTGTTGCGAGCTTCGACCATGACGGCGTAATCATTAGGAATCTGAGCGAAGACTTCTCTCCCCAATGTTTCGAGAGCTTTCGTCAGGCTGATCTGACTGTCTTCCAGACCAATTCGATTGACGACAATACGGGTCTTTTCGGAAAGTCCTTCGTGATTGCTGAAGAACTGCAGCAATCGGACAGTGTTTCGCAAGCTGGGGAGATCGAGCTGCGTAGTGAGCAGGATCATGTCCGCGACTTCCAAAGCCGCCAGATCAGAAGGGCCATAGCTCTTACTGATATCGACCACCAGATGCGTGAAGGTGGCTTTGAGCAGGGCAATCACGCGCCGCAAGACTTCGGGTGAGATCGAGATACGATCATCCAACTGAACGGGCCTGGGGAGCAGGAAGGCGCCGCATTCGTGCTTGGTGAGTGACCGTTTCAGGAGTGCGTAATCGAGCCGACTGATATTATCAGCGACATCTTGAATCGTGTAATCGGGAATGATGTCGAGCCAGACGTCGGCATCTCCCAGAGCCAGATCGAGATCGATAATCGCGACACTGGCCGAAGGTTGACTGGCGAGCGCACAACCCAGATTGACTGCCAATGATGTGCAGCCGATCCCGCCGGAGACCCCAGCGACGGCAATGACTTGGCTGCTGCGCACTGTGCCATCACTGGTGCGGACACCGCCGGCCTGCTGGATACGGTCGATGGCCGCGAGGAAGTCATCCAGTTTGAGCGGAGCATTCAGGAATTCCCGAGCCCCATTTCGCATGGCCTGCAAAATCAGTGAGCCTTCGGTGGAACTGCTGATGACCAGCACCTGCGTGGTGGGGAGTTCTGTCGAAATCCGGCTGACGAGATCGAGTCCTTTCTGGGGGTTGGAATCGAGAGCAATCAGAGCAATGTTCGGCTGGGTCTGCATGATGACGTCGGCAAAGAACTCGTATTTCGAGCACTCGGCTTCGAGCCAGACCATGTCGATGCCCAGGAGGAGCGTTTTCAGCGCATTCCTCGAACTGTCATGCGGATCGACAAGTGCGAGTCGAATAACGTTTTTCATGATACAACCATCCGGTTTCGAGCTATGCCAGCAGGAATGACCGGCCCAACGATCTTGTGAAGTGAATATTGACCCTGGAAATTGAGTGATGCGTTCAAGGACAAATCAGAAATCCTCCTCCAAGGTTCTGAAATCGCCCTACGATGTGTTCCGTCTATGGGCGAGTTCCCGAAACAGGCTGAATCAAGCCGCCAGAGGCTGGATTTCGGCTTCCCGCTTGTTCGACATCCGATCGATTCGTCGCTGGAGTACGAGGCCCACTGAACTTCGAACTTCCGGCAACGGACTGAGATGATGCGTTGTTGCGACTGCGAGTCACTCCGGGTGGAGCCGGGATATCTCCCGGTGAGCCAGTTGGCGAACTGATCGGAGGTACAAATTCCTGTGGTGCCGGCGTGGTTCGTTCTGTTGGCCATGGTCCTGATGGCTGGCCAGCACCGGGATTGCTGATTCCGGGAGATGGTGGTGGTGGCAATGGCCCGCCAGGAGTAATCAGACCTGGTGCGGCGGGAGGTAGTGGATAATCTGCAGGAATTGGCGACAGGCCTGAACCGGTCACACCCGATGGAGTGGACGAGCCACCACGAGGGCCACAATTGGGGCAGGGATCGCCGTAATTGGGGACTTCGATGACCCCGTGGCCGAAGAGTTCGCGGTCTGTCGGCACTGCCGAGGCAGTACCGGGCAGCTTGTCGGGAACCTGAGCGGGATCC
>VFQR01000680.1_pt1 | contig 37781 bp, 33 predicted proteins | sample 3512321 | NCBI WGS metagenome assembly VFQR01 (sample SAMN10412374, study PRJNA504923) | tailings metagenome | isolation source: Relicate 3 Philex TSF1 revegetated site | place: Philippines: Tuba, Benguet | collected 2017-08-29 | reverse complement strand
GGACAGTGTCCCTAAAAACGTTTGAACGTTCAAACGTTTTTAGGGACACTGTCCTAACTACCCCATCCAGTGCAATAGTGCCCGATCTTACCCAGGCGTCAAAACAACTGAGCCTATACTGAAGGCGACCCTTTCTCCCTGGGCGATCGCCATGGCACCCCTACCCCGGCGCACCAAAATTGTGGCTACCCTTGGCCCCGCCAGCAGTTCTAAAGCCATCCTCAAGCAGATGCTCGACGCGGGCATGAACGTCGCCCGCCTCAACTTTTCCCACGGCAGCTACGCCGACCACGCCCGCACCATTGCCCTGCTGCGCCAGGTTTCCCAGGAGCACGACACCCCGATCACCCTGCTGCAAGACCTCCAGGGGCCAAAAATTCGCGTCGGCCAGCTGCCCAACGGCACCGTTGAACTGGTGGCGGGGGCCACCGTAGATCTGGTGCCCATCGATGGCACCGGGGCGATCGCCCGTGGCCCTTCCCCTGATAGCATCCCCATCGACTACCCCTACCTGGCCGAAGAGGCCCAGCCGGGTCTGCAAATTTTGCTTGACGACGGTCTGCTCGAGCTTCAGGTGAAAGCCGTCACCGAGGCCAGAGTCACCTGCCGAGTCCTGCAGGGCGGCCCGCTGAAGAGTCGCAAGGGGGTCAACCTGCCCGAACTCAACCTGCGCCTGCCCTCCCTCACCGAAAAAGACCGGCAGGATGTGGAGTTCGGGGTTTCCCAGGGGGTCGATATTGTCTCCCTGAGCTTTGTGCGCCAGGCCCAGGATATTCTCAGCTTGAAGCAACTGCTGGCCGATCTGGGGGCCAGCCATACCCCCGTACTGGCCAAAATTGAGAAGCCCCAGGCCCTCCGCAACCTGGATGAAATTCTCGACGTGGTGGATGCAGTTATGGTGGCGCGGGGCGACCTGGGGGTGGAGATGCGGGCCGAAAAAGTGCCCATGCTGCAAAAGCACATCATTCGCGAGTGCAACCGGCGCTGCATTCCGGTGATTACCGCCACCCAAATGCTGGAGAGCATGATTCAAAACCCGCGCCCGACGAGGGCTGAGGCCAGCGACGTGGCCAACGCCATCCTCGACGGCACCGACGCGGTGATGCTGTCGGGGGAGTCGGCGGTGGGGGCGTTTCCGGTGCGGGCGGTGGAGATGCTGGCCCGCATTGCCGTCGATGTGGAGCAAGAACTCCAGTTCACCAACCAGCCCGCGACCCTCAGCGACGAAACCCACGCCCTCAGCGAGGCCCTCAATGCCATCGACTCGACCTTAGCCTTAAAGTACATTGTCTGTTTTACCGAGACCGGCTACACCGCTACCATTGCCTCCGGGGAACGGCCTAACGCCATGGTGGTGGCCTGCACCCCTCAAGCGACTGTCTACCACTGGATGAACCTGATCTGGGGGGTCAAGCCCATTCTGCTCGACAACTTTCCCTGCACCTTTGAGGAGATGGTCACCACCGCCGAAACCACGCTGCTGGGCCGAGCCCTGGTAGAACCGGGGGACAAGCTGCTGGTGCTGGGCGGCGTGCCGGCCAATACGCCCAGGGGCACCAACTTTCTTAAAATTCACACTGTCTCAACGGTCACGCCGTCGAGTTCTACGCCCTAGAGGCGCGATCGCCCCAGGGGGCTCGGCGCACCCCAGCCGGGAAGCGGTGGTGCTACGGTGACTCTGGCAGGAACCGTAGACCGTAGCGGCTGGCGATCGCCGCCACTTGACTGCGATCGAGGGGTTGATCTTTGGGGAGCCGATCGATCTCGACAAAGAACTGCTCAAAGCCACCGGGGGTCATGGTATTCATGGCCATACCGGGTGCTGAGCCAACGTTGCGAAACGTGTGGGGAATGTGGGCCGGCAGATGCACCAAATCGCCTGAGTTTGCCGTTATGGTTTCATCCCCAAATCGAAACTCGTAGGTGCCCCTGAGAATGTAGAACAGTTCGTCCTCGTGCTCGTGCACATGCAGCGGCGGCCCACCCGCAGGGGGGGTAGTGCTGATCACCACCGAATAGGCCCCGTCGGTCTGAGAACTCATGATCTTGCCCACAATTTCTAGGCCAAAAATTTTCCAGGTGGTACCGGCATCGGCCTCCACCAAAAATGGAGCGGCAGCGGGTTCGGGCGACTGGCCCGCAGGGGTATCGGCCCAGGTGAGCTGGGAATGGCTGCCCAGGGCTACAGTCCCCAGGGCAATCAAAGCGGCGATCGCTGCCCAAACCGCACGTCGCAGCCACAGGTGTTGATGAAAATTTAGGGATTTCAACCTGGTGAGCATAGCCAATCGAAGAGGGGCAACATCTAAGACTACAACAAACTAGTACTTGACCAAGCTGATTTTGACAGGGGCCAGCCGTTCTGGGTGCAGGGTGTAAGGTATACGGTCTACGGCTCGCCTTGAACCTGAAACCTTGAACCGTATACCCCACTGCCCCGTCATCTTTAGCTTGGCAATCTACTAGCTGTCGAACTGTTGGCTAAAGTTGTGCCCCCTTAGCGTCATTCCAATTGATGTATGCCCGGTCTTAAAATTGCGGCAGCTGCGCCTATCGAAGACTCGGCTGGTTGGTGGTATCGGCGATATCTTGATTGATTAGCTCTTGTACATGGGCGGGCTGAAGGCCAAGCCAGCTAATAATTTGATCTAGATTCCAGCCTCTATACTGAGCGATCGCGCGAATATCAGCCAGGGTAATGGTTGGGGCAGCCCCAGTTAGCCAAGCTTTAATCGTGGGTCTTGGTATGTTTAATTTGGCTTCTAAATCCTGTTTTTCGTGGTGACGAAGTTCTTGGTTGAGCCACTCTACTAGAGCCTGAGTATTCCAGGGATAGTAATTTTGCATAGTGAAAAAGCTGGTTTACAGATATTGGGCTTCAGCGCCCAGGGCGGGTTGGTTTCGATCATAAAAGTCAAAAGTGACAACTTTGTGACCAGCCCCTCTCCAAGAAGGGCCATTCATACCAAATCCTATCTGTATACCCCCGATCTGTAGGGGCATAACCTTGCATGACACAGTGTAATGCCCCCTACCAGGTATCGGTTTCGAATCGGGATTTTGTGGGCGAATATAGGATTAATCCTTAGAAATTAAGGTTTTCACAGTCGGCGGCGTCTCTCGCTAGTACTGCCCGGCAGAAATATGGCCACCGTTGCTGAGGTTGTCAGGTCTCGGGTGTCAGGTGTCAGGAATGGTTGGCTGACTTATGCCTTAGGGTACTAGGTTCAAAAATGCTGTATCAGTGGTTTACTCGACCGGGCTGCGCAGCCCCAGGCCAATCGCCAACCTGCCAATCCATTGCGGTTAAACCGCCAGAAACTCTTGAATAATGTCGTTGGTGAGTTCACTGGTGGGGCCGTGGGCGACAATGCCGCCCCGCTGCATGGCGTAGTAGTAGTCGGCCTGGCGCACAAAGTGCAGGTGCTGCTCCACCAGCAGTACCGAGATGCCCGTGGTACGCACAATCTTTTTCACCGCCGCCTCAATGTCGAGAATGATCGACGGCTGAATGCCCTCGGTGGGTTCGTCGAGCACCAGCAGTTTGGGCTGCCCCATAATCGCGCGGGCGATCGCCAGCTGCTGCTGCTGACCACCGCTGAGGTCACCCCCCATGCGATCGAGCATAGTCTTCAGCACCGGAAACAGCTCGTAAATTTCCTCGGGTACCGCCTTGGCAGCTTTGCCCCGGTTACCCAGCGCCTCCTGGCCAATAATCAAATTCTCGCGCACCGTCAATCGGGGGATCACCTCGCGCCCCTGGGGCACGTAGCCAATGCCAAGGCGGGCCCTGCGATCGGGCGAAAAGCTGTTGACCACCTGCCCTTCAAAGCGAATTTCGCCCGTGCGGGGCCGCAGCACCCCCATAATATTTTTCAGCATGGTGGTCTTGCCCACGCCGTTGCGGCCAATCAGGCAGACCATCTGGCCCTTGGGAATGGTCATGCTCACATCGCGCAGAATGTGGCTTTCGCCGTAGTAAAAGTTGAGCCCCGAGACCTCGAGCATGGGCGCGGTCATTGGGTCTTGCAGAGCGGGGGCGGGGAGGGTGGTGGTCATGGGGAGTGGGGGAGAGTAGGGGAGTGATGGGGTGGGGGAGTAGGGGAGTGATGGAGTAGGGGAGTGATGGAGTGATGCTCGAACACCCCATTACCCCATCACTCCATCACCCTCTAGCGGCCAGTTCCTCTAGGGCGGCGGCTTCGAGGCGGCGGACGGTTTCGGGGGGGAGTGCCAGCAAATTCAGCAGCTTTTGGTAGACCACCGCCTCGGTCTGGTTGATCTGGTTAGAGCTAATCACTTCGTAGCTGAGCATCAGGGCTTCTTCGCGCTGGGCCGCCGTGGCGAGCTGGGGCACCAGCTCCTCGAGGGGAATTTCGGTGGCCAGGAGGTTTTTGAGGTCGTCGCGCAGTTCGGCCTGCTCCTCGGGGGCGTGGGCAAACTTGCGGCTGAGGCGATCTAAGATCACCTCCTGCTGTACCGCAGCAAAGTTGTCGTCGGCCCAGGCCATGGTGGCGGCAATGCGCAGCAGCAGCATCTGCTCGGGGGTGAGACTGGTCTCTTTGCCCAGGTAGACCTCAATTACCTTGGGGTCGGTCTGCACCTGGTCCATGGTGCCCTCAAACAGCACGCTGCCCTGGTGCAGCACGGTGACCTGGCGGGCGATCTGGCGCACAAACTCCATGTCGTGCTCGATCACCACGATGGAGTGGCTTTCGGCCAGCGACATCAGCAGCTTGCCGGTCTGCTCGGTTTCTTCGTCGGTGAGGCCCGCCACCGGTTCATCCACCAGCAGCAGGTCGGGCGACTGGGCCACCAGCATGCCGATTTCCAGCCACTGCTTTTCGCCGTGGGAGAGCAGGGCGGCGGGGATGTCGGCTTTGTGGTCGAGGCCGATGGTTTCGAGCAGGCCGCCCACGGTGCGCTTTTCGGCGGTGGGCGCTTTCTTAAACAGGGTAGAAAAAACGTTCTTATTGCGGTTGCAGGAGAGATCGAGGTTTTCGCGGGGGGTGAGGTTGAGGTAGACGCGGGGGGTCTGGAACTTGCGGCCAATGCCCAGCCGTGAAATCTGGTGCTCTTTGTACTTGCGGAGATCTTGCCCTTTAAAGTAGGCTGCCCCTTCGGTGGGCTTGGTCTTGCCGCTAATTACGTCTAAAAAGGTGGTTTTGCCCGCGCCGTTGGGGCCAATAATCACCCGCAGCTCGCCCTCATCCATACTGAAGTTGAGGTTGTTAATGGCCTTAAAGCCATCGAAACTGACGGTGACGTCTTTGATCTCTAGAACTTTTGTGCTCATGGGTGAGTGAAGGGGTGGATAGGTAGGGTGGGCACTGCCCACCATGGGACGGTGGGTCTATTCGGGGTTTGCGCTGGGTTGCGTTGATGGGCAGGGGTGAGTGGTGGGCATTGCCCACCATTACAACAACGCAACGACAGAATTGTGTGGAATAGATGGGTATGGGTGCCCAGGTTTATGGTGGGCATTGCCCACCCTACTTTTCGGCGAATTCGGGAGTTTCAGATAGGGGGGTCACCTCAGGCTCATCGGCTAGGTAGGGCAGATCTTTGGGAGCCAAACCCAGGGCTGAGGTAACGGTGGAACCAAACTGGCGGCGACCCCAGCCGATGATGCCGTCGGGCAGCGCCGTGACCACAATCAGGAACAGCGCCCCCTGGAAGAACAGCCACACGTCGGGGAATCGTTCGCTGAGCAGGCTGCGGGCCATATTCACCAGCACCGCGCCCAGTACCGCGCCTACCAGTGTGGCGCGCCCGCCCACGGCCACCCAGATCACCATCTCAATGGAGAAGGCAATGTCCATGGCCTGGGGGGAAATAATCCCCGACTGCACGGTGTAGAGGGCACCGGCGATACCGGCGATCGCCCCCGAGACCGCAAACACCAGCACCTTAAAGGCGGTGGGGTCGTAGCCCGAAAAGCGCACCCGGTTTTCATCGTCGCGAATAGCCACCAACATGCGGCCAAAGCGCCCGCTGGTCAGCCAGCGGCAGAGGGCATACATGGCAATCAGGGCAATCACCGTAGCGATGTAAAAGAACATCCGCATGCCGGGGCTGCCCACCTGCTGGCCCATGAACACCGATGTCGAGGTTTTGAGGCCGTTGGTGCCGTTGATCAGCTTTTGCTGGCCGTTGAAGAAGTTAAAAAACACCACCAGGGCCGCCTGGGTCAAAATCGAAAAGTACACCCCGCGAATGCGGTTGCGAAACACCAGGTAGCCCAGCAGCCCGGCCACGATCGCCGGGATCAGAAATATCGCCAGCAGCGTAAACGGAAAGGAGTTGAAGGGCTGCCAAAACAGCGGCAGCTCTGTCACCCCGTAGAGGCCAAAAAACTCGGGCATTTGCCCCTCGCCCAGGGTGTTGAGCTCCAGGTACATGGCAAAGGCGTAGCCGCCCAGGGCAAAGAAAATGCCGTGGCCCAGGCTCAGCAGACCGGTAAAACCCCAGATCAGGTCAATGCCCAGGGCCACAATGGCCAGGGCCAAAAACCGCCCCAGCAGGTTGAGGCGAAAGGGGGTTAAAAACAGCGGCAAAATCACCACCAAAATCAGCGCGATGACGGCGATCGCGATCGCCTCCATAACAAACTTGCGCTTTTGACTAGCCTTCGCGGCGCGGCGCGGTTGAACGGCCATATCTGTAGTCATAACCCTATAGCTCCACCGAACGCCCCTTCGGCGGGAACAGCCCGGCGGGCCGCACCTGCAAGAAGGCAATAATCAACGCAAACACCATCACCTTGGCCATGCTCGTCGTGGCAAAGAAAGTAAAAAAGTCGATCGCGGGCTGCAAGAAAGCCGTCGGCGGAAACAGCAGCGCCAGGGTACCCGACCCCACCAGGTAGGTCGTAACGCCGATAATCAGGGCGGCGACAATGCTGCCCACCAGCTTGCCCACCCCACCGACCACCACCACCATAAAGGCGTCCACGATGTAGTTTGACCCCAGGTTGGGGCCCACCGACCCCAGCAGCGTCACCGCGCAGCCAGCAATTCCCGCCAGGCCCGACCCCAGGGCAAAGGTGATGGCATCCACCTGCCCTGTGGGTATGCCCAAACAGGCGCTCATACCCCGGTTTTGAGTCACCGAGCGAATGCGTAACCCCCAGGCGGTGCCGTTGAGGAACCAGTAGACCGCCACCAGGCAGATCACCGTCAGCACGATAATAAATAGACGGGCGGAGGGAAATTGCAGCGTGTTGCCCAGGGTGATGCCGCCCCGCAGCCAGCTCGGCGGTGTGACATCCACGTTGCGGGTGCTAAACCAGGCCCGGCTAAAGGCCGCGCTGGTGCTGTTGCCAATCGTGATCCAGGCCAGCACCGCGATCGCCGCCGACAGCCCCAAAAACAACGGGTTGGCCCACCCGCCAATCCGCTCCCAGTCGGTGTAGCGCGTCAGCACCCAGCGACCCACCAAGAACAGCCCCGCAAAGATGGCCAGGCCAATCACCATGGGCAGGCTCACGCTGCGGATAAACTGAATCAAAATCAGGCTGACCCCCCAGGTGGCCAGCAGGGTTTCTAAGGGCCGTCCGTACAGGTAGCGAATGACGGTGCGCTCCAGCAACAGGCCCAGCAGCGCTGCCACCAAAAATGCCAGGGGCAGGGCCGCAAAAATGTAGAGATCGGGAGCAATACCCCCCATACTTTTGGCGACGTTCTGCACCACAAAGGTGGTGTAGGCCCCAAACATCATCAGTTCACCGTGGGCCAAATTAATGACCCCCATCAAGCCAAACACAATGGCTAAGCCCAAGGCCACAATCAATAGCACCGCACCAATGCTAATGCCATTAAAAAGGCCGCTAATCAAGCCTTCTAACACAGCGTTTACCGTCTTAAGAACAACGTAACACCCACAGCAATCGACCGTTATTTTTTGAGCGTTGTCAGGCTCAAGCTCAGTAGGGATATTAAAGGTAACCCAGGGTCAGAAATGTCCAGCCTTAACAGTTTCCTCTCGACTAAAATTTTCGCCTAGCGGCTTGAGCCTTAAGCTGCTTCAGCTGCTTCCGAGCAATAATTTAGCTCAGGATAAATCGACTTCTCGTGCGGAAATTGTCTAAAAGCAAGCTTTAAGAGGGCTAACTTGCGCGGCCAGATTCTGCCACTGGTTGATCAAAAGATATTGCACTGGATGGGATAGTTAGGACAATTTCTCTAAAAACGTTTGAACGTTCAAACGTTTCTGAGGGTTCTGAGTGTCCTAACCCCGATGACTAAGGCTATAGGGACAAAGGCTACTTTTCGGGTTTCAACAAAAGCCTGCATATAGAAAGCGGGGACACAGCCTGCTGCATCCCCGCCAAACGAGCGCTTGACAGCGCCGCGATCGCGGCTACAGCCCAAAACTAGATCTCGAACTTGCCGCCCTTAGCCGGGTCAGACCAGTCGCAGGCAAAGCCAATGGTGTCGGGTACAAACTGGTTCCAGGGTTCCGGATCCACAGGGCCGTCGGTTTCCCAAACGATGTTGAACATGCCGTCGTCCATGACTTCCCCAAGGCGCACCGTCTTAGACAGGTGGTGGTTGGCGTTCATGGTCACAGGGCCTTCGGGAGCCGCCATGCTCTGACCGTAGGCCGCCGCCCGCACCTCAGGAATATCGAAGCTGCCCGCCGCTTCCACGGCCTGCTTCCACAGGTAAACCATGATGTAGGCGGCTTCCATGGGGTCGTTGGTGACGCGGTCTTCACCAAATTCAGCCTTGAAATCAGCGACCCACTTTTCGTTCTCGGGGGTTTCAACGGTTTGGAAGTAGTTCCACGAGGCCAGGTGACCCACCAGAAACTCTGGGCCAATCTGGCGCACTTCTTCCTCAGCTACGCTCACCGACATCACGGGGTACTGATCAGGCCCCATGCCAGCGCCCTGGAGCTGCTTGAAGAAGGCCACGTTGCTGTCGCCGTTGAGGCTGTTGAAGATGACGCCGCCGTTGGGCAGGGCCGCGCGAATTTTGGTGATGATAGGAGTTACTTCGGTGTTGCCCAGGGGCAGGTAGTCTTCGCCCACGGTGTTGCCGCCCTTAGCCGCCAGCTGCTCTTTAATAATGGTGTTAGCGGTGCGGGGGAACACGTAGTCAGACCCCACCAGGAAGAAATCCGTGCCCTTGTTTTCGAGCAGCCAGTCCACAGCAGGCTCAATCTGCTGGTTGGGGGCGGCCCCGGTGTAGAAGATGTTCTTAGAGCACTCCTGCCCTTCGTACTGCACGGGATACCACAGCATGTGGTCCTTTGATTCGAACACCGGCAGTACGGCCTTGCGGCTGGCCGAAGTCCAGCAGCCAAAGACTACGGCAACCTGGTCTTGGTCGATCAGCTTCTCTGCTTTTTCGGCAAAGGTGGGCCAGTCGGAGGCACCGTCTTCAACGACGGCTTCAATCTGTCTGCCCAGCACTCCGCCAGCGGCGTTGATCTCTTTAATGGCCAGCTGCTCGGCATCGACCACAGTGGTTTCACTGATGGCCATGGTGCCGCTGAGGGAGTGAAGAATGCCCACTTTGATGGTTTCGCCATCGGCGGCAGTGTCAGTGCCGCCCCCGGTAGCGCCGGCATCAGTGGTGGTGGTACCGGTACCGCCACAGGCTTTGAGCAGCATAGAGGTGCCCAGGGTGGCCGACCCATACACCAAAAATTTCCGTCGATTAAATCGAGTTACCATTCAACCTCGCTCCTGACTCTTTAATGGAAGACTTGTCTGATTTGAGAAATCGCATAGACCGTCAGAGTGGATATTAGGGGGTGTGATTGGCAGCAAATGTAGCGTAGTCTACAAAAAGCCCCCCCTTTTTTGTAACGTTTCTGAGATTTATGCGTCCCAATGACCTCTTTCTAAAGGCTGATTTTAGGCGATCGCAGCGCCCGACTTCACTCCCTTGACCCGCCACAACCGCTGCCAATGTCGCTGCGATGGGCTCAAACCATTGGTAGCTAAAGGATTGACGCCAACGGCTCTGTCGCCGCGTGGTAGCCAATGAAGTCGATGATGGTGGCCAACCCCTCCTGGGTTTTGAGGTTGGTGAAGCCAAAGGGGCGATCGCCCCGCATCTGCCGAGCGTCGCGCTCCATCACCGCCAGGCTGGCCCCCACCATCGGGGCCAGGTCGATTTTGTTGATCACCAAAAAGTCTGACTTGGTGATCCCCGGCCCACCCTTGCGGGGAATTTTGTCTCCAGCGGCCACGTCGATGACGTACAGGGTTAAATCGACCAGCTCTGGGCTAAAGGTACTGGCCAGGTTGTCGCCACCGCTTTCCACAAACACCAGATCTAGCGGATCAAAGCGGGCCTCCAAATCTTCGATCGCCACCAGATTCATCGACGCATCTTCGCGAATGGCGGTGTGGGGGCAGCCGCCGGTCTCGACCCCGACAATGCGATCGGGGCTGAGGGCCTGGCTGCGCACCAAAAACTGGGCGTCTTCCTGGGTGTAAATGTCGTTGGTAACCACGGCAATGGAGTAGCGATCGCGCAGCGCCTTACACAGAGCATCCACCAGGGCCGTCTTGCCCGAGCCCACTGGGCCTGCCACACCGACGCGAAAGGGAGTTGCCATGTCTGCTCAATCCAACCTGGGGATGCTGGATATATTACACCGCCTACACGGCTTGAATGCCCTGCCGAAATACCTGAGCAGCCCCAATGCGCGAAGTCTCAGCCATCAGCACGCAGCGAGCAAGTAGCTCAATATCAAGACTCGCCAACTCAGCGATCGCACTGCGGTAAACCCGCCGATAGCCATTTGCTTCAAGATGATACAGACTCAGCAGTCCATCTTCCCAAAACCAGACCTCTGGCACGCGAAGCACCCGGTACCGTTGCAGTTTGGTGATGTTGCCGCTGGTGAACGTCACCTCAATGGAGAGATCGGGAATAGCTTTAGGCCCGCCCATGCAGTAAGACTCATCGGCCTGAGCAAAGGCCTCACCCTCTCGCTCCTGATCCATTGACCCAGTGGGGTAAAATTCGATGCCCCGCTCGACGAAGAAAATTTCTAGCAAAAACGCGATTACCGACTTGAAGAACTCGTGGTCGCGTCCGGGCCTAAGAATCTCAACGGTGCTGTTGTAGTAGAAGAGCCGCACCCCAGGGCAGCCCTCCAGACCTTGCTGAATGAGCTTAAATTGCCCCCAACTGCGATCGGCGTAGGTCATTCGTTGGTCAGCGGTAGGGCTAAGGACTTGCGGCATAGCAGACAACCTCATCCTGCTTCAACCGCCAGACCCCAGAGTTTTTGAAAAACTCTGGGGTCTGAGACTACCTAAAACCAGCCACCAATTTTTTCCCTGGGTTAGCTGTACTTCTCGTTAGAGGCGGTCTCCAGGTCAAACAGCACCTGGAGGGTCTGCATCGCCCGCTTGCGGGCCTCAATGTCGCGCTGGGCGCGCAGCTGCACCATCGGGTCGTGGAGAATCTTATTGACGATACCCCGGGTCAGGGCCTCGATCACCTCCTGGTGCTTTTCGGCAAACTCACTGCCCAGGCGCGACAGAGCCTTTTCTAGCTCCTGCTCGCGAATGGTCTCGACCTTGCTGCGCAGGCTGCTGATGGTGCTGACGGTGTCGAGGGAGCGCCACCAGTCCATAAAGCTCTCCACCTCTTGATCGAGCAGCCCCTGGGCTTCCATGGCCATACGGCGGCGGCTGGCCTGGTTCTGGGCCACCACCGCTTTGAGGTCGTCCACATTAAAAGCGTGAACGTTGTCCAGCTCGTTGGCGTTGGTGTGCACGTTGAGGGGCACAGAGATATCGAACACCATCAGCGTGCGGTTGCTGACCAGCGGGCCGAGGTTGTCGCGGTGCAAAATTGGCTCGGTGGCGGAGGTGCAGGTAAACACCACATCAGAGACCTGCACCGTCTCCAGCATGGTGTCGAGGGTGCCGGTGCGAAGGTTGGCGTCGGGGAACTGCTGGGCCAGCTCGTTGGCCCGGTCGATAGTGCGATTCAGGATGGTGATGGTGCAGGAGGAATCCTTTGAAACCAGGTGCTGCACCAGCAGACGCGCCATTTTGCCCGCCCCCAGAATGCTGATGTGACAGCTATGGAGATGGGGCACCTTCATGCGGGCTAACTCCACCGCCGCCGAGCTGATGGAAACGGCTCCGGTGCCAATGCTGGTCTCGCTGCGCACCCGCTTACCGGCGGTGAGCGACTGCTTGAGAAGTCTGTCCAGCACCCGACCGATGCTCTTGTGCTGCTGGGCCAGCTGGTGGGCATGCTTCACCTGGGCCAGAATTTGCCCTTCGCCCAGCACCAGGCTGTCGAGACCTGCCGCCACCCGCATCAGGTGGTTGACCGCATCCTGGTGCAGCAGAATGAACAGGTGCTGGCGCAGCTCGAACAGGGGCAAACCGCTGTGCTCGGAGAGGAACTGGGTCACCTCGCGAATGCCCTGCTCAGTCTCCTCGGTAACAATGTGGATTTCGAGGCGGTTGCAGGTGCTGAGAATCGAGACTTCGTCAATGTGGGGGCAATGGGTGAGATGGGCGATCGCGTCACCTGTCTGAGCCGTTGGAATGCTGAGTTTTTCACGAATTTGCACCGGGGCGGTTTTGTGGCTCAGGCCAATTACGGCGATATTCATTCTTCCTCCACGCGTTTAATAGTCACCTAATTTATGGTGTCGACAGATTCGATCTTTGGGGGTCAGGTCGCCTAGGAATGGCCGCGCCAAAGGTTACTGCGTACACAATTGCCAATATGTTTGAACTTAGAGATAAATAGGGCCCGACTCAAGGAAACTCAACAAAAGTCCATCAAAAACTGTGAAGGCAGCCAAAAAAATAGATGCGAGCGTCCCGCATCTCTAGGTTAACGAATTAAGGCCCTCGGTCTAATTCCAAATCCTGCCTAACTAACCCCCGATTCGATCGGGCAACCGGCGGTAAAGACTCCAGTCAGGCCAGCGCCCCTACAATCTAGCCGCAGGGGAATCTAGGTGCAGAATTCGTGTTTGGGGCTTGCTGAGCCCGCCAGCCACAGTTGCCTCGGGCTCAATCCCGCCAGGTGCCGACTGCCTCAGATAGCCTGCCCCCCTACACGGGGGGACAGGGGAAGCTCAGCCAACTCCGCGCGCCAGCACTGTTTACCGCAGCTGGAGAGACTTAGGAGCGTCCGTCATGTGGATAGTATCCACAAACCGAGCGGTTTTGGACTGGCTGGAGATCACCAAAGACTGGGTGCGCGCCCCGCCGTGGAAGAAGCGTACCCCTTCCATCAGTTCGCCGGAGGTAATGCCGGTGGCGGCGAACAGCACGGTTTCACCGGAGGCCAGTTCGTCGGCGTCGTAGACCTTGTCGATGTCAGTAATGCCCATTTCGTTCAGGCGGGCAATGTTAGCCTCTTTGCTCTCGCCAATCAGGCCGGTTTTGACGATGGCGGGGTCATAGATTAGCTGACCCTGGAAGTGCCCCCCCAGACAGCGCATGGCGGCGGCGCTAATCACCCCCTCGGGAGCTGCCCCAATGCCCATCAGGGCGTGGGTGTTGGTACCCCCAAAGGCGCAGGAAATAGCCGCGCCAACGTCGCCATCGGCAATCAGCTTGACCCGGGCCCCGGCGTCGCGAATTTCTTTGATCAGATCGTTGTGGCGATCGCGCTTCATCACCACCACTACCAGCTCGTCGATGGCGCGATCGAGGCATTCACCCAAAATCTTCAGGTTTTCGGTGGCAGACTTATTGATGTCCACCTTGCCCTTGGCGGGGGCGGGGGCGGCCAGCTTCTTCATGTAAAAGTCGGGGGCCGCAAACAGGCCGCCCTTTTCGGAGATAGCCAGCACCGCCATCGAGCCGTTTTGACCGTAGGCCACCAGGTTAGTGCCTTCACAGGGGTCAACAGCGATGTCAATTTCCAGCAGTTCGTCGGGGTTGCAGAAGTCGGTGGCGTTGGGCTGGGTGCAAATGCCCACCTCTTCACCGATGTAGAGCATCGGAGCATCGTCCCGCTCACCCTCGCCGATCACGATGCGACCGCGCATGTGGATCTTGTTCATCCGCTCCCGCATGGCTTCTACGGCCACCTGGTCAGCGATGTTTTTTTCGCCCTTGCCCATCCACCGGGACGATGCGATCGCAGCCTGTTCGACAACCTCAATAATCTCAAGACCGAGGGTACTTTCCACGGGATCAATCCTCCAAACTGCCTATATTTAGTGGGTTTCGCGTTCCCCATCTCGACTTTCCAGTCTATCAGACGGTGGGATCAAGGGATAAGAAATTGTGCGTTCTACGGCACCGCATACTCCGACTCCACCGCCGGTAGTTCGCCCCGCGATACCAGAGCCTGGTGAATCATCGCCACGATCTCGGCCCGGGTGGCCGCCTGGGCTGGCCTGAGCTGATCGCGGTTGGGATAGTTCACCACCAGAGCATTTTCGGCGGCAGCGGCTACCTTGGGTCGAGCCCAAGCGGGTAGCGGATTGATGTCAATGAAGGCCTGCAGGGTCTGGTCAGGGGCGGGCGGATCGGCCAGGCCCAGGCCTGTCGCCAGGGAGACCAGCACCTCGTAGCGGGGTACCGCCTGGTCGGGGCGGAAGTCACCTTCGGGATAGCCGTTCATAAAGCCCTGGGAGACGGCACTGTCGATGGCGGGGGCGGCCCAGTAGGTGCCGGGCACGTCGCTGAAGGTGAGCACTGACCCCTCCCGAGGCACATCGCCAAAGGCCTGACTGAGCAGGGCAGCTAGTTCGGCGCGGGTGAGGGATTGATCGGGCTGAAAGCCGCTCTCGGGGAAGTCGGGCAGGTAGCCGCCGTCAAACATGGGCTGGATGAAGGGATAGGCCCAGTGGGTAGTCGGTACGTCCGAAATATCGATGGGCTGGGTGGTCTCTCCGACCGCGGTCGAAGGGTCGCTGGGCACCGCCGTAGGAACTGGAATCACAGCGCTCGGCGGGGATTCCCTAACAACGGCGGGAAAGCGCTGATCCTCAGGGCCAAAACCCTGTAACCCAGAGGTTCTGGGAATGGGCTCTGGTCGAACGGGGCGATCGCCCCGTTCAAAGGTGCGCGGCTCAAACTCGTCTCTCGCCCCCTCTGGGTCTAGCGGAGTGAGTAAACCCGGCTCTGCGGCGCGGCGCGGCAGCAGCCCCGGTTCAGCCAGGAATCCCTGGCTGCGGCTCAGGCCCCACCACAGGATGGAGCCAATGCCCAGGAAGGCCAGCACCACCGCCAGCAGCTCGTCAAACTCTAGAATGCGACGCTCACGGGGGGATGTCTCCCCCCCCGGGCGACGGGCATCAGACGGGTTGGGCGGGTCGGGGGGAAGATTTACCATGGGTTGGCAGGCTGGCAGCGACGTCCAGGGTTATCCTACCAGAGCGGGCTGACGCTCCGGGGTGACTTTGGGATTGCCCGCTTCGTCAATGTCGAGGCGGGCGCGATCGCCCTCCTCTAGATTGCCCGACAAAATCGCCTCGGCCAGGGTGTCTTCGACTAGGCGCGCGATCGCCCGCCGCATGGGGCGCGCTCCGTAGCGCTGGTCGTAGCCCTCCCCCGCCAGCCGCGCGAGAAAGGCCTCGGACAGGGTTACCTCCATCTGGCGATCGGCCAGGCGCTTGTTCACCTGCTCCAGCATGAGGTCAGCGATCTGGTTGACCTCTTCCCGAGTGAGCTGACGAAAGACAATGATTTCGTCGATGCGGTTCAGCATTTCCGGGCGGAAGTACTGCTTCATCTCCTCATTGACCAGGTTGCGGATGTTGTTGTACTGGCTGGTGGCCGCATCGGTGGTAGCCAGGTCAAAGCCCAGACCCGCGCCCCCCTTCTCAATCACCTGGGAGCCAATGTTCGAGGTCATGATGATCAAGGTGTTCTTGAAGCTCACCACCCGCCCCTTGGCGTCGGTCAACCGTCCGTCGTCCAACACCTGCAAGAGCACGTTAAAGACTTCGGGATGGGCCTTTTCAATTTCATCCATCAGAATGACGCTGTAGGGCTGACGGCGCACCGCCTCGGTCAGCTGGCCACCTTCGTCGTAGCCCACAAAGCCCGGCGGAGAGCCGATCAGCTTCGACACGGTGTGGCTCTCCATAAACTCCGACATGTCGAGGCGAATCATCGCCTCCTCGGAGCCAAACAGCGCCACCGCCAGGGCCTTAGACAGTTCGGTTTTGCCCACCCCAGTGGGGCCAGAAAACACCAGGCTGGCGATGGGGCGATCGGCGCTGGCCAGACCCGATCGCGCCCGACGAATCGCCTTGGCGGCGGCCATCACGGCCTCGTTCTGGCCAATCACCCGCTCGTGGAGCACGTCTTCGAGGTGCAGCAGTCGCACCGCCTCGGTTTCGGTCATGCGGTTGACCGGAATTCCCGTCCAGGCGGCCACAATGTCGGCGATGTTGTCTTCATCTACTACGGGCTGAGGCGGCAGGCTGCCCGCTTCCGCTTCGCCGTACTCGGGAATATCGGCCTGAAGCTGCTGCATCAGGTCTTGGCGCTGCTCGCGTAGGGTCTTGGCCTTAGCAAACTCTTGCAGCTCAATGGCTTCATCCAGCTCTTTGTTGACCTGGCGCAGCTGCTGCTTGAGCTCTTTAGAGGGGTATTTGGGCATAAACCGCAGTTTCACCTGGGAGCCCGCCTCGTCGATGAGGTCGATGGCTTTGTCGGGCAAGTGGCGATCGCTGATGTAGCGATCTGACAGCTTGGCGGCGGCCTCTAGGGCCGCATCGGTAAAGTTCACCTGGTGGAACTGCTCGTAACGGCTGCGCACCCCCCGGAGAATCTCAATAGTTTCATCCACCGAGGGCGGGTTCACGGTGACGGGTTGAAAGCGGCGCTCCAGGGCGGCATCGCGCTCGATATGTTTGCGAAACTCGTCGAGGGTGGTGGCCCCAATACACTGCATCTCGCCCCGCGCCAGGGCGGGCTTGAGCATGTTGGCGGCGTCCAGCCCACCCTCTAGAGAGCCCGCCCCAATCAGGGTGTGGATTTCGTCGATCACCAGCACCACGTCGGGGTCTTCGCGCACTTCCTGCACCAGCTGGGTAAGGCGCTCTTCAAAGTCGCCCCGAAAGCGGGTGCCCGACACCAGCGAGCCCATATCAAGACTGATGACCCGCTTGGTGATCAGCGCCTCGGGCACATCCTGGTTGACGATGCGCTGGGCCAACCCCTCGGCGATCGCCGTCTTGCCCACCCCCGGTTCGCCCACCAGAATGGGATTGTTTTTGGTGCGCCGGCCAAGAATTTGCACAACGCGCTCGATTTCTTTGGCGCGGCCCACCACGGGGTCAATTTTGCCAGCGGCGGCCAGGGCAGTGAGGTCGTGGCCAAACTCAGCCAAGATTTTGCCCGTCTTGCGGGAGCCGTCGCGATCGCTCTCGCGACGACCGCCTACAGGCATTGCCGCCACTTCGCCAATCTCTTGAATGATGCGGGTGCGCACCTTGGCGGGGTCTACTCCAAGATTGGTCATCACCCGGTAGGCCACGCTCTCAGTGTTTTGGCAGAGGCTCAGCAGCAGATGCTCAGGCTCAATGTAGGGCGAATCCATTTTGCGGGCCTCCTGAAAGGCCTGCTCAAATACCTGCTTGACCTTGGGCGTAAACGGGATTTCGGGGGGCACGCTGCCGCTGCCTCGGCCAATGATGGCCTCTACTTCGGCTCGGGCGTCGTTGATGTTGACGCCAAACTCCCCCAGCACCTTAGCCGATAGGGTCGATTCTTCCTTAATCAAACCGAGCAGCAGCTGCTCGGTGCCGACGAAGTTGTGACGCAGCCGACGGGCCTCTTCCTGGGCCTTCATAATGACGGCGATGGCAGTGTTGGTGAAATGTTCAAACATGGCGGTTAGGTCAGTACCAGTGGCGTGAGGAGTGACAGAGGGCCGAAATCGACCGAGCAGAGGGAGGGCCAGGATGAGTCTGTGACGGTAGCTAATGTCGAGGAGCTAATATCGGGGTCACAGCCCCAAAGCTGTTGCCCCAAAGCTGTTGATATAAGGCCTGCTTAGTTAGTAATACTTTACGTAGAAGCACGCATACTCCGCAGTGGGGAGAACCGTAGAGACCGGGTGGGGTCTGGCGTTTATCTGTTTAGTTCAGCCTCCGAACGAGATCAACCGGGAGCGACAAAAATCACAGCAATAGTTTTTCCTTAGAGATTATTTACATTACTTAATCTTATCTTATAACCTTTGGACTCGCTTCGGCAAATTACCGGGGCTGACCCGCAAAATGACGGAACCGCTTCAAAAAAATCGCTCTATCATTGCAGAACAGATCTGGCAGCAGTCGATTTGCCTGACTCCTGGTTCAACCCCTCGGCCCAAACCTTTAGGTAGTCCAACGCCAGAACTCAGACTAAAATTGGTACATAAGAACTATATCTACCTTAGCCGACCGTGACCGTTGCCATAGAACTCGCCAACACAGAAGACCTTCGAGCGGCGCTAGGGCGCTGGCTCGAAGACTATGGCCACAGCGTCCATCGGCAGGTGCCCTGCCCTGAGGAGGGCACGGTAGACCTGCTCACCCCGATGTACGCCATTTACTGCCCTCCCACCCTGACGCCTGCCGATCTGTGGGCGACGGTCGATAAAATTCGGCTCCACCAGCCCCACTTTCCCGACCAGCGATCGGTCATTGCAGGCCTCACCCCCGAGACCGACTGGGAATCGGCCCAGGCGATCGCCGAGCAAATTAAGCCCCAGGGCATTGAGATCTGGTTTCTTGACCAGATGTCTCCCTTTGTGGAGTACTACACGCAGCTCACCGCCGAGCCCTTGCCCCAGCCCCAGGGACGCTTGACTCGGCGCAATCCGCTGGCGGGGTGTCTAATTTCTCTGGGCATGGCGGCGATCTTGAGCGCGAGCTTTTGGTTGGCCTACCGCATTCTAGATCGCCACCAGATGCAGACTGCCAGCAACAGCCAGGACAGTCGCGCCTGGGAGCAACTCCACAATGCGGTAGAAGTCTGGGACATGGATACGACCCTAGCCAGCCTGGAGCGCCTCAGCGCCAGCCGCAGCCCCTGCGTTTCGCAGTTTGCCGATCGATTTGAGACTAGCCTGAGGCAGCGCGGCTCCGAAGGTTTCAGGGATATCAACCCGATCAAACGGGCCCTCAACCTACAAGAGGGCTGCCGCCTAGACACGCGGGAATACGACTTTTCTGAGTAGCTGGGGCTGCTATCGCTGGCTGCGGTTCAGCCCCAGCTGGACGTGGCAATGCCAATAGCGTCGGCCCTTGGTCGGCGTTAGCTACAGCAACGGGCAAGAGGCAGGGTCATCGGTGGAGGTGCCGAGGGGCGATCGCATGGCCACACCTATTGAAATCAATCGTCAATAGACTTTTGCCGCTGGTCATCCCTGGCCCCGCCCAATCCCTTACCCGTCGGCAAAAGAATCCCCCCTGCGGGGTCTTAACTTAACCAGAGACTTGGCAAACTACTAACCCTCGACTCTCTTAACAAAACTTAATTTTTATCTATTGAGAATGATTCCGATCTATGGTCAAATCACCTTATTGAGTTTACTTCTCAATAAGTGCTGTGTTGATACTGACCTTAGTAAGGATTCCTTGACCATGCAAACCTATGGCAATCCCGAAGTGAGTTACGACTGGTGGGCGGGCAATGCCCGTTTTGCCAATCTGTCGGGATTTTTTATCTCAGCCCACGTCGGCCAAGCGGCATTGATTGCCCTATGGGCCGGAGCGTTTACCCTATTTGAGCTGTCCTGGTTTGACCCGAGCATTCCCATGGGCGAACAGGGACTAATTTTGCTGCCCCACCTGGCCACCCTGGGCCTGGGCGTTGGGGACGGGGGCCAGGTGGTCGATACCTACCCCTACTTTGTGGTAGGGGCGGTACACCTGATCTCTTCGGCGGTTTTGGGGGCAGGAGCACTGTTTCACACCTTCAAAGCCCCCGCCAACCTAAAGGACGCCACCGGCCAGGCCCGCAAGTTTCACTTCGAGTGGGATGACCCGGCCAAGCTGGGGCTGATTTTGGGCCACCACCTGCTGTTTTTGGGGGCAGGGGCGCTGCTGCTGGTGGCTAAGGCCACTACCTGGGGCGGTCTCTACGATGCCACTACTCAAACCGTGCGCCTGGTGCAACCCACCCTCGACCCGCTGGTGATCTACGGCTATCAGACCCACTTTGCCAGCGTCAACAACCTCGAAGATCTAGTGGGCGGCCATGTCTTTGTCGGCGTGCTGCTGATTGCCGGGGGCATCTGGCACATTTTGGTGCCGCCATTGAAGTGGGCCAAGCGGGTGCTGCTGTTTTCAGGGGAAGCAATTTTGTCCTACTCCCTGGGGGGCATTGCCCTGGCGGGGTTTGTGGCGGCTTACTCCTGCGCCGTCAATACCCTGGCCTACCCGGTGGAGTTCTACGGGCCGCCGCTGGCCGTCAAGCTCGGCGTCATGCCCTACTTCGCCGATACCGTGGTGCTGCCGCTCAATGCCCACACGTCGCGCTGCTGGTTAGCCAATGCCCACTTTATTCTGGCGTTTTTGTTCTTGCAGGGCCATCTGTGGCACGCCCTGCGCGCCATTGGGTTCGACTTCCGCCGGGTAGAAAAGGCCCTGAGCGCCGTCGAATCCTAACTTCAGCGTTGGGTTAACTTCTCCTCTCTTGGGGGGCGCATATAGGGCTCCAACATCCTGCCCCCCTTTCCTCTTGACCTATGAAACAAGCTGCAACTCTCTACCTCTGCTGTTCCGACACGCTGCTCCAGCAGATGTTTGGCGGACAAGCCCAGTGGTTTTACCCCACCTGTCGCCAAGCTATGCCCGCACCTCGGGCCGCAAGCCTTGACACACAGCTCTCAAGCACAGCCCTCAACTAGTTCTATTTCTTCAGGACAAGATTTTCCATGACTAAGATTGGCCTCTTTTTTGGCACCCAGACCGGCAATACCGAAACCATCGCCGAGGCAATTCAGGCTGAGTTTGGGGGCGACGGCGTGGTCACCCTGCACGATGTCGCCGGGGCCAGCCCCGACGACTTGGCCGACTATCCCTGCCTGATCATCGGCTGCCCCACCTGGAATATTGGCGAGCTGCAATCGGACTGGGAGGGCCTGTTTGACGAGCTAGACGAGATTGACTTTAGCGGCAAGCAGGTGGCCTACTTTGGCGCAGGCGACCAGGTGGGCTACGCCGACAACTTTCAAGATGCCATGGGCATTTTGGCCGAGAAGATAACCAGTTTGGGGGCCACCACCGTCGGCCACTGGCCCACCGAGGGCTATGACTTTGATGCCTCTAAGGCAGTTCAAAACGGCAAGTTTGTCGGGCTGGCCCTGGATGAGGACAATCAGCCAGAGCTGACGGGCGATCGCATCAAAGCCTGGGTCGCCCAGCTCAAATCAGCCTTTGGCCTCTAACCCGTAGGGTGGGCATTGCCCACCATGGTTCTGGCACCGTTCAAGATGCTCAATGCCGCAAACGGTGCATTGTGGTCCAAGCGATAAACCTTTGGCTCAGCAAAGATTTCAGGCCGCAAATGCACTCTACCCCTTACCCCCTCATCTTCTCCTATGACCCTTCCCACCGGCCCCGATGCCCTCTGGCTCAACGTCAGCCCCAGCTTTGAACGGTTTGATCACAAGCTGCTAGGCGGTCTAGCTCGCCACGTCGAAGTCGCCCACTGGGCCTACCGCCAAACCCCCGACGAACCCAGCTCATTGGATATTGCGGTCACCCTGCTGCACGACTATCTCAAGGGCCACAACCAGCCGGTGCATCTGCTGGGCCACGGCACTGGCGGGCTGGTGGGGCTGCTCTACGCCCGCCAAAACCCCCACCGGGTCAAGTCGCTGACGCTGCTCTCGGTGGGGGTTAACCCCATGGTTGACTGGCAGGCCCACTACTACGCCCAGCTCGAGCGGCTGCCCTGTGCCCGCCGGGCGGTGCTCACCCAGATGGTCTACAGCCTGTTTGGCCACCAGGCCCGCCCCCTGCTGCCCGGCTGGGTGAACCTGCTGGAGCAAGATTTGCTGCATTCGGTGTCGCCCCATTCGCTGCTAAAACGGGTCAGCCTTTGCCCCGGCAGTGTAGCGGTGCCCCTGCTGGTGTGCGGCGGCACCGAAGATGCCGTGGTTGACCCCACCCAGATCGAGGGCTGGCGACCGTGGTTGAAAGGGGGCGATCGCATTGCCCTCTGCCCCGGTCGCCACTTCTTCCACGCCGCCCATCCCCAGGCGGTGGTCAGCGAGATTTTGAGCTTTTGGGGCACCACAGAACGATTGCTGGTATCCACCCACGGGCTTAAAACCATTCTTTAATGCTTTGCCCTTGATTTTCTGTGAGGTTGCTATGTCCTCAGCCGAACTTGTGCTTGCCCTGGTTGTGCCCCTGGCTATTTGGGCGCTGGTGTTGCTCTTTGTGCTGGCGATCTTGTTTGCTGTTCAAGACGGTACGCGGCGGCTACGGCGACTGCACCAGGTGCCCTGCTTTGGCTGTCGCTACTACACCGGCAGCCCCTACCTCAAGTGCCCCGTGCGCCCCACAGATGCCGCTTCAGAAGCAGCCATCGGCTGCCCCGACTACGCCGACGCCGCCACCCGCCCTACACCGCCCCGGCCCAAACCCCGATTCAAAAACAGTCCCTAACCCCTTCACCCGCGCTAGGGCAGACACTTAGGTCTGCCCCTACCCGCCCATCCACCCGTCCGCCCATCCACCCTCGCTGGGGCAGACACTTAGGTCTGCCCCTACGCATCCGCCCACCTCTCCTCACCCCCTACCCCCTCACCCCCATGCCCCGCCCCCAACTCTCAATCCTGCAAACCTTCAGCCCCAAAGCCTCCCTGCCACCCCTGGGCGATCGCGTCTGGCTGATCGAGCGCGGTATTGTGCGCACCCTCACCTGGAATGCCGACGGCCACATCACCACCCTGGGGCTCTGGGGCCGGGAGGATATTGTCGGCCTGCCGCTCACCCGCCTGCGCCCCTACCAGATGGAATGCCTCACCCCGGTGACGGTGAGCGAGATGGCGCTGGGGTCGCAAATCGACGGCCAGCGGTTGCTGCTGCACCATCTGTGGCGCAGTCAAGAGCTGTTTAGTCTGGTGCAAATTCCCTGTCTGGCCGATCGGCTGCTGCATCTGCTGCACTGGTTGGCCAATCGCTTTGGCCAGCAGACCCCGGAGGGCATGCTGCTGCCGCCGCTGCTGACCCATAAGCAGCTGTCAGAGGTTTTGGGCAGCAGTCGGGTGACGGTGACGCGCTTGCTAAACCTGCTAGAGAGGCGGGGGCAGGTGGTGCGCCTCAAGAAGCGATCGGCCAAAACTGCCCAGGCCGCTGGCATGCCAGGGTCAAGCCGGGCCATTTTACTACCCCAGCGCCAGCGGCTGTCCCAGGGCTAGGTAACCTCAGTTCGGGATAGCGCCGTCCCCTCCTTTGGAGGGGTGCCCAAAGGGCGGGGTGGGTCAAAACTGCTACATCAGCTGCATACGGTGATGTTCCGCCGCTAGCCCCACCTGACCTACCCCTACCCCTCCCAGGAGGGGACGGCAGGCCTGCTTTTGCAGAGAATTTTCTTATCCCGAACTCAGGTTAGGTATGACAGATTAGGCTGGGGCAGCGGCGGGGACTTCAGTTTTGATCAACCGCCCGTCTTCCATATGAATAATCCGGTGGGCGATGTCGAGAATGCGGTTGTCGTGGGTGACCAGCAAAATGGTGCAGCCCTGCTCTCGGGCCAGACGCTGCATCAGCTCCACCACCTCGCGGCCCGACTGGCTGTCGAGGGCGGCGGTGGGTTCGTCGGCAAGAATGAGTTGGGGCTGGGTGACCAGGGCGCGGGCGATCGCCACCCGCTGCTTTTGCCCCCCCGAGAGATTGTCGGGCCGATAGTTGACCCGGTGGCCCAGCCCCACGGCATCGAGCATGGCGGTGGCCTGGGCGGTGCGATCGCCGTAGCTGAGGCTTTTTCGCAGCCGCAGGGCCATCCGCACGTTCTCCTGGGCAGTCAGACAGTCCAGCAGGTTGTGGGCCTGAAAGATATAGCCAATCCGGCTGCGCAGCTCCACCAGCTGTTTTTTGCTGGCCCCCAATAGCTCCTGGCCGAGAATTCTCAAGCTGCCCTGCTGCGCCGACCTCAGCCCCCCCATCAAACTTAGCAGCGTGGTCTTGCCGCTGCCCGACGGCCCCGTCAAAATCACAATCTCACCGGGGGCAATGGCAAGGTCAATGTCGATCAGCACCGGCTTAGCCAGCTGCCCCTTGCCAAACGCGTGCTGCAGGCCCTGAATCTTCACAACCGGCTCCATCGCCCCCTCCCCCACTCAAAACTCAAAACTCAAAATTTCTAAAACACATCCGCCGGGTCAGCAGAGCGCAGCTTGCGCACGGCGATCGCCGCCGACAGCACCCCCATCACCAGGGTCATCGAAAACACCTGCACCCCCACCCCCAAGCGCATCAGCACCGCCACCCCGGTGAGATTGCTGAGCAGGCTATACAACCCTAGAGAACAGAGTATTCCCGGCACAAACCCCAGCACGGCCAGAATGGCGGCCTCTTGAAACACCACCAGCAACAGCTGCCCGTCGGAGTAGCCGATCGCCTTCAGGGTGGCGTACTCCGACAGGTGGTCATTCACATCGGAGTAGAGCACCTGGTAGACAATTACCACCCCCACCACAAAGCCCATGATGGTGCCGAAATCAAAGATAATCCCCGCCGGTTCCTTAGCCCAGTAGCTGTCTTCCAGGGCGATCAGGTCAGCGTGGCTGACGGCTTTGACCTCGTCGGGCAGGGTGCGCTCTAGCTCGGCAATCACCGTGGACAGATCTGCACCGGGAGCCAGCTTGAGTACCCCGGCGTGGAGCTGGTTGGCCTGCTCGGCCCCAAACAGCCGCAGGTAGTTCACATCGCTGATGACAATGTGGCCCCGCTTAAAAATGTTGCTGCCCAGGGCGTAGGTGCCGTTTACCCGCATTTTGCGGCCCTGCACTTCGATCGGGGTGTCTTGGCCAGCGGCAAATTCTGCGGTGATGTTGCCCAAAGAGGGCAGCGATTTAGTGTCAAACAGCATGCGATCGCTCTGCTCCACCAGCCCCAGCTGCCCATTGATGGCGGGCAGGGTCATCACCGGCTGAGCCGGGTTCATGGCAATAACGGTGACGTTGGTCGTTTTGCGGCTGTCGGGGTTTACCCAGCTGGCACTGTTGTAGTAGAAAGGCCGCGCCGTAGCCACTCCCGATACCGCCGCTGCCCGGTACAGCTGGGGCTTATCGAAGGTTTCATTGCCCAAAAACTGGCTCTTTTCATGGATTAAAAACACGTCGCCGTCGAGGCTGGTGGGCACGTTGGTGGTGCCGCTAAACATCGCTGAGCGAAACCCCAGCTGCATAAAAATGAGAATATTGGCGAAGGAAATACCCGACAGCGCCACCAGCAGCCGCACCCGCTGGTGCGACAGCTGCGACCAGGCCAGGGGTTTCTCGAACTGGGGTAGCGGTGGCTTGCCAAAAACCATTGGTTCCTTTGCGCTAGAAAACGTTGTCTATCTATCCCCTTATAGGGCGGGGTGGGTTGCGGGGGATGGGGCTGACCCACCCCGTCCCCTCCCAGTAGAGGGCTCCGGCCTACTCAACTCGAATCTTCACCCGCACCTGCATGTAGGTCAGCCCCGCCACCTGAGCGCTATCCGCTGGGTCGAGATTAATTTTGACCTCCACTACCCGAGCGTTGCTGTCGGTGGCCGGGTCAGAGTTGAGCACGTCGGTCTTGCGAATTTGCAAGCCCACCGATTCCACCGTGCCCCCCAGGGTGTTGGTAAAGCCGCCGTTTTCGCTGGTGATTTCGGCTCGCTGGCCCACCGTCAGCTTGGGCACATCGGTCTCGTAGACCTCGGCGATCACCACCATTTGGTCGGTCTGACCCAGGTCAACAATGCCCTGGTCGGGGTTGACCCGCTCGCCCACGCGGGTATTGATGCTGAGAATTTGCCCCGCCACCGGCACCCGCACGTAGAAATCTTCCAGGTCGGCCCGGGCGCGATCGACCTGGCTTTGGGCGTAGGCCACCTCAGCCTGGGCCACAATCACATCCGCCGGGCGCACCTCGGTGAGCTGGGCCAGGGTCGCGGTGGCGGCTTGAATTTGGGCGGCTAGGGTCTGACTGTCGCCCACCGATCGGGCCTCGGCGTCGCCCAGGCTGGCGATGGCCGTGTCGAGGGTGGTCTGGCGGCGGTCTAGCTCAGCAGCGCTGACGGCCCCACGATCGTAGAGCTGGCGGTAGCGGTCGTAGTCGACCTGGGCCTCGCGCAGGGTAGCCCTGGCGCTGGCGATCGCGGCCTGATTTTGGCGCTCGGCGGCCCGCAGCTCGGCCTCTAGCTGCAAAATGTTGGCCCGCTGGGCGGCCTGCTGGCTGGGGGTAGTGGCGGCGGTTTTGGCCTGGGTGACCCTGGCCTGCTGCACCAGCACGTTTTGCTCGGCCTCGGCCACCTCCGCCTGGAGCTTCTCAATGCCCTGGAGGGTGGCGATCACCTGGTTGGCCTCCACCCGATCGCCCGTCTGCACCAGCAGCTGGTTGACCCGGCTGTCTTGGGCATTGGCCACCGACAGCTTGATCACCGAGGAGGTCGGCTCAATGCGCCCCAGGGCGGCAACGGTGGGTACCGGGGCCGGGGCGGGGGCGACAGGGGCAGGGGCCGGGTGGGTGAGGTGCGATCGCAGGGCGTACAGCCCCCATCCTGCCAAGAGCAGCAGGGCCGCTGCGGTGGCCAAACTGTAGGTGTGTGGTTTAGTGGTAAGGGTTTTGAGGGTCATACTTCCCGACGGTTTAGGGAGAACAACAAGCCAAGCAGCGGGAATAAATCTATCCCTAACATTCCCTCCAGAAAAGGATAACTACCACGACAAAAGCAGTGTTTTTTGTGGATATTTGGGCATACTAGCTCTGCATATCTGAGGGCATTCAATATGGCAAAACGAGCCTACCAATCGCTAAACGATCCCCAGGCCAGCGAAAAGCTTCAGCAGTTTCGCCAAGTTCTAGATGAGGAACTTGAGCACGCCATTGAGGGCCATGAGTTTAAGATGGTCTACATTGGCATTGCCACGCTAGCCTTGTTTGCATCTGTGATTTATCTGGCCTGGAAATTTTAGATTACTGCTGATGAAATAGTTTTTCCGGCTCTCTCCTAAAACTAATAAGCCATGGAATTTGATTGTTCCATGGCTTATTTTATGTGAAGCTACCCTAGTGCAGGTAAACCTGCATGCCGATCACAATGGCAATCAGCAGCACAACCGGAATTGCGATCGCGGCCATGCCGTTATGGCTTTTGACCACCCTGGCTTCGTGGCTGATCACCGCCGACTTAATAGTTTCATGCATTTCCTCCCGCAGCTTAGTCAGTTCCCCGTCGAGGCTGTCGGTACTGTAGAGCTGCCGCAGGCGGTCGAACACATCCCGCGCCAGCATCAAACTATTCTCAGGATTTTCAAACACCATATCGATAATTTCATCGTGGGAAAAAACCACGATCTTAGCCTCTTCGCTAGCCTTGGCGGTGGCCGAGCGGGGCCGTTTATCAATCAGCTCAATTTCACCAAACACCCGCCCCGGCCCCAGGGATTTTGACACCACCTGCCCGGTCTCAGGATACGTATCGACCAGGTCAATGCGGCCTGACTTAATTAGATAGACCTGCTGGCTGTCGTCACCTTCCTGGTAGATGACATCGCCCGGAGCATAGGTGAGTTTTTCCATAGGTAATTTTCTGAGGCGCGTTATTTTCGCGGCTATTGTTCCCATACTAGGGCCAGTTCTATCGACCTCCAAGGGGCGGCACCCCGCAGAACTCGTTGTTTATTCAGCAGAGGCCAACATCACCATGGCGCAGGTTATTTCGATTCACTCCTTCCGGGGGGGCACCGGCAAGTCAAACCTCACGGCCAACATCGCCACGGCGGTCGCCAGTCAGGGCAAGCGGGTGGCCATCGTCGATACCGACATTCAATCCCCCGGCATTCACGTGCTCTTTGGCCTCGACGAAGACGACTTTACCCACTCCCTCAACGACTACCTGTGGGACAAGTGCAGCGCCAAAGATGCCGCCTACGACGTCACCGCCCAGGTCGTCACCGCAGAGGGCACTCCCGCCGAGATCAGCGGTACGGTGTATCTGGTGCCCTCCAGCCTCAAGGCGGGGGAAATCGCCAAAATTCTGCGCGAGGGCTACGACGTGGGCCTGCTCAACGACGGGTTTCACGACCTGATCGACCAGCTTCACCTCGACTACCTGTTCATCGATACCCACCCCGGCCTCAACGAAGAGACCCTGCTGTCCATCGCCATTTCTGACCGCATGGTGATCATTCTGCGCCCCGATCGCCAGGATTTTTTGGGCACCGCCGTCACCCTCGAAGTGGCCCAAAAGCTCGACGTGCCTGACATCACCCTGCTGGTGAACAAAGCCCCCAACATCTACCCCCGCGAAACTCTGATCGACAGAGTACAGACCCAATACGGGGTGCCCGTCGGCGGGCTATTCTACGAAAATGACGAGATGCTGCAGCTGGCCAGCGGCGGCATTTTTTGGCTGCACCACCCCGACCACGCCTTTAGCCAAGAGGTGCACACCGTCGCCCGTCAACTGATCGCTGGGGAGTAGCCCAGGTATGACTGACCCCGTTTCGAGGGAGACTCCCGATTCCGGGCAGCGACGTACTTCAGCGTCCGGGCCTAAAACCATGACCGACCTGCTGTCCCTAGCGGATGCAGAACGCACTCTGGTGAATTGGCTGGTGCGCCAGCGGGGGGCCTCCTTCTCTGACCTGGTGGCCCACACTCAGCTTGCCCCCGCCACCCTAGAGGCCACACTGAATGAGCTGCTGGCCGCAGGATTTTTAACCCTTGATGAGGCTGCTGAACCACCGCGATTTAAGCCCAACCTGATTTCACGCAAACCCCGCACGGTACCCGACCCGCTGTGGCGTGCTCTCGACTAAAGGGTCGAGCCTGGGCATCTTCCCTGCCAGTTTAGAGATCGCGGCTGAGGGCGGGAGTAGAGGGCGGAGCAATGGTGTCGGCCTCAAATACCTCCGGCACGCCGCCATTGAGTACGGTGATCACCTGGGGTGGAGTGGCATCGGGGGGATAGACCAGATCGATCTCGAGATCCTGGCGAGCCTCGGCAGGAATATTGAGTTTTAGCAGCGCGTCTGCCTCCTGACCCCGGCGCTGCACTAGGTGGACGTAGTGGGTGCGCTCTAGCCCCATCTGATTTTTGAACTTCAGCCGCACGGTGCCGCGAAAGAATACCCGATCTTCGGGAGGACGACGGAAGCGCAGGCCCTGCACCAGTTCTTCGTCGCGCATGGGGGTTTGAAACTTGAGGGTAATGGCCTGCTCGACGCCCCGGTTGTTGTAGAAGGGCAGTTTGAGACTGTAGCGTACCCCGTAGTTGCCGTGGGCGCGGTAGGCGGTGTCGGGGTAGCGGGCCACCATGGGCGCACTCTGAATTTGCCCGGTGCCAAAGGTGTTGCGATCGACGGAGCTAATCACGTAGGAGAAGGCATTGCCGGGGGCCGGAATGGTCAACACGTCGGCGTCAGGGGAGTCGGTGAGGGTGGCTTTCCAGCTAGAGCCTTTGGCGACTCCGGCCACTCGACCGTAGTAAAACCGGCCAAACCGGTAGGTTTCGGGGTCAGAGGGCGGAATGTCGCGGGGGCCAGCCAGGTTTCCCTGCTTGAGCACCTGAAGCCAGTCTTGCAGGCTGGGTACGCGCTCGTTGCCGTTGGGCATCAGGTCGGCGTAGCGGGCCAGACTGGCCACGTGCACAGGGCCGCTGCTGGAGAGATACATCATGGCCGTGCGGCCATTGCTGGGAATGGGGCGCGGCGCGATGGGACGCGGTAGCGGAGCAGTGCCATTGGCACCGGTTTCAGTATTGATTTGGGCTTCAGCGGCGGTCAGGGTAACCGGGCGGATGGGCGGCTTGGGAATCATGCTGCCCTGGGGATAGCTGCCGTTGACCGGCACCGTGAGCTGTCGCAGGGGGATGGGGGTATTCATCAGCAGCTGCACATGGCCGGGGGGGACGGTGATGCGGCTGGGCCAGTGGGACTGGTTAGCCCCGCGCAGAATGTCGGTGGTGGTGCGGCTGCCGGGGCCAGCGTAGACGTTGCCGTTGGTGCTGAGGCGAGCATCGGGCAGGTTGATGAAGGGAGCTTCCTGGCTGAGATAGCTGACTCCCTGGTGGATGGTGATATCGACGGGTTCACTGCCGGGGTTGTAAACCACCACTCCCATAAACAACGTGCGGCGATCGTCGGCGTCTACGCCTCGGGCAATGTGGTGGGCAAAGATGTCGAAGCGGCCGTTGAAGGCGTAGTCCAGGTGGGCATCGGGGGACGCCATACCGTCCTTGGGAAAGGTGGACAGCAAAATGCCGTTCTGCTGCACCACCTCAGGGCTGTTGCTGTTAAACACCGGAGTTTCATCCAGGCTGCCGGGGAGGGGGCGAACCTCCTGGTAGCGAATCACCTCGGCGTAGGTACCATCGCGGGGAATGACAACGGTTTTGGCTTCGGGATTTGGGGTAGTTTCACCCGGGGGCAGTTGAGCAAACAGCGGGGAAAGAGTGAAAGCGACTAACGCACTCAGCATGGATAACCCGTGGAACGACCAAAATACTAGTGAGTTCAGTGTGCCCAGGTAAAACAAGCCTGAAGCAGTAGACGACACCCCTGGCAACGGTCACCGTCGGTTGGGGGAGGAGAGGCAATGGAGCCAGGGCCGGGGTTCTCAGAAGCCCAGGTAAACCGCGACGATCGGTGAAGCAGCGGCAGCAGTGGCTATGTTGACCCGATCCACAATAGCACCTTGGGGGGCGGGGTATTTCGCCACGTTTTGGGGAAAATCATGCAATCTTCACAGACGCAAGGATTGGGTTTACTGGCCTCGCAGGGGGGCATCGAGCACCTTGGCAATGCGATCGCTCGCATCTTCTAGGTAGGCAAGGGTCGCCGTGTCGAGCCGCTGACCGTGACGGCTGAGGTGGCGGGTAATGGCCCCTTGCAGCTGCCGCAGCTGATAGCGGGCCATTACCCGAGCTTCATCGGGGGCTCCAAAGGTGGCTTCTTGAGCCACAAATCCCAAAAAGTCGGTAACCCCTTCCCCAGACCCGTGGTTGCGGAGCACCAGGCTGGTGAGGGTGTTGAGGTGGTGGCGCTGGAGTCCCTGCCGCAGGCTGGAAATCGGCGCGGCGGCGGTGGTCGGATTCAGCACCTCGGCCCAAACTGCCTGCCCCAGGCTATCGAACAGCTCGGCCAGGGTAAACATATCCGGCCCCCGCTGCTTAAATTCGCTGTCGCGCAGGCGCAGCAGTCGGTAGCCCTCCAGCAGGTTGCTGAGGGTGAGCGCCTGGGTGGAGACAATGCGATCGTAGATCGGGTAGTCGATGCGATCGCTAAAGGGACTTTCTCCCCAGTGCCACCAGCGATGGGGAGCGAGGCGATTGACTAGCTCGGGCGAAAGGCTGAGGGCATCGGGGGCAAAGACCTGCTGGCTGAGGGTGGCGAGGGCGCGCCGCTGTTCTGCCGCCGCCACCGGTTCAAAGGGAGCCTGCCCGCGCGAGCTCCAGGGATCGGTGCGGGTAAACCGCTGCCCGCCAATGTAGTTGGCGATGGTATCGGCCTGGTTACCGTAGTAGAAAAACACCAAATCCACCCGCTGGCGCAGCTGGCCGTAGCCGTCGCCGGGGTTCACCGAAAACCAGTCGAGGCGATCCCAGATCGCCTTGGCGATCGCCAGCTGCCCCTCGGCATAGCCCAGGGGGTCGTTGCTCATATCCCAGGCGCTGGCGCGGGGGTCAACGCTGGTGTAGGCGTCTTCGTCAGTGGCGTAGACCAGCCCAGGGGCTCCGGCGCGATCGGCAATTGGCTGAAGCTCGCGCTGGGCCGTCGCTCGGCTGGTGACGGGGCGATAGCCGTACTCGATCGCCCAGCGATCGTAGGGGCCAAGCCGAGTGGGGAAGTAGTCCCCCTGGGTCTGGTCGAGGGGTGCCAGGTGAGGGGGCAGGTAGTCCATGACAGAGCTGGTCATGCCCTCGGCCTGAAGGATGGCGGGGTTGTTGAGGTCGGCGGGGGACAGCAGCGTACTGCCCAGAAAATTGTGCCGTAGCCCCAGCACATGGCCCACCTCATGGGCGGTCAGCACCCGCAGATATTGCTCCAGATAGGTGGCCTTGGCCTCGCGGGTGGAGAAGGGGGGAGCCAGGGTCGCAATGGCCAGGGGGCCAAAGGCCGTGGTCTGCGATGCCCGCAGCCCGGCGCAGTAGTCGAGGGTATCTAGGCGGGGTGAGGTCACCCCTTCGGCGGTGGACTGGGCCGCGAGGCGAGCCATCAGGCGATCGCCCAGGGGGTGGCCACACAGGGGCGTTTGACCCGCGGCGATCGCCCCCCGGGCGGCCAGGGTGTCGTACTCCAGGGCCAGGTCGCGCACGACGCTGGCGTCGAGCACGACATCGGCATCGAGGATCTCGCCGGTCAGGGGGTTGACCCGCGATGGCCCCAGGCCGCTGGCCCAGGGGTACAGCGAGTCAGACCAGCGAATCACGTTGTAGCGCACGTCGGCGGGATCCCAATCGGCGTTGTCGGGCATCTGGCGCACCGCGATCGCCCCGGTAAAGCCGGCCTGCTCAAAGGCGGCATTCCACCACTCGACGCCGTCGCGAATGGCGGCCCGGTATTCCTGAGGCGTGGTGTTCTCAATCCAGAAGACCAGCGGCGTTTTGGGGGGTGACAGGGGGGCGGCGGGGTCCTGTTTTTCTAGATGCCAGCGCTGAATGTAGCGCACAAAGGCGTCGGCACTGCCCGGTCGGGTCGGGGCGCGGTGGGCGCTGATAAAATAGCCCACCCGCTCATCGGCCAGGCGGGGCTGAAAGGCCGGATGGGTAGGCAGCGCCGACAGACTATAGCGCACCCGCAGGTTAAACCCCCGACCGTCGGGAATGCTGCTGAGGGCCAGGGCGAAGGGGTTCGCGCCACTGCTGCCGCCAGAGAACCCCAGCACCGTCTCGAGTTCGACATTCTCAGGGAAGGTTTTGACCGGCCCCAGGTACGAGGCATCGGAGTTGAGCGTGTAGCTGCCCAGCACCCACGGGAACTGGCTCACCAGGCTGGCGGGGTCGCGGGCAATGAGAAAGTCTTTGAGGTCAATTAACAGTTCGCCCGTAGTTTCGTGAATGGCCTGAATTGGTAGGGTGGTGAGTACTGAGTCGCTAAAGGATTCGCGCAGCAGCTGCTGGGCTCGGGGCTGAGGATTGCGAAAGAACGCGTTGGGAATCGCCACTTGCAGGCGATGGTCGGGAATCTGGCGAAACTGAATCATAAAGTCGTTGACGGGCCAGCCGCGAAACAGCCCGGCCTCGCCAACCCCCGACTCAAGGGTGGCGATCAGCAACAGATTTTGGTTGAGCTGGCTGGGCTTGAGCCCCAAAAAGGCGCGGTTGCGCTGGAGGTCGTGGTAGACCGTAAACAGTCCCCGGGAGACGCTCAGGCCGCTGATCGTTGCCTCAAAGGACTTTAAGCTACCGGTTTCGAGAGCAGGGGTCGAGTCGGCGGACGCACCACTGGAGCCCGTATCGGCGGATGTAGCTCCGTTGAGCTGAGCGCCAAGCGGGGCGGCGTTCGCCGCAGGCGCAGGCGAGGGCGGGGCGGCCCCCGGACTGCTGGATCCCAGGGAAAGGGCCACTGCGATCGCCAGACCCCAGAGAAAGACCAGTCCTAGCCGTATGCTCTGCTTCACCAGCTGCGCTCCTTCACCCCTAAGCCAGAGGGTTTTTGTGTTGTCATATGATAGACCTCATTTCCCCGTTTCTCGATGCTATGCCGGATGCGCCCGTTCTGATTTCACCGCCCCTGCCCGCCGACTGGCCCAGATTTGAGCAGCCCCTCAAGCTGGGAGTTATGGCTTCGGGCAGCGGCAGCAACCTGGAGGCGATCGCCCGGGCCATCGATCGAGGCGAGCTGCACGCCAAAATTCAGGTGGTGGTGTACAACAACCCAAACGCTGGAGTCGCCGAGCGCTCGGCCCGCCTGGGGCTGCCCGCCGTGCTGCTCAACCACCGTCACTATCCCAGCCGCGAAGTCCTAGATCAAGATATTGTGGCCGTGCTCCAGACCCACGACGTCAGCTGGGTGATCATGGCGGGCTGGATGCGGTGCGTTACAGCGGTGTTGATTGACGCTTTTCCCAACCGGGTGCTGAACATCCATCCCAGTCTGCTGCCCAGTTTTCCGGGTCTGCGGGCGGTGGAGCAAGCCCTAGCCGCCGGGGTCACCGTGGCGGGCTGCACCGTGCATCACGTAGAGCTGGCCGTGGACAGCGGCCCCGTGGTTGTGCAGGCCGCAGTGCCGGTTTTGCCCGACGACACGCCAACCAGTCTGCAAACCCGCATTCAGCAGCAGGAACACCGAATTTACCCGGCAGCGATCGCCCTGGCGGCCCTGGGATGCGATGCCAGGACGGATGGTGGCACAAATTGCCCCTAGGGCCGCTGTGCCAACGGGTTCAAGAGCTGATTGGCTGGAAACCGGGGGTCAAGCTGGAGTAAGATCTGACGCTGGTCGATGGTCAACCAGCCCTCCTCCTTAAAGTCTTTGAGCAGGCGGGTGACGGTAACGCGGGTGGTACCAATGGCGGTGGCCAACTGATGGTGGGTTAGCCGCATGGGAATCCGAATGCCGCTGGGCTCGACATGGCCAAAGTCTTTGGCCAGCATGAGCAAAAAGTGCTTGAGGCGATCGGCCACCAGCCGCTTTCCCGAGAGGGCCAGCCAGGCTTCGGCCTGCTGCATTCTCAGGGTCAAGTTGCGAAACATGCCCGCCATCAGCACCGAGGAGGCTTCAATTTCGGCCATGGGTAGCGACAGCACATCGACATCGGTGAGGGCGGTAGCCCAGTAGGGATCAACGGTGGTCAAGGGTAGGCCGATGGGCATGGATGGCCCGGCGAGGCCCAGCAGTGTTTCGCTGCCATCGTGCTGAATGGTGAAAAGTTGAACCACCCCTCGACAGATGATCAGCACCTCATCGCCGCGTAGGGGAATGGGCCGCCCCGCAGCAAAAGGCACCAGAGCCCGCTCGCGGTAGAGCTGCTCTAAGAGCTGAATGAAGGTTTGATGGCTGCGGAGATCAAGGGTGGCATTGCGGGCAGCGGAGGTTGCGCTTGCAGACACGGGGGTACCTAGAGTTCGCCCGGGTAGGCTGCTAGCGGGGGCTAAAGAATCGGTTCGCAAGGGCGATCGCAAACCGACTCGAACGCCCAGCCATCCTCAGGGGATGGATCCTGGCTGACACTAGCAACATGCCCAAGCCCATCTTCGACGGCTTAAATTAAGGAACTTTCCCAATCAGGTTAAGACCAGGGAAATAGTTCATTAACGTTTGTGATTTGCCGCACCAAGTCCTACCCGATTGGGTGTCTGCGATACTTTTTGGGCTGGCAGACTTCGTGCGCCAGGGTGAGGCCTTCGCTACCGCAGCGGCAGGTACTCGCGTACATCGGTGACCTGGCCCGCCACCGCCGCCGCCGCTACCATGGCCGGGCTCATGAGCAGCGTGCGGCCCGAGGCCGACCCCTGCCGCCCCTTAAAATTTCGATTGGACGACGACGCGCTGATCTGCCGCCCCTGGAGCTTGTCGGGGTTCATAGCCAGGCACATGGAGCAGCCCGCCTCGCGCCACTCAAAGCCAGCGGCGGTAAAGATTTTGTCTAACCCCTCAGCTTCGGCCTGCTGCTTTACCCGCTCGGAACCGGGTACTACAAAGGCTTTGACCCCCGCCGCCACCCGGTGACCCTGGGCAATCTTCGCCGCCTCCCGCAGGTCGCTGATACGCCCGTTGGTGCAGCTGCCAATGAAGCACACGTCCACGGCGGTGCCCTTGAGGCTCTGCCCGGGGGTGAGATCCATGTAGGCAAAGGCCTCCTGGGCCAGCACCTGGTCTTCGGCGGGCAGGCTGTCGGGGGTGGGCAGGGTTTCGCCGATGGCGATGCCCTGGCCGGGGGTGATGCCCCAGGTGATGGTGGGGGCAATGTCGGCGGCGTTCATTACCACCACATCGTCGTAGTCGGCGTCGGCGTCACTGCGCAGGGTGTGCCACCAGGCGACGGCCTCCTCCCAAGCTTCCCCCTGGGGGGCAAAGTCGCGCCCCTGGAGATAGTCGTAGGTGATCTGGTCGGGGTTGACGTAGCCGCAGCGGGCCCCCCCTTCGATCGCCATATTACACAGGGTCATGCGCTCTTCCATGGACATGGCCTCAATCGCCGTACCGGCAAACTCGTAGGCGTAGCCCACCCCGCCCTTCACCCCCAGGGTGCGAATAATGTGCAGAATCACGTCTTTGGCGTAGACCCCCGGCTGGAGCACGCCGTTGACCTCGATGCGGCGCACCTTGAGCTTGCCCAAAGCCAGGGTTTGGGAGGCCAGCACGTCGCGCACCTGGCTGGTGCCAATACCAAAGGCGATCGCCCCAAAGGCCCCGTGGGTGGAGGTGTGGCTGTCGCCGCAGGCGATCGTCATGCCCGGCTGGGTCAGCCCCTGCTCGGGGGCAATCACGTGGACAATGCCCTGGCTGCCGGAACCGATGTTGTAGAAGCGAATGTTGTGCTCCTGGCAGTTCTGCTCCAGGGCCTGCATCATCGCCTCGGCCAGGGGGTCGGCGAAGGGACGGGCCTGGCTCTCGGTGGGCACGATGTGGTCGACCGTGGCGACGGTGCGATCAGGGTACATCACCTGGAGCTGGCGTTCACGCACCATGGCAAAGGCCTGGGGGCTGGTGACCTCGTGCACCAGGTGCAGCCCGATAAACAGCTGGGTCTGCCCCGAGGGCAGGGTACCAACGGTGTGCAAATCCCAGACTTTGTCGAACAGCGTACCCTTGCTCATGGCAGACCTGTGGGGCAATAACGGTAAAGGAGTGGCGGTGAAACAGAGGCGCAGGCGGCGAACCCGTTGCCAGTGTTCTATCTTAGCCCAAACCCCCGGCCCCATCGCCCAGTCGCCTATATCCAGAGGTGGGGCAGAATTGTATCCGCTGACGCTTGTTACTCCTTTATCGATTCTTTACGATTTGCTGGTAGATTGCGGTCTGGTGTAGTCATGGCCCTTGGTAGAACCCAGCAAGTTTCCACCAGAGCCGTTCTATAAACAACCAAAACTGCTTCGACTAAATCAGGAGATATGTCATGGGTTTTCTAGGCAAACTATTCGGCAAAAAAGAAGAAGAAAAAGCTAAGGCCTCCCCCAGAGTCAACGTGAAGCAAGCGGCTGCTACAGCCAAAATTGACGCCGCCAAGGTGGGGATCGATGGCCAGTTCGACGAGAGCGGTCTGGCCAAGCGCGTGGCCCTGGCCCTCGACCAGGCCAACATCTCTGACAGCGTCGGCCTGTGGGTAGCCCAAACCGGCTCCACCGTGGTGCTGAAGTACAACCCCGACGCAGAAAGCGTGCTGGAGCAGGCGAAAAAAGTGGCCCTGGGCGTCGATGGCGCGACCAACGTCACCACTCAGCCCAACTCCTAAACCCATCTGTGGGAACCCCGCAACGCCAGCATCGCTAACGGTGCTGGCGTTGCCCTTGGCAGGGGCTTTGAGCGCAGAGCTTCGCAACGAAGACTAATACCAAATCCGAGTCACACAACCCCGATTCCCCAAATGCCCCACCGTAGGGTGCATTCGCGGCTACAGGTTGATCTGGGAACGTCCCAGTCGCTTTGGTTAGCCGCAATGCACCGCTGGGCCGACATTCCGCAGGTTGACAGGAACTAATTTAGGAGGTAGTACCGGCAAGCCGG
>VFQR01000679.1_pt1 | contig 37821 bp, 30 predicted proteins | sample 3512321 | NCBI WGS metagenome assembly VFQR01 (sample SAMN10412374, study PRJNA504923) | tailings metagenome | isolation source: Relicate 3 Philex TSF1 revegetated site | place: Philippines: Tuba, Benguet | collected 2017-08-29 | reverse complement strand
GTATCGGCTTATATTCCTACCAACGTGATTTCGATCACCGACGGTCAGATTTATCTGGAACCCGATCTCTTCTTCGCCGGGGTTCGCCCTGCCATCAACGTCGGTATTTCGGTCTCTCGCGTGGGTGGTAACGCCCAGACGAAGGGGATGAAAAAGGTCGCCGGAAGTTTGCGACTCGACCTGGCGGCCTTCCGCGAACTGGAAGCGTTTGCTCAGTTGGGTACTGAACTTGACGCCGCCACTCAAAAGCAGGTGGATCGTGGTTACCGCATGGTAGAGTTGCTTAAGCAACCGCAGTATGTGCCACTCGCCGCTGCTGACCAGATCGTGAGTATTTACGCCGGTACCCGTGGTTATTTTGATGCCGTGCCCGTCAATCAGGTGGCTGAGGCTGAAAAGCAACTGCTGGAATATGTTCGTCTGGAACATGCGGCATTCCGTGAGAATCTCATCAGCAGTAAGACGCTCGATGATGCCCAGGAAGCTCAATTAAAGACCATTCTGGAAGGATTCAAGAAGCGCTGGCAGCCAAAGTAAAGCAGCAATCGATTCCGGCCATCAACTGAGACATGCAGGTCATGATCTCAGTTGGTCAAGGAAGAGCTTGAGTGTGAGCTGAGGTCACTGGCAAACGTTGTCTCTTGTGTTTTTTCTGGATGGAGAGGTCAGGTCGTTACATGGCCAAAGCACGAGCAATCGTTAAGCGGCTCAAAGCCGTCCGCAATATCAAAAAGATCACGCGGACTATGGAACTGGTGGCTACCGCCAAGTTCAAGAAGGCGATGGAGCGTGCTCTCGAAGCGACCGCTTACACCCGTAAGCTGGCGGAAATTGTCGCTGACGTTTCGGCCTCATTGGGCGAAAGTGGCGAAGAGGGTGCTGTCTCGCATCCTCTTTTAGCTGTCAGGCCGCAGGTCAAGAAACGGCTTCTGCTGGTGATCACGTCAAATCGAGGTTTGTGTGGTGGCTACAACGCGGGTGTGCTGCGTGTGGCTGGCCAGCTTTTGAGAAGTCGTGACCTGACTGTAACTCTCGACATGGAAGTCTCGGGTAAGCGGGGAATTAACTTTTACAAGTTCCAGCGTCAGCCCCTTGTGCGGACTTACACCCAGTTCGAAGACAAGCCGACATTTGCCCAGATTGAAGAGATCGCCAATCGCATTATGGATCTGTACATCGCTGGTGAGATTGACCAGTTTGATGTGGCCTTCATGCAGTTCCAGGGGATTGCCAGGCAGAAGCCGGTTGTGGAAACCTTGCTTCCAATTGGAAACCTCGAATCTGAATCTGCTGTGACTGGGACAGAAGCGACGACTGATTACGAATTCCTGCCCTCGCCGGAAGAGATTCTGGGAGAGATCGTACCGGCTTCGTTCAAGGCACGATTGTTCAAGTGTTTCCTCGACGCTGCCGTCAGCGAGCAGGTTTTCCGTATGGTGGCCATGAAGGGTGCGACTGAAAGTGCCAACGACATGATCAAGTCACTCAAACAGCGTTACAACCGGGCCCGTCAGTCACAGATTACCTCCGAACTGAGCGAAATCATTGGTGGAGCCGCTGCTCTGGAATAGCCGCAGCCCGAATTTGAATCCGACCGCATTACAACACTGGTTTTTATCGATAATGACCCGATCAGTTTCCCAAAAGCTGATCGTTACGACAGACAGATAGACAGACAATCAAGCATAGCCGTTGCAGAATCTGGAGCCATTATGTCCACCGCTGTTGCAAATCACGTTGGCCGCATCACGCAGGTCATCGGTTCGACGTTCGATGCGGAGTTTGCCGAGGGCTCGCTCCCTCCGATCTACAACGCCGTTAAGGTTGATGTGGAAGTCAAGGGGACGCGAGTTAAGGTTGTTGGCGAAATCCAGCAGCATCTTGGTGGTGGCCGTGTTCGCTGTGTGGCACTGGGATCAACCGATGGTCTGGCCCGTGGTGTCGAAGTGATTGATACTGGCGCACCACTTTCGGTTCCCGTCGGTAAAGGAACTCTGGGTCGCGTCTTCAACGTGCTGGGTGAACCGATTGATGGCCGCGGTGAAGTGGTGGCTGACGACAAATGGCCCATCCACCGCGATCCGCCCAAGCTTGAAGATCTCAGCTCCAAGACCGAAATCTTCGAAACCGGGATCAAGGTGGTGGATCTGCTGATCCCGTTCGTCCGCGGTGGTAAGGCCGGTCTCTTCGGTGGTGCCGGTCTGGGCAAGACGGTGATTCTGCAGGAGCTCATTGCCCGTATTGCCAGTACCCACGGTGGTTACTCGGTCTTTGCCGGTGTGGGTGAACGAACCCGCGAAGGGAACGATCTCTGGCTCGAAATGCAGGAAACACAGATTGGTTCAACCGGCCGTGCGGTCATCGAGCAGACCTGTATGGTTTTCGGCCAGATGAACGAGCCGCCAGGTGCCCGTCTCCGTGTCGCACTTTCGGCACTGACCATGGCCGAATGGTTCCGCGATGCAACCGGTGCCGATACGCTGCTGTTCGTCGATAACATCTTCCGGTTCTCACAGGCTGGTTCGGAAGTGTCGGCACTGCTGGGACGTATGCCTTCGGCTGTGGGTTATCAGCCAACTCTTTCCACGGAACTGGGTGCTCTGCAGGAACGCATCACATCGACGAAGCGTGGGGCCATTACCTCTGTGCAGGCTGTGTACGTTCCGGCGGATGATCCCACAGACCCTGCACCAGCCACTGCCTTCTCGCACCTCGACGCGTTCATTTACCTGGAACGTAAGATTGCCGAAAAGGGTCTCTACCCCGCGATCGATCCACTGGCTTCGTCGAGCCGTATTCTCGATCCTCAAATTGTGGGCGAGCGGCACTATGCCTGTGCCCGCCGTGTGCAGAAGATTCTGCAGCGATATCGCGAGCTTCAGGACATCATCGCGATTCTCGGTGTGGACGAATTGAGCGAAGACGACAAACTGGTTGTGAAGCGAGCCCGCCGTATCGAGCGATTCCTGTCGCAGCCCTTCTTTGTGGCCGAAGCCTTTACCGGCAAGAAGGGAAGCTTCACCACTCTGGCAGATACAATTCGCAGCTTTGAAGAAATCTGCGATGGCAAGTGGGATGACCTGCCTGAAAGTGCCTTCATGTATGTGGGTGCCATTGAGGAAGCGGTGGCTCAGGCTGAGAAGATGGCTAAGGGTTAATCGCCCTGCTGACGATGGTTTGAACTTTGCCCAGTTGGTAAAGCAGTGACCACTGGTACGGCAATGACTACTGGTTTGGCTAAGACGACCTGGGCAAAGTGAACGACTCCCGGCTGTGGGGATCAACTCCCGAACTTTGACTTATCCACACCCTCCGAAAACATCTGAGTGGGATGGCCGATTATGGCTCTTGGTGACAGTTTGCGACTGACCGTTGTAACACCTGAAAAACCGGTAATTGACCAGGTGGTGCGGAGCGTTCAGTTCCCGCTGGCTGATGGTATGACGGGTGTCCTCCCCGGTCGCGCCCCATTGATTGGCCGTCTGGGGTATGACGAACTGGTTTTCATCGACGACAGTGGTGAGTCGCGATATTTCGTGGATGGTGGTTTTGTGCAGATTGCTCAGAATGTCGTCACGATTCTGACATCTTCATGCCGACCTGTGTCGAGCCTGACCCGTGATGAGGCCAGCAAGGTTCTGGATGCGGCTCTGGCGAGAAAGGCAACCTCGGATAACGAAGTCAGCCAGCGGCAGAAGGATCAGAATCGAGCACGTCGTATGCTCGCTCTGGCTGATCAGTAAATTTCAAAGCGGTCGACCCAGATCTCGTTTTTCAGATCATGGCTGCAAAGAAAAGAAAAGCCCGATGCTAAATTGCATCGGGCTTTCTGTTTTCATAAAGACTTTCCAGAAATCAACGGCGACTTGAGAGACAGACAATACGCTTTCGATGAAAGACAGTGCTCTGTGTGCCATGCTTGCAGTTTTGGTCAAGCATGTCTTGACAGATCACAAATCGCTGTGACTTCGTGAAAACGTATGGAGCATGCTTGCTCAAAGCCGCAAGCATGGCACATAGCAAAAAAATCACCGTTAAGTTCTAGAATCAGTATTCGCTTGGCATCCCCTCGAAGAAGTCTTTTCTCCGGGGGTTCCAGCAAGCATATCCTTGGTGAAACAGGCGAAGTTCAACCAAGGGGCCTGCTGGAGGAAGTGATCACTCTTCGCCCTTCTTCGTGAGTCGTTCGGTGAGGCGAGTGGCCTTACCAACGCGATCGCGGAGGAAGAACAACTTGGCTCGGCGGACCTTACCATGACGCTTGACGACGATCTTCGCGACCTTTGGTGAGTGGATCGGGAAGGTACGCTCGACACCTTCACCCGCCACAATGCGGCGGACGGTGAAGTTCTCGCGGGTTCCGCCATGACGACGGGCAATGACGACGCCATTGAAGATCTGAATACGCTCTTTGTCCCCTTCGAGAATCCGCTGGTGCACGTCAACGGTGTCACCAATCTCGAATTCGAGAGCATCAGTACGCAGGCTGGATGCTTCCGCCGCCTGCAAAAGTTTGTGTTGCATGATTCAAAATCCTCTGACTGCTTGTCTGCCGGAGTTGCCAAGGCAGCTCCGGTAAAAAACGATGTGAAATGTGCGAAACAATGACGATCAGTTTGGCAAAGGCAAAATCTCGGAGGAAGATCTCATCGCCTGTGTGGAAGCTCTTTGAAGTTCCACTGGGGGGCGACGGGAAGCTGTCCGTTCCTGACTTTGCTTTTCTCTCCAGGCCGCAATGGCCTGATGGTTACCTTCCAGCAGGACCTCGGGAACTTTCATCCCGCGATACTCCCTGGGACGGGTGTACTGCGGATACTCCAACTGTCCACTCTGGGCGAATGATTCATACTTATGGCTGGTTTCGTCCCCCAGCACTCCGGGAATCAACCGAATGACGGTGTCGATCAGAAGCATGGCCGGCACTTCACCACCATTGGCAATAAAGTCACCCACCGAGACTTCCAGCGGCTTCAATCCTTCAGCGATCCGTTCATCAAAACCTTCGTAACGACCACATAACAAAACCAGTCGCTTGTGAGTCGAGAGTTCTTCCACCAGACGCTGGTCGAGCTTTCGCCCGGCCGGCGTGAGCATGATCAGTTGGCCGGGAGCATCTCCCTGAGCCTGCACATGCTCGACACAATCAAAGACCGGCGGGCACATGATGAGCATGCCTGGCCCACCGCCATAAGGCTTGTCGTCGACCGAGTGATGATTATCGGTCGTCCAGTCGCGGAAGTTCCACAGATGCACGCCGACCTTACCTGCTTCAATCGCCTTGTTGAGAAGGCTTTGCTGCAGATAGCCAGCGAAGATCCCCGGAAACAGCGTCAGGACATCGAACCTCATGGCCTCAGCTTTCAATCGACTTTCGTCATATTGAACAATGATTGGTGATCATACACTCTCAAATCGACCGGCAGTTAAGGGCCGATGATTCAACCGTCCGGCGATTTAACCTTCTGTGCTTTCGCCACCTTCGGCAGGAGCGTCACCACCTTCAGCAGGGGCAGCTTCCTTCACCTTGGGAGCAATCAAAGCGGGAGGGGCAGCCTTCACGCCGAACTTGTTGGTCTTGACTTTCTTGACGAGTGTGGCCACTCGATCAGAGAGGCTGGCGCCAACGCTGACCCAGTAATCAACACGTTCCAGGTTGATTTTGACACGCTTCGATTTGTCATCGATGGCGGTGTCGTACCAGCCAATTTCTTCGATTGCTTTACCTTCACGGTGAACTCGTGAGTCCATCACACAGATGCGGTAAAATGGACGGTGCTTACGCCCAATCTTCTTCATGCGAATCCGAACTGCCACTCAATCCTCCTCACTCGACCGGGCGAAACACCGACCGACAATTGTCTGCAAATTCAATCGCCTGCAACACACACACGTTATGAATCTGCAGAGATGCAACCTTCTCAATCTCACTCAAAACATCACTCGAAGACATGCGATTGAAACCACAAAACTTCGAGCCACCAGAAAAGCCCCGGAGTTCTGCCCGGCAATGCCTGGCAACAGATCAGCGGTTCTTTTTCCGCTGTTTCTTAGCTTCTTTTCGAGCTTTTTTCTTCTTTTCCGCAGCCAGGTCCGCATCAGCCGGGCCACGCTTGCTGCGTTGCTTCTGAGCCTGCAGACCCGCCGCAGGATTCATCCCACCGACTTTGGCCAGATCCTGAACGGCACGGAAACGATCCTTAACGCCCAGTCCGGACATCTTCTGCATCATGCCCGACATGTTGTCGAAGTCTTTGAGCAAACGATTGACGTCGGCAGGATCGGTACCACTTCCCCGAGCAATACGAGTGCGACGGGAACGATCAATCCGGTCGGGATTTTGCCGTTCCTCAAGAGTCATCGAGCTGATAATGGCGTCAATCCGCCCCATATCTTTTTCGGCATCGATGTTCTGAAACTGATCGAGCAGGCCACCCATACCGGGGATCATTTTCATGATATCCCCCAGAGAGCCCAGCCGACGCACCTGCTTCATCTGATTGCGGAAGTCTTCCAGCGTGAAGCGACCTTTGAGCATCCGCTGCTGCTGTCGCTCCATTTCCTCCGCATCGAACTCTTCCTGGGCCCGCTCGAACAGAGTGACAATATCACCCATTCCCAGAATTCGACCGGCCATACGATCGGGATGGAAGGGCTCGAGTCGATCGAGCTGCTCGCCCATCCCGACAAACTTGATCGGGACACCCGTGACCTGCTTGACGCTGATGGCCGCCCCACCGCGGGTATCGCCATCGAGCTTCGTGAGAATGACGCCATCGAGTTCGAGGGCATCGTTAAAGGCTTTGGCCGAACGAACCGCATCCTGGCCCGTCATGGCATCGCAAACGAGATAGACCTGATCGGGCTGAACGCGCGAATCGATCTGTTCCAGTTCGAACATCAGGCGGTCATCAACGTGAAGCCGGCCCGCCGTATCGAAAATGACGACATTCGCACCAGCCGTCTTGGCATGAGCCAGACCATTTTTGCAGACAGCCACCGGGTTGCCGCCAGGTGCTTCAGCATAGACGGGAACATCCAGTTGCTGGCCCAGAGTTTTGAGCTGGTCAATAGCCGCCGGTCGCTGCATGTCGGCAGCCACGAGGAGCGGTTTCCAGCCTTCGGCCTTCAACTTGCGAGCCAGTTTGCCGCAAGTGGTGGTTTTACCGGCCCCCTGAAGGCCGCACATCATGATCTTGTTGATGCCATCCCGCCGGAGATGCAGCGAGTGATCAGTCGGCCCCATCAGGGCAATGAGTTGCTGATGAACAATCCCGATGAGCTGTTCGTCGGGCCGAAGTGATTTGAGAACCTTTTCACCCACAGCCTCGGCAGTCACTTTCTCAATGAACTGCGTAGCCACGTTGTATTCAACGTCGGCTTCGAGGAGTGCCTGCCGGACTTGCTTAAGTCCTTCGCGGATATTGGCCTCGGTCAGTTTCCCAGAACGGAAAATGCCCGTGAGAGCCCCTTGCAGGCCTTGGGTAATCGATTCAAACATGGATCATCACTCGGGTTCATCAATTCCGGAGCGCACAGTATCTGCCGTGCGGCGTCGCCTCAGCGACGATCCAGGCAACAACGTGCCTAGGAGCCGGGGTAAAATTCCTGTATGGAAGGATATAAAGTGCTTTGATCTCTGACAAGCCACCGCAAGAGTGTGGTTTTTTGTTCAGTATTCTAAGTCGTCTGGCAGATTGAATCCATTTTTGGATTCATCTCGCAGAAAACAGATTTCTGCCAGACTCTCACGAACAATCGTATCAACGCTCACCAATATGGCTGGTTCGATGTACCCCCCAGAAACTGATTTTGACAGAGTCTGGCGGGTGAACTAACTTCCCGCTGGCCTGATGGCGCATCTTCAAGGATGAAGACGGCTCATTCAGGCCTTTTGCGGGGAGCACTTCATGAGACAGGGATGTCGACTGGCTGTGGTGGCCGATCATACGGATACCCATGCCGTGCTGGATGCTGTGCTTTCGCCGCAAGGATATGAAGTGACTCGTCTAAGGCGCTACAGCGACCTCGAAGCCAGGCACACGACGGCTGACCCTTTCGACATTGTCGTGCTGGATGCGGAGGCCATGCCGCACTCGACGGCTGTGGAATCGACAGAGAAAACAGAAACTCCAGCCACCCGGCATGTGGTCATTGGAACTGTCTCGATGAATCTCAACCCCCAAACGAGGTTGATTTCCAAACCCTACCACATGGCGGAATTGCTTCAGACGATTGAATCGCTGCTGCCAATTCGTCATTAAATAGTCGCGTTAGTTTTTTGCCGGCGTTGTGATCATGGACGTGCGGGTGGCTTTCGTCTCACCAGGAGTTGGCCATGATCCATCTGATCCTCCCTGCGGATGGCGGAGTTGTGTTGGCTCAACAGGCGCTCCCGTGGTTGGTCAACTTGTGGATCGCATTTCTCGCCGTTGTGTTCATCGGTCTCTTCATCGTGGTGGTCATCGCCATCATCAAGGGGCTGCGATGGTTCGAACGGTCGGCCACCAACTCACAGGCTCGGTTCTTCCAGGATGTGACGGCCTTTGTCAATCTTCCGCCAGGACTGGAAGTTCCTCCGGAACTGGTCGTCGTGAGGTTTCATACATATTCAGGAATTCTGATCTACGTTCTGCAGTATGAGCATCTCTTCTGTGCCACCCCGACAGATGCCCGCAAAGTCCTCTGGCGCATGCACTGGCACAATCTGACACGCGGTTTCTTCGCCTACGGCATCTTGCTGATCCCCCTGCTCTCTCTGGCAAATTACTGGGCTCAATTGAGATCGATTTCGCGCCAGGAAGCGGGGGTATCAAGAATGATCTGAGCTTCGTCGCAACTCACTCATTGACTCACCCCGGATGATGGCAAACTATTTCCCCGTGATTCCGTCATCGAAAGTAAACCGGCTGCTCCCGTAGGAATAGTGGCTTGCCAGGGGACAATGGTCATCATTGAAGGATGAGCCTGGGCCACTTCGGTAATGTACTTGCACTCAAAGCTCTTGCGGGTCACGAGGCCCGGATCATGCACATCCAGCAGCGAGAGTGATTGATTCACGACCCAGCCCATCGGTTCCATACCTGCCCGCTCAAGATCGGCCTGCAGCAGTCTCGCTTCATGCACCGGAGTCGCTTCGGGAAGCGTGACCAGCAGAATGCGTGTCTGCTGAGGGTCTCTCAGCACCGGGAGCAACTGGGCAACGTCCACCGAGACCTGATTCGTCAGCCGCTGAGCCTCTTGATGAAAGGCCATGGCCGCATCCAGCAGGAGAATTGTGTGCCCGGTCGGTGCGGTATCGAGCACTACAATCTGCTGTTTTCCCTGAGCAACAGTTCGTGCAAAAGCCCGGAACACTGCGATCTCTTCGGTACAAGGTGACCGCAAATCTTCCTCTAACAGGGCTCTCCCCGCGTCATCGAGTTGAATCCCCGCTGTCTGCCGCACTTCATCCCGATAACGCTCTGTTTCTGCATGGGCATCAATGCGTTCCACGGAAAGCTGCGGCAGTTCGCCAGTTTCGACCAATCCGACAATATGACCCGCTGGATCTGTTGTCGTGAGCAGGACTTTTCGCCCGAGATGCGCCAGCCGGATCGCGATGGCAGCGGCGATGGTTGTTTTGCCCACCCCACCTTTGCCCATCGTCATGATGACGCCGTGCTCCATCTGGGCCAGTTCGCCGGTCAATTCCAGCAGACTCCTCCACGGAGGGAATTCTTGTGCAGATGTTAGTGCCTGCTGCATAGATGCTGGTTGTGAATTCGTCACCGTCTCGACGGAGTGGCCCAGATGTTGGATAGCGGTTTTTCCAATGAGGCCACCGGGTTGGAAAGGGATTGTGATTGACGGAAGTTTTTTCAGGTCATCCGGCAGAGCAGCGAGGGCCGCCTGCATTCGCTGTTCCATGGCGACCGCCAGCGGGTCAGTCGATGTCGCTTCAAAGAGTCCATTGATCACCAGCCATTGCTGCTCAACACCTAACGCCTTGAGTTCCTGACTCGTACGCGCTGCTTCCCGAATGGCCGACCTTTCAGGCCGTGTCACGAGAACTAACGTCGTCAACTGGTGATCGCAAAGCGCCTGTGCGGTCGCGTGATACAGCTTCTGTTGAGTGGCCAGGCCCGCCAGTGGGCCAATGCAGGTGGTGCCGGTGGTATTGGCATCCAGGTAGCTGGCCCAGGAGGAAGGTAACGCCAGCAGCCTGAGGGTATGCCCCGTGGGAGCGGTATCGAAAATCACATGGTCGAAATCACTGGTTGTCTGTTTGTCTCCCAGCAATTGAGCAAATTGATCAAAGGCCGCAATTTCGACGGTACAGGCTCCCGAAAACTGTTCTTCAATGCTGGAAATCGCGGACTCAGGCAGAATCCCGCGATAAGGCCCCACCATCTTCTCTCGATACTCGGCTGCAGCCTGATGAGGATCCAGATTCAAACCCCACAACCCCGGAATGTTGTTCACGGGAGTGGGGTGATTGCTGAGTTTTGTTTCGAAAACCTCATCAAGATTCGAAGCCGGGTCGGTGGAAACAATCAGCACTCGACGTCCCAGGTCGGCGAGTGCAATAGCCACAGCACTTGCAATCGATGTTTTCCCCACACCACCCTGCCCCGTAAAGAACAGATGGCGGGGAGATTGACCGACTAAAGGGGCCAACCCGCTGGCCCTGTTTTTTGTCGTCACAATCGACATGCAACACTTCCTTGAATTCTCGACATGCCGGCAAGATTTCCCCGTGGCCGTCAAACTTCAGGGAACCACTCACCAGTAAAGACTTCGGTCGCCGGGCCCGTCATGAAGACTTCCTTCTCTTCAGGCCATTCAATTTCGAGATCACCACCGGGAAGGTGAATCAGTGCCTGATGGTCAGTCCGGCCCGAGAGCACACCCGCCACAAGTGTGGCACAAGCTCCCGTTCCACACGCCTGAGTTTCACCACTCCCACGTTCCCAGACACGCAATTGAATTTCGGTCCGCGAAAGCACCTGTGCGAACTCCGCATTCACCCGGCGTGGAAAAGCGGCATGCACTTCGACTTGCGGCCCAAGGCCCAGCACCCAGGCATCCGTCAGCTCATCCACAAATGTCACGCAATGCGGATTCCCCATCGAAACACAGGTGACGGAAATGGTTTTGTCGCCCACAACCAGCGGTTGATTCACAGGCGGATCCCCGGGTAAAGCTGTAGGGATATCAGCACTTTTGAGAATCGGTCTCCCCATGTTGACGCGAACACGTTCCGCCTTACCAGTTGTGCCGGCAAACATCTGGAGGGTCAATACACCCCGGCCTGTCTCAATCTGGAGTTCAGGCTTTTTGGCAATGCCGTGATCGTAGACATACTTGGCCACGCAGCGAACACCGTTGCCGCACATTTCCGATTCGCTGCCGTCAGCATTGAACATCTGCATGCGGGCATCGCCGCGTTCGGATGGGCCAATCAGAATCAGCCCGTCGCCACCAATTCCCTTGTAGCGGTTCGAAACAATTCGAGCCAAATCGGGCGCAGCGAGCGGAAGTTTCTCTGCGAACAGATTCACATAAACGTAATCATTACCGATTCCATGCATTTTAGTGAAACGCATCGAAGTCATTCTCTCTGCAAAAGGGTGCGGGCTGGCTCTTCGATCGGGACGACCAGAAACAAACTTTCCTTCAGGATAACCGACCTGCTCTTGCCTCGCCTCCAACTTCTGCCCGATGATAGGTTTTGAAGAGTTTCATCACAAAATCCAGCGGGTGGCCTGAATGGCATGTTTCGACCGAACTGCTGGTTGATCTGGTAGTTACATCCGCCCCGTCATCTCATCTGAGGAGTTGCATGCATATGCCTCACGTTCATCATCGGGAATGCACACTTCCTTCGATATCAACTCGACTCCAGAAGACGGCTTGGCCACGGCTTATGTTCGGACTGGTGACGTTGTGGCTGGGGTTGGATTTGCAGCAGGTTTTTGCCCAGGGACGCGACCCGTACCTGGCACCCCGGCATCAGATGGTCACCGAGTTCATTGAACGCGAAGGGGTCAAGAATCCGCGTGTCCTCTCGTCGATGCGGCAAGTGCCTCGTCATGAGTTTGTGCTACCGACTCAAAAGCAGCAGGCCTATTTCGACCAGGCCATGCCGATTGGCCACAAGCAGACCATTTCGCCTCCGTACATTGTTGCGTATGAGACCGAAGCGATTGACCCACAACCGACCGATAAGGTGCTCGAAATCGGCACGGGAAGTGGCTATCAGGCGGCTGTTCTTTCCAATCTGGTGCAGGAGGTCTACACGATCGAGATTGTGGAGCCACTAGGAAAGACCGCCGCCGAACGTCTGAAAAGGCTGGGCTACAACAATGTGAAGGTGAAAGTGGGCGATGGCTACCAGGGTTGGGCCGAACATGCACCGTTCGACAAGATTCTGGTGACCTGCTCACCCGAGGATGTTCCCAAGCCGCTGGTGGATCAACTCAAGGAAGGTGGCAAGATGATCATCCCTTTGGGAGAACGATACCAGCAGGTCTTTCATCTGATGGAGAAGAAAGACGGCCAGATGATCAGCCAGAAACTGATTCCAGTCTTGTTTGTCCCGATGACGGGCGCCGCCGAGGATGAGCGCAAGATCAAGCCTGATCCCATGCATCCCCAACTGGTGAATGGCGATTTTGAAACGGATGAAAACAATGACGGGATGGTCGATCACTGGTATTACCAGCGACAGGTGAAGCTCGAAACCGCCGACGTGCATGGCGGCAAAGTGGCTGTGACACTGAGTAATGCCGAGCCCGGTCGAATGGCCCAACTGGTGCAGGGCATGCCTGTCGACGGGATTCGTCTGGGGACGATGGACGCCAGTTTCTGGGCTAAGGCCAAAGGCTTGCGGTCAAGCCGGGAAGGGAACGAGCGGCCCGAACTTTCGGTGATTTTCTTTGATGATCTGCGCCGGACAGTGGCGGAGATCAGCGTGCCGATCTCGACTGGCACCTACGAATGGCAGGAGTTTCGCAAGAGCTTTGCCATTCCGACGAAAGCCCGCGAAGCCATCATCTTTATGAGCCTTCAAGGAGCGACAGGCGACTTAACGATCGACGACCTGCAGATTCGCACACAATTTCGGAAGCCGTAGTCTGTACTGATGAGTGGTGCTGATTCATTTTTCACGAATACACAATCCTGCACTCGGGCAGGCTTTCGAGGAAAACGCGGCCATAAGGCTTTGTGCGGATGCGGGGGTCGAGGATGACAACCATGCCGCGATCTGTTTTCGTACGGATGAGGCGACCGAAGCCTTGCTTCAATTTGATGGCGGCTTCGGGAACCTGATACTCCATAAAAGGATTCCCGCCCCGAGCGCGAATGGCTTCCACGCGGGCTTCCAGCAGTGGATGATCGGGCACACTGAAGGGGAGCTTGGTAATAATCACGTTCTGCAGAGCGTCGCCCGGAACATCGACCCCTTGCCAGAAACTATCGGTCCCAAAGAGGACGGCTGCCGGATCCTTCCGGAATCGCTCTAACATTTGCGACCGCGGCAATTCTCCACTTTGCGAGTAGAGCGAAAAATTCTTGCGGATAAACCAGTTCGTTAAGCGTCGTTCGCAGCTTTGGAGCATTTTGTAGCTGGTAAAGAGCACAAAGGCCCGGCCCGATGTCTGGCTGACGTACTCCTGGATTTTCTCACAGACAGCGAACTCGAAGTCGGCAGGAGAATCTGTCGGATCGGGCATACCATCGGGGAGCACGAGTTTCATCTGCTCGCGGTAATTGAAGGGGCTTCCCAGCCTTAGACTTTGCGAGCGAGTTAAACCCAGACGAGAGCGAATGAAGTCAAAACTTTGCTGGCCCACCGCCAGCGTGGCACTGGTCAGTATGGTTGTAGGAACTTTATTAAAGAGCTCTTCACGCAGGACCGCTCCCACTTCAATGGGTGAGCAACAGAGCTTCACTTTGAGGTTGCGCTGAGCCCCTGTGGTTTCGACCCAGTAAACACTGTCGCCGCGTCCCTGTTCGACCCATTGCGAAATACTCCCTGCCAGCGAAATGAGTCGTTCACTGGCACTGACTAGCTCGATCTTTTCCTCGTCCTGTTTGAGTTTGGCAGCATATTCTGCCAATGAAGTGGCCAGCTTGCGCAGATCGCCCGAGAGCGTGTTCTCAATCGCTAAGGGCTCACGGACTCGACCATTGGCTGGGCCATGATCCTGAACGCGATGCCGGATCTCGTCAAAAAATTCGTAGACATCATACTTGAGCCGGGTGATCAGTGCCCTTTGTGGTTCGAGCGGATAGCCTGCAATCAGGCCCTTTTGCGTCTTTTCGTTGAACAGCCGATTGAGCATGTATTCGATCTGGCCACTGCTGATCCCCAGGCCCAGGTGGTCAGCAGCCACCTGCTCGAGTGTGTGGGCTTCATCGAAGACGACTGTCTGATAATCGGGAAGAACGCTGGCTCCCTCCCGGCGAAGTGCGAGATCAGCACAAAAGAGAGCGTGATTGACAATCAGAACATCGGCATTCCAAACCCTGCGGCGTGCTTTGTAATAATGGCAGTCGCTATACGTGGGGCAGTTTTTCCCGAGGCAATTGCCATGCTCGCTGCGGACTTCATCCCAGACCTGAGGTAGTGGCTTGAAGTCGAGACTCGCGAGGCTGCCATCGTTTGTTTCGCGAGCCCAGCCAGCCAGCGAACGCACCTGATCTTCAGCCTCACTGGTCGGAAAGAGTGATCGCGACTTTTCGAGGGCTCCCTTGAGCCGACGCAAACTCACATAATTGGACCGCCCTTTGACAAGCACAGCCGAAAACTCGACAGGCAGGATCGAATTGAGCAGCGGAAGATCCCTGCTGATGAGTTGTTCCTGCAGACTGATGGTGTGCGTGGAAATCACCACGCGTCTTTTGGCACCACCATCGACAGTAGAACCCTGATTGGCTGTCGCTGCAAGAATTGCGGGAACCAGATAGGCGTAGCTCTTGCCTGTCCCCGTACCAGCTTCGACGACAAGATGCTCACCAGCAGCAATCGCAGCGGTGACCGCCCGGGCCATCTCCAGTTGCTCACTACGCACTTCATAATGCGGCAAGCGACGAGCCAGCAGGCCCTCCTGGCCCAGGACATTTTCAGCCGTCAGCTCCACGCTTGACCTTGCTCCAGAAGAATCGGCACTCAATCCGCAGCGTCTCAACCGGTGAGAACCTGCCACAGGAAGAGGATATCAGACTTCCCGACGATTGGTTACTCACTCCCCGGAGAGCAGGCCAAAGCGTTACGGCCTGATTGACTGATGCAATCCTCATAACCGGACAGGTCAAACGTGGCATTCTCGCAACAAGTTTCCCAGAGAGGTTCCACCAGAACGTAGGTTAGGTGTGTTGAATTGTTGTCTTTTCCGGGGAGTCAGGCTTGTCCCCGGGAGCTGAATTTCGTCCAAGGACTGTTGACCATGCCTGTCGATCTGAAAACGACACCTCAGAAATCGCTTGTTCCTGCGGATGAGCCGGGTACGGCAGGTTCTCAAATCGTTACGTCAACACAGGGCGAGTTTGTCGCTCAGGATGAGGCATCATCGGACGCACATCCCAGTGTGGGTGCCGATGTTTCGATGCTGACTGATAAAACACCTCCCTGGCTGCGTGCCTCGCGGCGCATGGCCATCATTACGTTGCTGGTCGGTGTGGCCTTCTGGTTTTATTCGATCAAGCCGCTATGGCATGCTGATCCCTGGTCGCATATTGCCTATGGAAAACTGATTGTCAGCGAGGGCCTACCCGCCACTGAGCCGCTCTTGCCTTTGGCACGCGGAATGACTTACTGGAACTCTTCGTGGCTGTTCGATGTCCTGATGATGAATGTCGATCGCACGCTGGGCGGGGCTGGTCTTCAGGGAGCCACAGGGATCTTTGCCGGGTTGATTGTGGCACTTTTTGTGAGTTCGCTCGCATATACCACGGGACGCACATTACTGGCCTGCGGTATGGGGATGGCACTGCTGTTTCTGATTGGCCATGATCTCTCGATCCTCCGGTCACAACTGGCGGGAATCGTTTGTTTTCTGACGGCGTGGATTCTCTGGCAAGGAGCGATCAGGAACACTCATGCCTGGTGGCAACTCCCTTTACTGTTTGCCGTGTGGGCCAATCTGGACAGCTCGTTTATGGTGGGACTGATCGTTCCGCTGGCAATGATGTCCGGTCGCATGGTCGATCGATGGGTAAGGACAGGCCAGTGGAAATCGATTCTTCGCGACGAGCATCTGGGCAAACTGCTTCTGGTCACTCAACTCTGTATTCTCGCGACGCTGCTGAATCCTTATCAGGGGCGGATGTGGTGGGAAGTTCTTACGTTCTCCCAGAACCCGAATCTGAGTGCGATGGTTGACTGGAGTCCGCTGACTTTGCGATCAACCGAAGGGCAGTTCTTTGCTGCGACCCTTTTGATTCTGTTGGGCGTCGTCCGCAGTTCCCCCCGACGATTGGGAACGGGTGAGATGGTTCTGCTGGTCACTCTGGCGGCCCTGGGAAGCTGGAACACCCGGCAGCTTGTCTGGTTCTATCCCGTGGCACTATGGATACTGGCCATGCATGCCAGTGCGATCCTCTCGAAAAACGGCTGGGCAAAGCATGCCTCGCCACGAGCCGGCAAGTGGTCTGTTGTGATGGTAGGACTGGTCTGGATCTGTTTTGGTTTCAGCCCGCTGGGCATGCGCGTACTGCATGGCAAGCAACCCACAGCCAGCCGCTTGAATGTCGCATTTGCACCTGTCGAACTCACTCAATACCTCGTGAAGAAGCCACCCGAAGGACAGATTTTCAATCCGGTTGAATGGGGTGACTATCTGCTGGTGCATGGGCCGGAAGATCTCAAAATCTTTGCCAATTCACAGGTACAGAGACTCCCTCGAGAAGTCTGGCGCGACTACCTCACGATTGTCGATCTGGGATCGGGATGGAGCGAAATTCTCGATCGCTACAGCATTAACACTGTGGTGCTGGATAAGCAGTTCCGTGAGGGAGTGATCCGCCGGATGAAAGAAGAGACAGCCTGGAAGCTGGTCTATGAAGATGGCCGAGGGGCGGTCTTCACGCGGAAGTTACCAATTACCCACTGAGCGTAACGGCTGGCAATTGCCTGTGGTTTATACGGTTTTCTATCGATCAAGCTCTATCCCTTTGAACTTTCCAGGATCTGGAACATGTCTCGTCCATCAACAGTCAAGTCTCGCTTCTGGAGATCGCTGATCTTGACTCAACTGGCTTCGGCCATCCTCTTGCTGACTTCACTGGCGTGGGCCTATTCGCCAGTCGCACCTTTAAGGCAAGCATCCAACCCTGTGCTGACAGCACCGGAAGTCCCGGTACCGCCGCGTACCGAACCACTGTTTATCGCTCCGCTGTATAACGACCCTGAAGTGGTCAGCGATGAAGAACTGGCCCTGGTACTGAAGAAAGTTCAGCCACGGTTTCCGCAAAAGGCTCTGAAGCCGAACTATGTTGAGCATGCTCTCCGCGCCTGGACGATCCACGCGAAATTCAAAGATCCCGAGGTGATGAGCGGCGAACAGATGAAGGAGTTTCTCACCAATCATGGGCAGTTTCTGGCTTCGTGGGGTGAGAAAATTGAGCCGATTCTGGAGGATCGACAGACGGGTGTCGCGATTCGCTGGGGGAAGGAGCAATGTGCCTCGGTCCATCATGATCATTGGCTGGCCTCGCTGACGGAAGCGGGTGTTTCGCTCCATGAACCGGTCTTTCTGCCAGGTGGTAAGCAGCGAAACATTGGTGATGTCCTGCGGCAATCGATGCTCGATTTCCGCGTCGATGAAATTGAAGTCGAGTGGTCCGCCATGGCTTTTGGCCTGTGGCTCGCTCCGCAGCGTGATTGGGTAAACAATCAGGGTCGGCAGATCAATTTTGATCTTCTGGCTGAGCGACTCGTTCGCGGACATCAGCGGTTTGGTGTTTGTACCGGAACTCATCGCGTCTATTCACTGATGCTGCTGATTCGACTTGATGATGAGTATCACATTCTTTCTCCAGCCGGTCGGGAAGTCGCCTGGAAGCATCTGGAGTTTATTCGCGATCAGATTACGGTCTCTCAGTTTGAAGATGGGCACTGGCCATCAAACTGGTCAGATGGGGCACTGGCTTTGAAAGACCCCGTCGAAGATGAACTCTATAAGAAGGTGATTGCCACAGGTCATCATCTGGAATGGCTGGCGATTGCTCCGAAAGAACTGCACCCGCCGCGTGAACAGATTCTCAAAGCGGCCGATTGGGTGATCAGCACGACGACCGCGCAGACTCCTGAACAGATTCTGGGAACGTACACCTTCTTCAGCCATGTCGGGAATGCCCTGGCCTTGTGGAGGAACACGCGACCGAACATCTTTTTCGAAGCCTGGGAAGCTCGTGAAAGTGCTGGAGTCAAGTAATCGGGTGTTTGGTATTCGGTATTTGTCGTTTGAGATTCGAAGCCAGATATCGGAAAAACATCGTCTGACTTCCCCTATCAAACACCGAAAACCCAACACCAAACATCATCTCTCTGGAATCTCTCATGCAGGTTGTGATTACTGCTGTTGGCCCGGATAACGTCGGCTTAGCCGATCCCATCGTGCATTACGTGACGGGTGCGGGGGCGAACATTCATGAGATTCAGATGTTCGACCATGATGCCGAGAAGCAGTTCTCGATGCACCTGCGGATTGAATGGCCTGGTGTACCGGCGTCAGTGGCTCAACTTCGATCGGCGATGGATCAGATCGGGGCATTGAAATCGTTAGCCATTCGTGTCTGGAGTCGGGATGAGCATGCCCGCCTGCCGCGACTGGCCATCTGCACGACCTATCGGCCCGAACCGGCTTTAGCCATCCTTCGGGCAATTCGCGATGGTCGGCTCAAGGCCGAAGCGGCCGTCATGCTGGGAAACCGCGAGGCTTGCCGGGGCGTGGCGGAACAGTTCGAAGTTCCGTTTGTGAACATCGGCAATGCCAAAGGCGAACCGGACGACAGCCAGTTTGTGCGTGTACTTGACGATGCGGATGTCGATTATGTGCTCCTGGCCCGTTACATGCGGGTGTTGCCGCCGAATGTCTGCTGGCAGTTTGCCGGGCGGATCATCAATCTTCATCATGGACTGCTACCTCCCTTTCCGGGGTTTCATCCGTACGAAGATGCCTATGCACGGCGGATGCTGACCTTTGGTGCGACAGTTCACTTTATTGTGCCAGAGCTTGATGCCGGAAATCAGATCATTCATCAGAGCACGTTCACCGTGCCACCAGGAACACCTTTGGCCGATATCAAGCGGCAAGGTGAAACGGATCATGAGCCACAATGCCTGCTCGAAGGCGTGCGGCGGGTGGTTGATCGTGAAGTGGAGTTGCATTTCCAGAGAGTCATTCGCCGGAAGGCTGATTGACGAATAGCATCCACGAGGTGCGGCGTGGAAGTCGCATAAGTTCCTAACGCTCGATCCAGACGGGGTATTGCAAATATTTCTGATCGAAGTAGGGGCTCTTCTCGTAGAACCACTGCAGGCGAGCGGTCGCATCTTTCGCAAATGCGGGATCACTGGCAAGGCGAGCCTCGAACTCGGCTTTGAAGGCCGAGTTCTCCTTCAGCAGCTTTTCGGCAAGCGGAGCGATGGCATAACCTTCGATGTACTCAGTTCGCTGCAGGATTTCGTTGAAGAAGCCCCACGCGGCTAAAGAATCGACGTGTGCCGGCTCGAGAAGAGCCATTGCGAGACTTCCCAGTGGTTGATCTGTACTGATCTTTAATGTGCCTGCAGGAAGAACACGCTTTTGAGACTCACGTTTGACCTGAGTGGTCATTGTCTGGCGACCTTCATTGGGTCTGGGGGCAACGACCGGATTCACCAGTCGATACGATTCCAGTTCGAGCGTGACGGGTTCCTTGAGTGGTTCCATGACGATCCCATGCGATTTGATGACCTCGATCACTTCTCGTGATGTGATCGGGAGGTAGTAAGCCCTGGGACGAAGGATTTGTACTCCCGGCTGAGTGACTCGATGCACCTTGAGTTGCGGAATGGTGATCGGTTTTCCCAGCCAGCGAACTTCGTTTCTCCCGGAAGCGGGTGAAAAGTACTCTTCAGAAGCTATGCCCAGAAACTCCATGGTGAACTGCGTATCGGCAGGTTCACTCCAGTTCATGCCGATCATCTCAGGTCGATAAGCACGATCCTGCTTCATTGCTGATTGAAGCGAGGTGGCATTCTTTCCGGCCAACTCCAGAGAAGCTTCCAGAAGTATGTAAGTACCAAGCACACGCTGACGGAAAGGCTTCAGTGAATGGTTTTCGACAAGAATGGTCGGGAGATGGATCAAGTCTCCGTAGCCAGTCGAGAACCGGGGATTGTAAGGAACATCGACAATTCCTTTATTGAGATCGCTTTTATCGAGAGCAAAAACCAGAGGCCCCGGGATATGGCCAGCCACCTTCAAACTTCGATCGAGGCCTGGGCGATAGATCTGATCGAGCCATTTTGCAATCTGCGGCGACCAGGCAAATGAATCGCGGTCACCGTGAAATCCGTAGGTGATGTCGTACTGGTAATCCACACCATCCGTGACGTGTATATCGAGGTAGAGCGCAGGTTTGGAAACGGTGATGAGCCTCAGGAGAGCCTGCATTTCGGGAGCCTGGGCCTTCATATAGTCTCGATTGAGATTCAGGTTTTGCGCGGTGGTGCGCCAACCCTGATGGAGAGGACCACGCTGGTTGGGTCGATTCCAGCGGGAGATTCGTTCGTGACCATCGGCATTGAGTATCGGGATGAAGAGCAGATTGGCGTGATCGAGCAGATGAGCTTTGCCTCGAAAAGCGATATCGCGAAGCAGCATCATGCCCGCATCTTTCCCATCGATTTCACCAGCGTGTATGCCGGCCTGCGCCAGGATCGTCGGCTTGCGGTTTTGGCCGAGTTGCTCAAGATTGTCGATCCCTTCTCGGGTGGCGATAACCGCCCGGAGTTCGCGTCCTTCTGCCGTTAAACCAAACGGAACCAGCTTGATCATCGGGGAAGCTTTGGCGAGGTTTTCCAGCCATTGCATGGTGACCTGATAGCTGGGTGTTTCGACAAATCCAGAAGCTTCGGTGGGAGTGATCCACGCCTCATCGGCTGCCACAATCAGCTTTTCGCTGGCACCGCTCCAGGGGAGAACCGGTGGCAGGTTGGCAGCCATCTCATCAGTGCCCAACACAGTGAATAGTGGGAAAATCCAGCATGCCAATAGCCAAAGAAGAAATGAGAATCGATCTGGCTGGCGAGAAAATGAAAGACTCAATGTCGATCTCAAAGGGGACTCGGCTTTCGCTGGGAACTGGGTGTTCAATGGGCTTTACCTGATTCGTCCTGTTGATGTGGCTCGAACATCTGTTCTCAGGGCTCTGCCTCAGTTCATGATCGTGATGGAAAAATTGATGGCCCGCAGAGTTCTGGCGTCGACGGTATAAATTCCCTGGCAGCCGCAGAGTGCCTCCCAAGTCTCAGGGGGACTGCTGAACATGAGAAAGTAGCGGATGGCGACTCCCGCAGACTCTTCGACCTCATGAATCGGTTTTTTTTGTGTCTCCCGCAGATAGTCAATCAGATCATCGAGGGGATACTCGTAAGAGTCCTTGATGGAGGCGTAAGCACTTTGCAGTTGATTCGCCAGATCTCCGACTTCTTCAGGAGTTAACTCGCGTGTGGCGTCCATGAAAGGCCCTTTGTCGATGGAGTATTCTGTTCGAGGGAGGGGGAGCCCCAGCTTATGGTCAGGCTTTCTGGTGCGGCTTAACCCCCGGGTCTATAGGGCGACAAGAAAGCTGGCTTGAGATTACAATCTCAAGCCAGCGGATGATACAGGTGACAATGACTGATCAAGGGAAAGAGTATGGCTCACAGCTTTTTTGGATCGATCGAAAAGGCCGCAGCCGAGCGACTGATTCTGTGGGCCTTTCAGGAAGATCTCGGCGAGCGAGGAGATTTAACCTGCCAGGGGATGATCGATCCGGCTTTGGTTGCCACAGTGAAAATCGTCTCACGTCAGCCGGGAATTCTGGCAGGCCTGCCGATCGCCCAGATGATCTATGAGCAGATGGATGCATCGATCCAGTGGGAGGCATTCGCTGTCGATGGTGATGAGCTCATGGCTGGACAGGTCGTGGCTGAAGTGACAGGCCCCGTCTCGACATTGTTAACCGGCGAGCGAACCGTCCTGAATTTCGTGACACATTTGAGCGGCATTGCTACGCTCACACATCAGTTTGTGGAGTTAGCCCAGGGGACAAAGGCAAAAATTCTGGACACTCGCAAGACATTGCCCGGGTATCGCAGTTTAGCGAAATATGCCGTGCGTTGTGGGGGTGGGCACAACCATCGCATGGGGCTTTACGACGGGATTTTGATTAAAGACAACCATCTGGCGGCCTGGAAATCGAGCGGCTCTATTGCAGAAGCCATTGAGCATGTGCGGGCTCAAATGGGAGCAAACATTGATATCGAGGTCGAAGTCGATACGTTGGAGCAAATGGTGGATGCCATGCGGGCGAAGCCGCAGATCATTCTGCTCGACAATATGACGACTCGCGAATTGACTGAAGCGGTGGCGTATCGCGACCAGCATGCGACCGAAACCCTGCTGGAGGCTTCGGGAGGTGTGAACCTGACGACAGTGGCGGCCATAGCAGCCACAGGTGTGGATCGCATCAGCATTGGCGCATTAACCCACAGTGCTCCACAACTCGATCTGGCACTCGACTGGGGAGCGGCACTTAAGAAATAGCGAGCCGGCAATCTGTTCATCGCTCAACAGAGATTCTTCGCTGGACAACGATCCAAGGGTCCTCGTAACCAACGAGCCGACTTGTGATCGCGAAGACCAGGATCGATCCTGTCATCGGAATCATCACCAGCATGAGTCGATCGAACGTTGATCCATGCAAAACAAAGTACTGGCCGGACACCCAGAGTAAACTCTGGCAAACCAGAGCCATGGCTCCATTACAGAACGCGATCTGCAGGAACATGACTGACAGCGATGAACCGGGATCTCGGTGGGGAATGTGCTCGCTGGCGGGAATTTTCTGATCGAGCCGACGGTAGTTCCAGAGAACCTGCATGATGGCGGAGACTGTTGTTCCCCAGGCCAGCCCCGATGTTCCCAGCCACCACAACGAGCAGAGACCTGTCAGCATCCCGGTGGCTGTGCCGATGAAGGCGATATTCAAAGGAGTCCAGCGATCATCGAGTGCGTAAAAGGCCCGCTGGGCAATCACCAGCCCACACATGGCCCAGATCCCGAGGCTGTAGGTCTGAATCACGCGGGCAGTCTGTTCAATGGCGGGCCAATCGAAAGCGCCTCGACCAAAGAGCAGGTCTGTGACGGGTAGAGCTAGAGAAAATAACCCCACACTGGCTGGAACACCGATCGCCAGGACAAGTCGTGCTGCCAGAGAGATCGAATTGCGAAACGCCTGCCAATCGTGGGCCTGAGCATGTCGAGAGAGTAATGGATAGAGCACTGTTCCCAGTGCGATGCCGAAGATTCCCAAAGGAAACTGGTAGAGCCTTTGCCCCAGATACAGGAATGTCGCCGCTCCGGAAGGCAGTGGCGCCTCGATTCCTCCGAGCCAGGCCACACCTTGTCCGCTCGATGTTCCATCGGCCGACAGGAGCCAACTGATGGCACTTTCCCAGACGGCACTGAACTGCAGCACGAGCAATGCTCCAAGAATCGGTCCCATCCGGCTGATTGTCGCCAATATTTTTGAACGAGCCTGCCACCAGTCCGGCTGATAACGGAATCCGACCTGCCAGAGTGAGGGAACCAGAGCCAGACATTGAATGAACCCCAGCACCACAATCAGCAGTGCCAGGATCTGAATCTGAATCTGTGGAGATTCGATGAGCCAGGCCACGAGTGCCAGAGCCAGAAGCCAACCCAGGTTAAGAACCACCGGTATCAGTGCTGCCGCCATGAATCGATGAAAGGCATGCAGGATGGTCGAAAGCTGAGCAGCGGCACAGACAAAAACGACATAAGGCAAGAGATAAATGGTCAGCCAGCAGAGTAACTTGTTGTCGGGATTGGAAAGCCAGGGAAGGAGACCCAGCAGCAGAATCAACTGAGTGAAAAGTACGGCCAGACTCAAGCCACCAAACAGTAAGATGCATAGTGCTGTTGCAAGGCGGAAAGCAGCTCGTTGTCCTTCTTCGCGCTCGACCTCCAACAGTTGCGGCAAAAACGCAGTGGCCAGAACACCTTCGCCTAAGAGCACTCGTGCCAGATTCGGTAAGCGAAAGGCTATTGTAAAAGCATCGAGAAGTGGCCCGCTGCCAAAGAGCGCCGCCATCGCTGCATCACGAATCAAGCCAAAGATTCGGCTCAAGAGCGTACAGAGACTGACAAGACGCCAACTCCCCATGGACGCCTGGGCTCCCTGAACCCGGTGAGCTGAAATCTCTCGAGTATCGAGGTTTGTTTCGGCAGCCGGCACGTTAACGGGAACATTCGAGGCCGATGTCGTCTGCAGAATATCCCGGGAAGATGAATTTTCAGAAGCTGACCCGGATGAAGAAGCAGACATCAAACTTATGACCAGAAAAAAGACCTCGCGGCAGGTCAGTGTGGCGTTAGATCCTTGAGAGATTCGAGCCGATTGCTCAATGACTCACAACGTGAGGGATGTCAGCGGCATTTGATTTTTGACGATTTGACCATGCTCGCGTGCAAAAGAGAATTGCAGCAGAAGCTATTCGATCTCCTCGTCTTCACGGGGTGTGAACAATTTCGGATTGACGGGACGAACGGCAGCCCCTGCGAGAGCAATTTTGGGTGCGGCTTTCAGTTTGACGGTCTTCGGGGCAATGCAGATTTTGTCGTTACAGGTCTGATAGCGAATTTGAATTTCCAGATCATCAACTTCGCCTCCTGCATCACAGGGAACTTCCAGAACTCCTCGCACGGCAAATCGTCCGGAATGACACATTGCCGGCTCGGGAGAAAAATCGACACGGGTCTCTTCTCCTTCCGGGTAATCGATGGGCAACATCCGTAAACCGGCTTTGGATTTAAAGGTCACTTTGATGGGAATCAGATTTTCGGGCTGAGGAGGATTGGCATTCACATGCCAGCCTTCCTGGACATCAAAAATGACGGCAAAACGGCATGTTCGGCCTGCAGGCAACTGGTCGTACTCCAGATAGACATCGGCCCGCACAATGTTCTCCAAAGAGCCCTTGCGTGAACCAGAATCGGCTTGTGCATGCACTGTTTGCGATCCTGCGAAGGCCCAGAAGCTCAAAGCCATGACGCCCGCAAAAAGGCCGCCCATCAACAGGGGGCCATACTCTACGACACTCGAAGTATTCAAAAAACGTTTGAACATGATTCGTCACTCACTTGGCTTCCTGCGGAACCTCGAAGGCTCGCGGAGATCCTGGTGGGGAAGGAGCACATCAATTTTTAATTGGCCAGTCGATACTTCTTCAACTTGCTGAAATATGTACTTCGTGGCAAGCCCAACATTCGAGCCGCCTCGGCCTTGTTCCCCTGGCATTGTTCGAGGGCTTTCATCAGCAGTTGTCGTTCTTCCGACTCGCTCATGTCACTGGCAAAACGTCCAGTCTCGTTCGATGCAGCATCCCATACGGTTTCGTTCACTGTAAGTGACCTGGGAAGTGGCTTGCGGCCCCGCCCTTTCGAGCGACTTGCGGAACTCTTCTCATGGCTGGTCGTCGCCTGAGATTGGGAATCGGCACGATCAGTGATCGTTTTTGTGGAATTAGTGAAAGATTTTCCTGAGGAAGCAGGTGGTACGGAAACGGGCGATGAATCCAATGGAGCCATATGGCGCGCAGCCAACTGCTCTTCGGATACAGCGACAACTTCTGCACTGCTGACACTTTCGACTACCAAAGGCTGCAGGGCACTCTCCGTGCGGCGAATCGCCGATGTTTCCAGTCGACGCAGTGCGGGAGGTAAATCGGCTAAAGTGACAGTGTTCGACTCCGAAAGGACCACAGCCCGTTCAATCACGTTCTCAAGCTCGCGAATATTGCCGGGCCATTGGTAAGCCAGCAAGGCGGCGAGTGCACTTTCATCGATGCGAAAGACACGCTTCCCCGTTTTGCTGGCGGCTTGTTTGAGAAAATGCCGGAAGAGTTCGTAGAGATCGTCTTTGCGTTCGCGCAAGGCAGGCAAGGCAATATGGACCACATTTAATCGGTAGTACAAATCTTCCCGGAAGCGGCTGTCTCGAATGGCCTGTTCAAGATTCTTGTGGGTGGCTGCCACCACGCGAACATCGCAGCGCAAGGTCTCACTGCTCCCCACTCGTTCAAAAGTTCGCTGTTGCAAAACGCGAAGCAATTTGACCTGCGTTTCGAGAGGGATTTCCCCGATTTCATCCAGGAAGAGTGTGCCTCCATTGGCCAGTTCAAATCGACCCGGCTTATCCGCATAAGCGCCAGTAAATGAGCCTTTCACATGGCCAAACAATTCGCTCTCTAAAAGTCCTGTCGAAAGTGCAGCGCAATGGACAATGACCAGAGGACCATCGCGACGCGGACTGTTGGCATGAATCGCTTGTGCCAGCAGTTCTTTGCCAGTACCACTCTCGCCGGTAATGAGAACTGAAGAATCGCTGGCAGCGGCTTTGCGGACGACTTCGAGCACTTCCATCAGTGCCTGGCTGGAACCACGAATCATGCCGCGATCGAATTCAGTGGCCGGTGTCGGGCTAACTGGTTCCTGAGATTCGTTGATTTCGGCCTGCAGCATGAGGATCTGCTGCTTCTGCTGTTCGATGCGATCAACCTTCAAACGAAGTTCTTCGTTGAGTCGGCTGAGATCTTTATGCACCTTGGCACAATGGAGTGCCACGCCAGTGATCTGACCCATTGCGGTCAGAAACGTGATATCTTCTGCGGAGTAAACCCCATTGGTTTGCCGCGGCCCCAGAACAACGAAGCCGGAAAGCTCTCCTTCAACTTCGAGGGCATGAATCAGTTCGGCCTGGAGATCGCGCAAAAACGACTGCACCGGATTCATACTGTCGCGTGAAGCCGCCGGAACAGCCTGGAGTGTGGTCGCCGCCGCCAGGGTCATCACAAAATCAGCCGATGTCGAAATCTGCATCGAGACATTGGGCCACACACCTTCGGCGGCAATCAAACGGAAGTTTGTGCTGCGGCCTTCCCGCAGATAAATCGCAGCCCGTTCCGCCTGGATCACATCCTGACAAGATCCTGCCATGCGCTGTGCTAATGATTCGGCATCCGCCAGTTGTCCGACGGCTCGATTCATCCGTTGCAGCACTTTATCGAGCTGATACTTCTCGCGGAAAAATCGTCGATCAACCAGCCTTTGCCAGACATCCCGTGCCCAGAGAAACATGCCGACAGTCACGACGAGAATTGCCGCAACGACGACCAGTTGGGGAGATGTTAACTGCTCTCGCCACGAGACTGCTGCGACAGCCGTCATCGCAATGGCAATTGAGACTACCAGAGTGGTGCCAAAGCTCAAGACGTAATAGAGCATCCCACGACTGACCACCTGATCGACCAGCATCAGCTTGAAACGACTGATGCCGACGGCATACGCCAGCATGAAAACCAGACTGGCAAAGAACATTGGCCAGCGGCCGCCACCCAAGGCAAAATCAGCCCGCGAGACACCCGCCAGCAGAAGCGTATAGCCAATGAGAAGTGTCGCAATCAGACCGGCCCAGAGAATCCATTTGACCTGATTTCGTTCCACCGGATTACGCGTTGTCCAGAAACCGTGCACCAATGCCGCAATAATCCCGGCAAAGTAAAACGCCGCAATCGAAACATAGATGTAGACTCCATTTTTCAGGGCCACAAGCCAGCCAAACATCTGTAAGGCACGGGCTTCCACAGAGATTCCCGTGGTCGCCATCAACCACCAGATCGACCATTCGGCCAGCAGAAACAGCACCAGGGCTGCGATGGGGATCGCATAAATCCCGACCAGCGTCTCAAACGAATAACGGTCAATGGGTGGTTTCGGTCGTGGATAGATCAGAAAGAAGTGAAACGTCACGACAGGGACCATGATCGCTGTGATCGCAAAAGGCAGATTGAGCCAAGGGTTTCCTGCAATCACCCACCAGTGAAAACCGCCTACAAATGCAGAGATCGTGACCAGACACATGGAGAAAAAGAGTTGAGCAGGGTGGTCGAAAGGCCGGCGCCAGAAGGCGATGGCGCTCACAGAAAAGATCGCAAGCTGAAAGAGAAACCACACCAGAGTCAGCCCAATCTCATCCAGCGGGACACCCTGAACCGCCAGTGAGGCGACGTAGACCTTATCATCTTCAGGACGATAAAACTCGATTTCGACCCAGCGAGGCCCCCCTTCTTCCTGAACCAGCTTGGGCAACTGCTGCTCTAAAGGATCTCCACCGGCGAGCATTCGCCCACCTGGCGGAGTGGGGGCGGTCCGTAACCAGTCCATATAGCGGAAGAAATCGAGTGACGTGCCAAGTCTCTGCTCACCAATCCGGAGAAGTTCATCGCCCGGTTGCGGCCTGGGCCCCTTAAATTCAATTCCAGGGGTCTTGCGGATAATGATGGACGTCAACTTGCCAGGTTGCAGAGGTTTGTCGACAAGCAGACAACGCAGCCTGACATCGGGTGCTGTGGCCACATAAACGAGAGCGATCATGCAATAGACGAGCGAGCAACCTCCCAAAGCTGCCAGCACCGGCCGCACCCATCGCTTGGCAGCACTCATTTTGCCCTCTCCTGAATCGAGTGACATACAGCGGAGCGAAACAACTCAGCGCCGAAACGTAGAAATCAATCTATCCTCAGCGGCGCCGATTGCAATTAAAACCGACCCGCCAAGCGCCGAAATCACAAATTAGCCAGTACAATCAATAATTCGTCAGCATAAATCGGCGCCGATATTGACTTTTGCAAATTTATCAGAACAGACGCAAAGCAAATAATAGTAATTAGTTGAGTTTCGCAGTATGCCATTGATGAGTGCGTTTCTGCTGAAGTCGATAGATTGCGGTACAGTGGTTGCATTACGTTATGACATCGACGAAAAGTCGACTTCCTTTACCCCAGCCGCCCCTGGAGAATTGTCAGTCTCATCAAGATCCGTGCGTTCCCGATCCACTGAAAAGCGACTCAACCCACAAGTTTTTCAGCTATCTTTCTTGAACACACCACGCGGACTTGTGAGAACTGTCTCCAGGGGCTTTTTCGTTTTTTGATGTCTCCGTCTCAGCCCTTTTGATGACGAATGCGGGATCAGGTGGCCGGTCGTCTCGGGACGAGTTTTCTCGGGGCTGATCGTCTTTGAGCCAATCTTGATAGGGGCTGTGTGGTGCGTTGGATTCTTGGTAGCAGGTCACCCAGACGTCTCGAACTGTTGAAGGCATTTGACCCGCAAGGTGACATTCGCACAGTTCCTCCACGCTCTCCCGATGAGATGGAATTCGAAGGTCTTCATCACTGGGATGAGATTGTTGAGCGTTCACTATTGATTGCTCAAACCAAATATCACGATGTCTGGGAACAGGTCGCGCAGGAGAAACTCGAAGACACACTGATTCTTTGCGGCGACACGACCGTACTCTGCGAAACGGAGCCTGGTTCCTGGTTGGCGATTGGACAACCACCGGTCGATGACCCGCAGCATCAGGTCCTTCGAAACTGGCTGGGTCAATTTCTCGCCAACCGGACTCATCGCGTGCTCAGCTCTTGTGTACTGAGATTGACTTCCGGCGAATTACGGCAAGGTTCCATTGTGACGAACGTCACTTTCCGCCCCGATGTCGAACAATGGCTGGACTGGTATGTTTCGCTCAACGAATCTGCCGGGAGAGCGGGTGGCTACGCGATTCAAGGTGCAGGAAGTATCTTTGTGGACAAGATTGAAGGCAGTCTCAGCAATGTCATCGGGCTGCCGCTCGAACTGATTGCCGAGTGGACAGGCTGCCGCCGGTAAACTTTCCGCAAACGTCAATAGTTCAATTCCAGTCTTTGCAGGAAGTATCCGACAACGCGATGTCGCCACTATTGCCAGATGCTGCGGGTTTTGTGGGGAACAATTCGGCTAGCCGTTTGCCCGAAACAGAGTTGTCGCATGGGCAGCCAGATCCTGGGCCATCCCAGAATTCATCCTGGTTGATTGGTCGCCGACGGATCCCTTCTCGTTATGGATTGGCGCCTTTGGCGGGTTATACCCAGCGGCCTTTCCGCGTGGCATTAAGGCAATTGGGAGGTATGGGGCTGGCGACGACGGACCTGGTTCATGCGGTCAAACTGCTGTCGAACAACGCATTTTCCCAACAACTCATTGCGACAAGTCCGCTGGATCAACCTCTCAGTGTTCAGCTTTTTGGAGCCAATCCCACGCATGTGGCCACGGCTGCCCGATGGCTGGAAGACCTGGGCTACGAAGGGGTTGATCTCAACATGGGTTGCCCGATGGCGAAGGTCAACAGCCAGGGTGGTGGGGCACGGTTGATGTGTGATCCCACCGGGGCCACCAAACTGGTGGCTCTGGTGGTGGCTTCCGTTTCAATTCCTGTCACGGTGAAAATGCGGCTAGGATGGGATGCACAATCATTGAGTGCCCCACTTCTGGCCAGGCAATTTGAAGAGGTCGGGGCGGCTGCGATCACAATTCATGGTCGGACGAGAGCCCAGGGATTTTCTGGCAAGGTCAGCCGTGAAGGGATTGCTGCCACCGTCGCTGCCGTGCAGTCGATTCCAGTCATTGGCAATGGGGACGTCCGTACTGTAGAAGACGCCATTTCGATGCGGCGTGAAACCGGGTGTGCGGCTGTGGCGATTGGCCGGGGAGCCATGCTCGATCCCTGGATCTTTCGCAAACTTCATGATTTTGAGATGACAGGTCAATATGCTGAGCCCGGCCCGGAGGAGCAGATCCAGTTTCTCGTCACTCACTTTTGTGAGATGGTTGATCTCTTTGGAGAGCAGGCGACGCGACTCTTCCGCAAGTTCGCCGGGTGGTACGGAGCCCGGTTGGGGATTCCTCAAGATCTGGAGGATCGACTTCGCCGGGTGGAGTCACTTTCAGAATTCGAAGAAATTGTGGCGGAAATCCGTGAACGTCATGGCGAGGAACCGCCTCGTATTCCGACAGCCCTGCTCAAGGTTCCGAATGGGCCGAACGAACTCTGGTGACTTCGAGGAGCAGCAACTGCATACGCGTCAATTGGTTACGGCGATCTCTCTGAGTGCGTTGATCGTCTCGGCCCTGCCCGCTTGAAAGCAGTCGCATGAGTTCCTAAACTTCTGGCACAAGCCCCTATAGCTCAATTGGTAGAGCAGCAGACTCTTAATCTGTTTGTTGTAGGTTCGAGTCCTACTGGGGGCATTTTTTCTGAACTGCAACAACCATTGAGAGACCCTGCAATCGTATTGCAGGGTCTTGTTGTTGACAGGCACCAGGTTCCATCGAGTGGGGGTTCGATCGAGTGGGGCGAATCCAGGTCCTCCATAGAACTGCCGTGGATCGTGTTACTTCAGTTCGACTCCCATCGTTCCAAAGAACCACTTCATATCCTGCCAGACATCTTTCTTGGCAGGGGGATTACGCAGCAGGTACGAAGGGTGATAGGTGCAGCAGACTTTCGCCTTGCCATAATCAAAGAGTTTGCCGCGAAGTTTGCCAATGGCCTCGGTTGTTCCCAGAAGATTTTTCGCTGCCGTTGAACCCCAGCAGATGATGTATTCGGGATTCACAATCGAGATCTGTCCGTCGAGCCATTCGCGGCAATTGCCGGCTTCTTCGGGTGAGGGCAGGCGATTGCCTGGCGGGCGGCATCTCAAAATGTTGCAGATGTAGATCTCCTCCCGCTTCAGTTTACAGGCGGCAATAATGCCATCCAGAAGCTGACCCGCACGACCGACAAACGGAACTCCTGTCGCGTCCTCGTCGGCTCCCGGTGCTTCGCCCAGAAACATGATTTTTGCCTGCGGATTTCCCACACCGAAGACCGTCTGTTTGCGGGTGCTCGCTAATTCCGGGCAGCGGGTGCAGTTCGCCACGCACTTTTTCAGTTTCTCAAGCTCATTGACACGTTCAGCCAGAGGAAGATTCAACAGCTTGGGTGGCTGTGGAGCCATTCCACTTGCCGTCGGGGCGGGTGGCGCCATTTGCGAACGCGCACTGCGCTTGGCCATTTCAGGTTCCTCTGGGGCGATCAATCGTGATGAATCTGTCAAACGGGCTGCTGCTGTGTTCGCTTCTGACGAACTTGATGGACCCCGCACGCGAGATGGTTCGAGCGGTGCTGTGGCGGGAGTGGTTAATAGAGGCAGCAGTTGCAGAATCTCGGGGCTCCAATGGCTGACGCCACTGCGGGCCACGATTTCCAGTTCCTGCCTGAGTGCCCGCCGCAATTGATCTCCAGCGTTACCACGATCAATCGTCATGCGGTCTCTCCCGGGATGATCGCTGGAGGAGTTGTCGCCGCAGCATCAAGGGGAGTCGTAGCGGCTTCCAGTTCGCTCAGATTGACAGTGGGTGGCCTGAAGAAAATCAGCAGTGGCACGAGCAGGCCCGCACCCACCCAGAACGTAAATTGCTCTGAGAGTCCAAAGCTCCCGAGAATTTTGACGGAGACGATATAGATGACCCCCGCCAGTGCAATCCCGATCCAGTTCACCAGATTCATGACACCGATAATGCGGCCCTTCTGCCCATCACTCGCCATGGCCTGTAGAAATGTTTGTAAAGGGACACTGTACATACCGGCGAATAATCCTACGCCCACGAGTGCGATACTCGCACCTGTCGGACTCAACCAAGGTTTGCCCTTAAAGCCTTCAGCACCTGGCATGCCCAGCAGCACAAGACAGCCAGTCAGCCCCACAAGGCCAACAGTGACCATTCGCCCGCGAACTTTATCGCGGCACCAGATCCCCGCGAAGACACAGCCCACGGCGATCCCCAGCCCTGTTGTGGCTGCCATCAGGCCTGTCTGAGTATCCGAAAGTCCATGGATGGTTTTCCCGAGAGCGTTGATTGAATTCGGGTAGACCATTCCTGCGACCATCCAGAAGACCGACGATGCAATCAGAACAGGCAGCAATCCTTTTTTGCTGGTAATCAGTTGCCATGTCGAGCGAGAGACGAACATGGAGCCCAATGTAAATTTTAGATTGGGGTCTGCAATGCCGGGCTCGCGCAGCAGCAGCACGGTCAACGTGCCAGTAATGGCGACAAACAGACAGGCAATGCTGGCAATCCAGAGTCGATCATGAAATATGTCAGCCAGTAAACCGGCGAGTGCCAGGCCGAAAATGATGGCCAGAAAGGTGGTCATCAGGAGCAGGCCATTGGCTTTGGGCAGCTCGGACTTATGGAAGAGTTCGGGCAGAATGCCATACTTGGGTGGCCCGAACATGGCGCTGTGAGCACCCATCAACCCGAGAATCAGAATCAAGAGTGGCAGTGAGCCCAGATAGAACCCGATAAGACCTGTGAGTACGAGGCCGATTTCCGCGATTTTGCACCAGAAGGCAATGGTCCGCTTGCTGAAGCGGTCGGAAAGAAAACCGGCAAACCCGGAAATAAAGATAAACGGCACCGAGAATGCCACTGTAGCTAACCCTTGATTCAACCCTTTGTTGTCCAAAGTGTCGGGGCCGAACATGGGAGGTGCGGCCACACAGATGAGCAGAACAAGTTCTTTGAACAGATTATCGTTAAACGCACCCAGGAACTGCGTGGCGTTGAGTCCCCAGAAGGCTCTGTCTTTCAGCAGTGGCTGGTGGGAGAGAGCCGTAGTCATGAGGCATTTCCTGATGATGTCATCGGGCAAGATTTTATGAGATGGTTGAGAATCATGTGCAGAAATGTGGCTGGAGTCTAGCTGAAGCGGAGTGGGTTGTCTTGCCAGAAGGTTTTTGCCGATTTCAACCAGCCACCGGCTGCCAGAATTCATTGGATAGGTCTTCGCTTGCCACTCTCACCATGCTCATATCACCCCGTTCCATTTGTCTTTTGGCGTCTAACGCCACGCCCTTTCGCACTGTTTTGATTTTTTAGGGGCTTCAGGGTCGTGCCACCCATTAACAAGTCGTTCAATGGTTGATTGAAGCACCCTTCGCTGTCGCCATCAAAGATTACTTCGATTCGCGGCGTTCGCGGGCGTAGCGAATGCGGCAACCTCGGGCAATCACTTCGGCCTTGGGGACTGGTTGACCTGACAGAATGGCATCCAGGGCCGCCGAGACATATTTGACTTCGACACTTTCTGCTTCGGTCTTGTCGTCCATGGCACCCATGTAAGCGATCTTCCGCTCTCCATCGAGCACATAAAACTCGGGAGTAAAAATCGCCCCGTAGTCCTTCGCAATTTTCTGCGTTTCATCATACAGGTAAGGGAACGTGTAACCCTTTTTCTGGACGCGCTGAGTGATCGCCTCGAGACGATCCTGCGGAACCTGATTCACACAGACAGCGACCACTTCGACTCCTCGGGGCGCATAATCTTTTCGCAGCTTTTCAATGCGTTCTTCGTAGTCAAGGGCCGTCGGACAGGAAAGGCAGGTAAAGACGAGGACCACTGCTTTACGATCTGCCAGATCCGCGAGTGAATGTTCCTTGCCGTCGGCACCGGGAAGTTGGCTCCAGACGGGAGCCTGATCGCCAATGTTGAGGATCGTGTTGAACTCGCCAGCCGCCAGAAGAGCCGGCCAGATCAGGCACAGGCCGATGAAAATCATGTTCCGGGTGATCGAATGGAAGCGCATGCATCATTCCTTACCTTGAGACGCGGGTTGCCAGACTGGTCACGAAGAACCTGCATTCTAATGCAAGTGGACTCTTTTTCGCCCGAAATCCGGCATTCACCAGGAAGTTCAATTGTTTGCGGGAAAGGAAGTGAACTCTGCCCTTGGTTCACAGGGCCATCTCACCATAACCGGCGGTTTGATTGCCGAAATCCCGCGATAGGTGTACAACGATGACACTCAAGGAGTGGGTTCTGCCATGCACCAGTTTTCGCGAACACGCGATCGCGGATTGACGACGATTCGAGAGATCGAATGGGTTTCGTCTCCCAGGAGATCAGCAGCCGAGGAAAGGCTTGGCTTTGCGTGCGCCTGCAGAGGTTTGAAGAGACTTTTTCGCCCGGATGGGTTGCGGGATGAGGGTCGCCGATGAAGTCTTCCCGCCGTACACCCAGGATCCTGTTTGCAGGTGGTGGTACCGGCGGGCACCTGTTTCCCGGTCTGGCGACGGCTGCGGCCATCGAGGAGATTTCCCCGAAGGCGAAATTTTTATTCGCCGGGACTGAGCGACCACTTGAGCGTGAAATTCTGGCAACGAGCCCTTACGAGCAGACAACATTACCAGCCGAGCCATTGCGCAATCTGTGGCAATCGCCACTGCGGTTTCTCAGCCGAAGTTTTACAGCCTGGCGGGCTGCCCTGAAAATTGTCGATCAATTCAAGCCCACCACAGTTGTGGGTTTGGGTGGTTATGCGAGTGTGCCGCTGCTGCTGGCAGCCCGGCGGCGCAAAATTCCCTATATCCTGCTGGAACAGAACACGATTCCTGGGCGTGCGACTCGCTGTATGGCGACGAAAGCTCATTGCATTTGCGTAACATTCGATGAAACGAGAGCCTATCTGCCTCGCTCGTGCAAAGTTCTGGTAACCGGCAATCCCTTACGCGCTGAAATTTGCCAACTGGCCGAGGCCGCCTATACACCGGAACGGAAGACACTGGTTATTCTCGGTGGCAGCCAGGGGGCTGATCGACTCAATGAAGCCGTCGCACTCATGCTGGAGCAGAATGGCAAGATGCTCGAAGGCTGGGATGTAATTCATCAATCGGGGCCGAGGCAGGAAGTCGCCCTGAAAGCCCGGTACGCCCGCAGGTCGTTGCCTTGTGAAGTGCATGCGTTTATCAAGGACATGCAGAGTGTTTACCGCCGAGCCGGGATTGCGATTGCCCGCTCAGGAGCCACGACACTTTCCGAACTGGCCTGTGCGGGGATTCCGTCAATTCTGGTCCCCTACCCTGAATCGTCGGATGGACATCAACTGCGCAATGCCGAAAGTTTTGCCAAGCGGCAGGCCTCACTGGTTGTCGAGCAGGCGGCTGATGTTATTGAAACATCAAAGCAGCTTGAGGCAGCTCTGAACGCTCTAGTGACCGACTACCGTCATCGTGAAGCGATGTCGCGAGAAGCGAAGAGCTGGGCCCGGCTGGATGCCGCCCGGCGGATCGCTGCTGAAGTGCTGGAACTCGCTCAACTCGACAAAAATCATCTCAAGGAAGCGACGTGATGGATCAACGGGATTTGCCAGTCGTGCTGGTGACGGGAACAACGGGACTGGTGGGTCGGCATGTGGTGCTCTGGGCCGCTCAGCATGGCTACCGCGTGCGGGGACTGGTTCGTAAACCTTCGTCATGTGCCGGTTTATTCCCGGAAGAGTTGATGCCGGTGATTGAATTGATCGAAGGAGATCTGGAGGACGGCGTCAGCCTGGAAAAGGCCGTTCAGAATGTCAACTGCATTGTTCATTGTGCGGCCAAAGTGGGCGACTGGGGCCCGACAGAAGAGTATCGCCAGGTGAATGTCGAAGGGACGCGCCTGCTGATCGAAGCGGCTCGAAAACAGCCGGCGTTTGAGAAATTCGTACACATCAGCTCGTTGGGTGTCTTCCCGGCCAGAGATCATTACGGAACCGATGAGGATGTCCCGGTCAGCACTTCCGGGATCGACGGTTACACATTGACCAAGCGGGAGTCTGAACAGCTCGTCAGCGATTACTCGCAGAAAGGAAACTTTCCGGCAGTGATCCTGCGCCCCGGATTTATCTATGGCCCGGGCGATCGCTCAGTTCTGCCAAGGCTCATTGAGAGGCTCAAGACCAAGCAGTTCGCTTATCTGGGTTCGCCCGAAAAACTGATGAATAACACTTCGGTGCACAATCTGGTGCACGCAGTCGCTGCCGTTCTGGAACACCCGACACCCGCCGGAAGAATCTATCATGTTACGGATGGTCGGCTCGTCACCAAGCGTGAGTTTGTCGAAACAGTGGCCCGATGTGCAAAATTGCCCTTGCCGAAGAAAGTGGTTCCTTTACCTGTCGCGAAGGTTCTGGCCAAAGTGCTCGAGCGTATCTGGAAACTGCTTGGTAAGCAGGAAGCTCCGCTCCTCTCGAGTGCGCGAATCAAGTTTCTGGGGTTAAATCTCGACTTCAGCTCACATCGCATTCAGATGGAACTGGGTTATCAGCCCGTGATGGATTTTCAACAGGCGATGCCAGCAGCCGTGGCTGATCTTTGCGGTGAACCTGCTGAAACTTTCGTAGAACCACCTCAGCGGAAGATTGCCTGATGAACGCCGTATTTGTGTCAGACAAGCTGCGTCGAGCAGTGCGGTGGTGCTGTTCGTGGGAAGGGTTTCTTGTCTGGGGATTTATCCCTTATGCGCTGTCGCTGGGCCCGTTTTTCTGGTCGTGGTATGGGGCGATTTTCGAGTTGCGATCGGCCTGGTGGCTGGGTGCTTATGTGCCACTGCAGGTGCAGATATGGCTCTGCCCGATTTATGGCGATCTGCTTGACTGGTATCTTCACTGGTGGATCACGAGTTGATTGAACTCAGGGACGACCAGCTTACTTGTAGCCAAGATTGCGTTCGATATCTCGGGCTTCTTTGGACATGAGCAGATTCTTGAGGGGATCACGCTCATCTTCGAGGGCCTTGCTGCCTCGCCCCTGCTGGCCAACGAAGCCCCATTTGTCCGATTCGACGCCGTTCATCGCGTTTTCATCTTTGGCTTCGGGA
>VFQR01000678.1_pt1 | contig 37827 bp, 24 predicted proteins | sample 3512321 | NCBI WGS metagenome assembly VFQR01 (sample SAMN10412374, study PRJNA504923) | tailings metagenome | isolation source: Relicate 3 Philex TSF1 revegetated site | place: Philippines: Tuba, Benguet | collected 2017-08-29 | reverse complement strand
ATGATTTTCCACGTTCAGAGTGGAGTGCGAGCGAGCGGAAATAGGCTTAGGCTGAGTGATTCTGAATGACTCTTCTCTCCTCAAGATTTGAGCTGAAGTTGTTGAATTGAGTGAAGATAAATCGATTAGAAAGAATGTACCGGCATCCGCATGGTGCGGGCTGCACGGTTGTTTGAACTCGCAAAGTGGTGTAAGTCTGTTAATCTTTAGCGAAGTGGATTTGCTGGCCGAATTGTCGTTATGATCTTCGGCCCCATGGGAGAACTTGAATGTATCAGCGAGTTTCGCTGGAGTTTTTCCAGGGTGCGATCGGATACTTGAATTTAACTTCCCATCGATTTGACCACATGCACTCTTTGACCGGAAATTCGTTTTGAAAGCCATTCTCAGCGACATCCACGGAAATCTGGAAGCGCTGGAGGCAGTCCTTGCGGACATTGCCAGCCAGGGAATTACCGAGATTTACTGTCTGGGCGACATTGTGGGCTACGGTCCGAACCCGTGTGAATGTGTCGATCGAGTGATGGCCAAGTGCAAACTCTCTTTGCTGGGAAATCACGATCAAGGGGCACTCTTCGACCCCATGGGTTTCAATGCCAGTGCCGAAAGAGCGATTTTCTGGACGAGAAAGCAACTGGAAAGTGGGCGTGGGCCTCAGGCGGATCGCCGATGGGAATTTCTGGGGGAACTTCCGAGAGTTCACCGTGAACAGAATCTCATGTTCGTACACGGGAGTGCCAGGAATCCACTGAATGAGTATGTCTTCCCGGAAGACATCTACAATCAGCGTAAGATGGAGAAGATTTTTGGCATGATTGAGCGTCACTGCTTCCAGGGGCACACGCACATTCCAGGGGTTTTTACCGAGAACCTTAACTTTCTGCCGCCAGAAGAAATCGACTTCAATTACGTTCTGCGGCAAGAGAAGGTGATGGTGAATGTGGGCTCGGTGGGGCAGCCGAGAAACAGCGATCCCCGCTCTTCCTATGTGACCATTGATGGTGATACGGTCCGTTTTCGTCGGGTGGAATACGACTTCCGGATTACACAGAAAAAGATCTACGACATACCCGATCTGGATAACTTTCTCGGTGATCGTCTTGCCGATGGTCGTTAAATCGCTGGCTCTCACCTGATCTGCCGACGATCTGTTGGCGTATTTTTGAGACGGACACCAGCGCTAACCACCGACTTTGACAGCAATTCACGTAAAGCTTGATGAAGGCGAACGTGTTTTTCCTTCCGAGCGTGCCCAGTCGGACATTATCCGATATCATCTCATGGTTTTGTCGAGGTGACAGGGTTGTCCCGCGGCAGTGCTCTCTGGTGAGCTTTCTGAAATTTCTCGATAGTCGGCATGTCGATCCATGGAACAACGTCGCTTCCTGACCTTTATCGCGCTTTCTGCCCTGGTCATTTTTGGCTGGTCGGGTTTTGTCATGCCCATGCTCTTTCCGCCTCCTCCCAAGGCTGAAAAACTGGCTGAGAAAGCACCAGATGACCAGGCGGCTGATATTGCCAAGCCCGCAGAACCTGAACCTGCCGATGCGTTAGTGCCTGCGAATGCCATTGCGAAAGCTGGCGCCAATGCCAACCAGCCACCGGCTCTTGCACCGGAAAAAGTTGTCGAACCACCGAAACTGCAGTCGTTCCCCAATCGACAGATTCTGCTGGGGTCAACGAATCCGGACGAACCATTCTTTCTGGCCGTGAAGCTGAACAGTCGCGGTGGTTCTATTGAAACGATCGAGCTGAATGATCCGCGGTATCGATCTCTCGATGACAGCAACCAGCCCGTCAAAGTGGTGGGAGATGATCCACTGCTCAAATTAAAGACCACAGATGTGACAATTGAGGCGATTGATCGCCAGTTGGCCGCACTGGGTTTGAGTCTGGCGAAAATTGATTGGGAGGTTGTCCCTGGCAGCGAAAGCCCTGAGGGAGTGACTTTTCGATTCACTTCGCCCGATGGTTCGATTCAGCTTGAGAAGGCTTATCGATTACCCAAAGTGCCGGGTCTGGCTGGCAAGGAACCCACAAAAACCGAACGCGATAATCTGGGACAGGGTTATCTGCTCGATTACAGCCTGACCATCAGAAATCTCACGGAGAATCCACGCGAAGTCAAATACACCATGCAGGGGCCTGTCGGTGTCCCTCTGGAAAATCCGGAAAATGTCACCAAGTATCGTGATGTTCGCGTTGGGTTTGTTCTTCCGGATGGAGAATCTGTCGAGTCATCGCATCAGTCGGCGACAGAAGTACTCAATGCCGAATCCTCAGGTAAGCCTTCTGTCTGGACACGTCCGATCGAGTATGTCGGAGTCGATGCCACTTATTTCGCCTCCCTTGTGCATCCTGTTGAGAATCAGATCAAGGATCGCACGATTGAAAGTGTGCAATCCCAGGTCACTTATCCTGCCCAGGAGAAGCACTTCAGTGATGTGTCGGTCGAATTGACTTCTGTGCCGATTCAACTGGCTCCTCAAGGCACTGGCCCGAAAGCGGAAGTGACGCATCATTTCCAGCTTTTTGCAGGCCCGAAGCGTGCTCATCTGATGGCCGCAGTCGGAGCAGCAGATGTCACAGAGTATCACATCGGCTGGAATCCCTTCTTTTTCCTTGAGCCATTGGTTCGGCTGCTGGTGATCCCGATGCTGGCACTGCTCAATGGCCTGCATGCCCTTGGCATTAATTACGGGATTGCCATCATCCTGTTGACGATCATTGTGCGAACCTGCCTCATGCCTCTGACTCGCAAGCAGGCACAAAGCGCACAGCGGATGAAGGAGATGCAGCCAAAACTCAAGGAGCTGCAAAAGAAGTTCGCTGGTGATGCCGATGGGCTCCGCCGTGCACAGTTGGAACTTTACAGCAAGCATGGCTTCAACCCTCTGGCGGGTTGCTGGCCTGTGCTATTGCAAATGCCGATTTTCTTTGCCCTTTATCGGGCGTTGAGTGTCTCTGTCGATTTGCGACGTGCCTCATTCCTGTGGATCGACAATCTGGCGGCACCTGATGCTCTCTTCGAGCTTCCTTTTCGTGTCCCGTTTCTCGGATGGACAGAATTCAATCTGCTCCCCATTTTGACAATCATCCTGTTTGTCGCTCAACAGAAGATCTTGATGCCGCCACCTGCTGATGAAGAGCAGGCGATGCAGTACCGCATGATGAATATCATGATGGTCATGATGGGAGTAATGTTCTATCGTGTGCCGGCGGGGCTGTGCATTTATTTTATCACTTCCAGTCTGTGGGGCATGGCCGAACGCTGGTTCTTCGATCGCATGAACGAATGGTATCCAGCCAAACCGGTCGAAGTGAAAGAAAAGAAGCCATCGGCCGTCGCCAAATTCTGGCAGCAGGCTTTGGAAGCGGCAGATCGTCAGGCGGAGCAGGCCCGTCAAATGCCATCTGCCGGAACGAATTCTTCATCGAAGAACAGTCAAAACGGCAAGGGCCGATAGTCGATCCTGATTCTGTCGAAATGAGTGTCTTTCGATGCAGGCAGAGAATTTGCCTCGGCAAACAAATACTCGGGCGAGCTTTGTCTGGTTGAAGTGCCTGTCAGATCGAAACGTGGTGCAGCGGCTTTTCGGAAAGTAGTTTCCTGAATGCTCGACTTGAACCTGAGTGACACAATTGCGGCGATTGCGACCGCTCCAGGGGCTGCTGGCGCCGGGACGATTCGCCTTGCCGGCCCGCAGACAGCCACCGTCGTCAGCGGGTTGTTTGAAGCCTCCACTGGGACATGGAAAGCTGCCAGGAAAGCCATCTGTGTTCATGGATCGATCTGGATTCCTGGAGATCGTTTTCACATTCCAGCGCACTTAACCTTCTGGCCAGATCACCGCAGTTATTGCGGTCAGCCTCAAGCCGAAATCACACTACCCGGTTGCCAGCCATTACTCGAAGCGACGTTAGCTGAATGTTTTCGGCACGGTGCCCGTGGTGCTCAACCAGGCGAATTCACTTTACGGGCTTTCCTGAATGGCAAGGTCGACCTGATTCAAGCCGAAGCAGTTCTTGGCGTGATTGAAGCCCGTCATGAAGCCGATTTGCGTGTGGCGCTCAATCAGCTCAGTGGCGGGGTGTCACAACCCCTGATTGATCTGCGTAATGACCTGCTGAATCTGCTCGCTGATATCGAAGCGGGCCTTGATTTTGTCGATGAAGATATCGAATTCGTCCCTCGTTCCCAGGTCATCGAGCGATTGCAGACAGCGTTCGCCCAATTGAAATCAATCGAAGGACGCTCACCATCGCGATTGACATCGAATTCCCGCAAGCGCGTGGTTCTGGCGGGTCGTCCGAATGCCGGGAAAAGTACACTGCTGAATCGTCTCTCCGATGCCGATGCCGCCCTTGTTTCACCCATTGCAGGGACAACCAGAGATTACCTCCTCTGGTCAATCGATTGGGAAGGTTTGTCGTTTGATTTGATTGACACTGCAGGTTGGGAAGAGAGCCTCAATCCGATTGCTGAGGCCTCGCAAAGGCAACGTGAAGAGCAGATGGCCTCCAGTGATTTTCTCCTCTGGTGTTCGCCTGCCAATTTATCACCAGCCGAAGCGGCCGAGGATCAAGAGTTTTTCGATCTGGCCGCCTCAAAAACATCCAAGGCCATCCGCATTACCACGAAGTTCGATCTTTATGAACCCGAGAAACATTATCTGCCTAAGGATTCTCTGGTTTCGTTATCTGCCGTGAATGGGACTGGACTGAATCAATTGGCAGGTCTGCTCCGCAAACTGCTGACGAGCGATCATTCGTTGTCGCAATTCTGGCTGGGAACCACAGCGGCGCGCTGCCATGAAGTCCTTGGTTCAGCATTCAGAGCACTCGATTCTGCACTCCAGGCCGCGCGAAGCGGAACTGCCGACGAACTGCTCGCAGCAGATCTCCGGCAGGTCATCAATGCTCTGGGCTTGATGACCGGTGCCACACGAACGGAAGATCTCCTCGACCGCATATTCAGTCGATTTTGTATCGGCAAATAACCGCGAAATCAAAGATCCGCAGGCGAGCAGAGCTTATTCCGTGCAGCAGGCAATGTCGTCTAGCCGCATGATTTCTGCCTTGCGGAAGCGAACATCCATATCCTGCCCACCATGGAGTTGTAACGCGATTTTCCCCGCCGCCCTGCCCCCTTTGTCGATAAAATCGATGGTCTTGATCCCATTGAGGTGAATGACAATTCGCTCGCCCAGCGCCACCACAGTCATTTCATTCCACTCGCCGGGCTTGAAGGCTTTCTTTAACTGTTCGGCACTCGGCTGAAAAATCCAGGCTCTCCCATTGGTTTCGTACAATCCGCCCACATCTTTCGTGGGATCAATCTCGGCCTGAAAACCTGCGACGCCGTACGGATCTGCCTCGACACAGCGGAAGTAAAGTCCACTGTTTCCAGTGACGGCTTTGAACTCGACACGCACTGCAAAATCCCGGAAGGCATCTTCTGTGATCAACAAACCATGACGAGACTCCGCTTTGCTGGATGTGCCGACGAGTTCACCATCAGCAACTTTCCATTCGCCACCGCCGATCGCACGAAAGCCAGCCAGATCCTTCTGATTCCACAGTGGCTTCCAGGCAGATTGTCCCAGTGGTGTTAATTGAATGTTCCGCCAGCGAATCTGCCCTGCTTTTCCCGAGTGAACCTGGAGTGCGATAAACCCTTCCAGATCGGCTGTGTCGATCAGATCGGCACAGCGCACTCCATTCACACTGGTCGTAATGTGCGGGCCTCTGGCTGTTATGACAAACGTGTTCCAGTCATCAATCTTGAAAGCCTTGCGGGCCTGCTCGTCCTTGTCGAGAGGATAGATCCACCCGCGACGGGATTCGTCATAAATGCCACCTGTCCACTGGCGAGGTGAGGGATCAATTTCGCACTGGTAGCCAAATGTCCGGCCAGTACCATCTTTCTGGTGGCTGCGGAACTGAACTCCGCTATTGCCCGGAGTATCGAGTTTGACATCATACTTCAGTTCGAAATCGCCATAGGTCGCCAATGTTCGCAAGAAAGTGTTGGGCCCTGGGCCCACGCGGCCCACGACCTCACCATCCTCAATCGAATAAGGGGCGTCTCCGCCGACTCTCTTCCAGCCGTCAAGAGGTTGACCATCGAAAAGCAATACGGGAGCCGGCTTTTTCGCGGGCTCTTCCGCGTGCAGTATGTGGACGAATGAAAGCTGGGTGAAGGTAAAACTGGATACGAGAAGTGCCAATGTCAGTCGAGAGAGGAGATGTGTTTGCGAGATATTGCGCGTACTTGGTGTCACGTTGGTTGCTCTTTTGATGGTTGATGGTTGATGCTGCGTTGCTTGAAGAGGGAAACTAACAATTCAATAAGTCTTGAGTTTACTTGAAACCGATGCAATTTCAGAGCCGAATAAAGACTTTTTGTCTCTGCAACCACCAGACAAACAGCCAGAACGAAAAACCCACGAAACAGGCCTGTAGGATGGGAGCCAGAGCCGGGCCAGCCATCAGGAAAATATTTGGCCCGAAATGGCGTTCCCACGAGGCTGCTGTCCATGGTCGGAGCAACATGTAGCAGACGTAGAGCACAATTGAGTTCATCCCGGCAATCGTGAGTGGCCAGGCGAGAATCTGCTTCTGAAGGGCTTCTGTCAGAAAGTGAAAGAGCCCAAGAATCGACAGGCATAACCCGCCGCTCCAGAGTGTCCATGAAGGTGTCCAGATGCGCTTAACGAGTGGGCAGACACCCGTGATATCCAGCAGCCAGCCAAGTAAGGCAATCACGACGCCACCCAGAACCAGTCGAATGGCCGCTGGGAATGCACCAGGGACTTCACGAATGGTCTGACCAGCCGCCAGGCCGAGCAACATGGTCGCGATCGAGGGAATAAAGTTAAGTGTCTGGTATCCGCCACGATTGAATACAAAGGGTGTTTCTCGCGGGAAAAGATTGAGAAACCAGCGATCGAAGCTGGCCGCAGGATTCAAATGCTGATTCCAGTGGGCACCAAAACCTGCCAGTTGCTGACGATCAATGGGGAGGTTGAGTTGTGCTGCTAACTCCTGACTTCCAATCGGCCAGAATGCAAACAGCAGCCAGTAGGCCGCGAGGATCGCCGCCGCCACGAAAGGAGCCAGAGGTCGAGACGACTGGGCGACAGCATAGACCACGAGGTATCCCAGGCCAATCTGGGTCAGAACATTCACAAACGAAAAATCAGTCGAGGGCTTATTGTTCGAGATCAGGAAAATGCCCAACACAACCAGCAGGAATGATCGCCAGAGGGCGCGCACCCAGCCCAGCCCTGTCGAGATGTTTTTCGCTTTCTGAGCACCCAATGACCAGGGAATCGCAACACCAACGAGAAACATGAACGATGGCTGAATCATGTCCCAGAGGGAGCAGCCTCGCCAGGCGACATGTTCAAACATCCAGCCCGCTGTCTGCCAGCCTTCGGACGCGGGAAAGTTTCGACTGGCCTCCAGAATGCCAAACCCATTGAAAGCCAGCAGAATCATCACCAGACCTCGATAAGCATCAATGGAGACCAATCGAGTTGGGTTGGCAGAAGAAGTTGTCACTAAGCTGCTCCAAAGCCTGAAATCGAAATCGTCCCGACGCCTGATCGTACTTCATTCCGACGAGCTTTGGGACATGATTCGTACCCTGTCACTTGGCCTCGATATGCTCTTCTTGTTCTTCATTGAATACGGATTTCGCATGTTCTGGCGGAGAGAGGACTCGATCCAGACGAAATCCCGGTTTTTCAGAAAACAAGGTCATCAATCACATTGATCCACCGAAAATTCTAATGTACTGGTAATATTGATTGATTAGCCGAGAAAATCTTGTCAATGGCAGCGTTTGTCTGACCTGACTCAGCCTGACTTTGAGGAAAGCGTATTCCATGCGATGGATGATTTATAGCAGTGCCGGCGTCGCTGTTTGTTTACTGTTAACGATGGCTTTCTGGTTCTGCACATCCTCTTCATTCAGCGAATCGGTCGTACAGGCTGCCGAGGAGAACCTGACATCTGCTGGTACGCCTCGTCCGGAGACGAAAAATTCAACGACGGATCACGAAGGTGGCTATCGCAATCCCCGCAGTCTGGCCTTGTCTGCGGACAAGAAACTGGGACTTGTCGCAAATACGGGGGGCTCTGTGGCCCTGGTGGATTTCACAAGCGGTCAAAAACTGTCCGAGATTTCTCTTGTGGGAGTCCCCTGGGATATCCAGTGGCTGAACGATCAAAAGGCCTGTGTGACTTTGCGAGGAAAAGGTCAACTCGTCGAGATGGGTGTCGTCGACGGAAAGCTTGAATTCCTTCGTCAACTCCCCGTCGGGTTGGAACCTTGTGGGCTGGCCATTGACAGTCAATCTCGTCCCCCTTTGGCCTATGTGGCTGTTTCGGGGAGCGATGAACTCGCTGTTGTTGATCTGGATTCCTTCCAGGTGTTGCAGCGTTTGCCAACTGGTGGTCTGCCGCAGCAGGTGATCATCTCTCCCGACCGAAAGTGGCTCGCGGTGGCTGCGCAGGTGCCGGCCCGCGTGACAGTCTTCGATCTCGCGACACTCAAAGTCGCTGGTGAGCACAAGGTTTACACCGATGGCTTCAATCTGGGCCCGATGGCTTTTGAACCCGAAACAGGTTCACTGCTTGTCAGTTGTGCCATCAATCGAGGATTTCCTGTTAATTTCAGCAATATCGAACGAGGCTGGGTGATCGATAACCGTCTGGTACGGATGCCAATTCCTCAGGGAGAACTGGGCGAGCAGGAACAGCTTGGTCTTGATGAATTTCAAAAAGGTGTGGGCGATGCCTATGCCACTCGCGTCTCACCAAATGGTGAATGGATCGTCATCACTGCCAGCGGCTCGCATGAGCTCATTCTGGTCAAACGCAAAGAACTGCCCTGGATGCCTGGGGACCCAGGCGATTTTGTGCGTCCAGAACTGATTGGTGACAAGACGAGGTACCGCCGGATTTCGCTGGCAGGCCGTCCTTTGGATTTCGAGTTCCTTGATGATCGTCGGATTGCCGTCGCCAATGGTCTGAAAGAAGCTGTAGAAATCGTTGATCTCGATCAGGGAAAAATTGAGCTGTCAATCGCTGTGGGGGCCCTTCCTCATGAGAAGTCTTTAGCCCGGCAAGGCGAAGAAATCTTCTATGATGCCAGGCACAGTCTGCATCAGTGGTTCAGTTGCCATTCGTGCCATCCCGATGGTCACACCGCCGGACAACTCTTCGATACCCAGAACGATCGGGGCTATGGAGCAGCCAAGCTGACACCCACGCTTTACCACGTGGCTGAAACTGGCCCATGGACATGGCATGGCTGGCAACGAGATCTGGAGAACGCCATGAAGCGTTCCATCGAGGAAACCATGCAAAGTGAAAAGTCATCGACTCAGGAGCAGCAGAAAGCCCTCGTGGCCTACCTTGAAACACTCCGTCCTGCATCGTGGCAGGGAAATCCTCTGGAGCGTTCACAGCCACAGGATGATCCTGACTGGCATGCCGGTAAGGCAATTTTCTTCGGGAAAGGCGCCTGCGACAACTGCCACCAGGGGCCGCAGATGGTCCATGGGGATACATTTGAGATCGGGCTGAAAAGTCGAAATGACAGTGACTTCCGATTCAATCCGCCGAGTTTGCTGGGGCTGAATCTTAGGCGACGATTTCTGCACGATGGACGTTCGCGCAGTCTGCGCGACGCCCTCGAAAAGTATCATGCCCCGGAAAAGGTGGCTGGCGAGAAGCTTTCTCCCGAAGAACTGCAGCAGTTACTTCGATATCTCGAATCTCTTTAAGCAGCGCACTCGGTCAAAGAAGGAAAGGTAATCAGCCGACAGTTTATGAGACTCGACGGGGTGGCTGGGGTCGAAAGCCCGCGTTTGCCCCCAGGTCATGGGACGTTGATTGTTCATAACGCACATGTGGAAAGTTAGTAAAGCATGTTTGGGGTACATTTACGCTGGTGTACTCAATTGACGATGGGGCGGATAATGACAACCCAGCCCTGCCACCCCCGTACTTCTGCATTTCAGTAAAGACCACGCCCTTTCGCAGAGCCCCAATGGCGTGCCACCCAGGGCCGAGTCATGAGTTTTGGCAGGAAACTCGCATGGCGCGGCTTCTTGTTGCCGTGCCATTGCACGGCAACCCGGCCACGAGATGGCCGGGCCACCCTTGAGTAGATCCAAAGACCAAAATGTCTGTAATAGACAGCCCAGAGCCGCAGGCAGGGCACACAGATCGCTGTTTCTTCATAGAAAGTATAAGGCCGATTACTTCTTCACCCAGTAATCAAAGACAAGCACGTTTTGCAGGCGTGGCCCGACAAGTTTGACAAACTCTTTATGGGCCGGATGTGGCAGGTAAGTGTCGCGATCTTTCTCGCTCTTGAAGGTGACCACATATCCATGTGTGAAGCCACCGGCTTTGCCTTCAACGCTGACATCGGTGCCACATTCGAAATCGACAATCTCGCTGATCTTTCCTTTAAGACCTGCAAATGCTTTGGTGACTTCTTCAATCTGTTCAGGTGTGGTGCCTTCCTTGTACTGGAACAGCACAACGTGCCTCAAGAGCTGTGGAGCAGCGTCTTCACTGAGGGCGGATTGAGGCATGGCGGCAGACATCATCGCGGCTGTCACAATGAGGCTCCAGAGCTTGAAGGTCGCAACAGATACAGCTTTTGTGTGCATGGAAACTTCTTTCTATCGGGATGAGGAAATTGCCGGGTCAAGTCGTCGTTATACCATCATTGCGAAGTCATCAGCGTCAGCGAGAGGCGGCGAGAACCACCGTGGTCTCGATGTTCACACAGATAAATTCCCTGCCAGGTTCCGAGAGCTAATCGGCCACGAACCACCGGAATGGTCACGCTGGAGCCCATCAGAGAGGCTTTGATATGGGCAGGCATATCGTCTGCTCCTTCCAGTGTATGGACGTAAGGCCAGCTCTCAGGCACAAGTCGGTTGAGCGACATCTCAAAGTCGGTACGGACGTCGCGATCAGCATTCTCGTTGATCGTCAAAGAGGCCGATGTATGCATGATGAACACAAACAAGAGCCCATCGCCAGAACTTGACAAGGCTTCGAGTTGAGAGACGATTTCGTCGGTCACCAGATGGCAGCCCCGAGGTCTGGCGGCGAGCTGAATGAACGCATGGCGGATATTCATAGGCACCAATACTTGCTTCGGAGGGCAGGTCTAAGTGGCAGGCTTCCAGTTTTTCTGCCCGCACCACCTGAGCCAATGATCGGCCAGCACAATCGCGACCATCGCTTCAGCCATGGGGATGAACCTTGGCAGAAGGCAAGGATCATGCCGCCCCTTCGTGCGTATTGTCGTGGCCTCACCGGCCCGCGTCACGGTGGGTTGCTCAAGTGGCAGGCTGCTGGTGGGCTTGACTGCAGCACGCAGAATGATGGCCTGACCACTGGATATTCCCCCCAGCATCCCGCCGTGGCGATTCGTCTGTGTGGTGATTTTATCAATCGCTGGAATTGCTGCCGTTGTTGCTTCGTTTGTTGCCGACGGTGATTCTTTCGGAAAAAAGTAATCGTTGTTGGCACTCCCGCGCATGGTGGCACAGCCAAATCCAACGCCGTACTCCACACCCAGAACCGCCGGGAGACTGAAGAGGGCTTTCGCGAGGTCGGCTTTCAGTTTATCGAAGACCGGTTCCCCCAGTCCCGCAGGGATTCCAGTCGCCACAATTGTGGCAGCACCGCCAATTGAATCCTGTTGCTTGCGCACTTCTTCAATGAGTGCAATCATCCGGCTGCCAGTGGCTTCATCGGGGCAACGGATAATGTTCGGCGTTCCATCTGCCAGATACTCAACCTGCTGCAATGTGACCAACTCTGGATGAGGCACTTCAGCGACAATCGATCCCACCTGATGGACATAGGCAATTACCTGGGCTCCCAACGCGTGGGCGAGCAGCTTTTTGGCAATCGCCCCTGCTGCGACGCGGGCTGTTGTTTCTCGGGCACTGGACCTGCCACCCCCACGGTAGTCTCGAAATCCATACTTGGCATCCAGGGTGAAATCGGCATGACCGGGCCGGTAAACATCCTTGATGTTTCCGTAATCTTTGCTTCGCTGATCGGTATTACGGATAAGGATCGCAAGACTGGTACCAGTGGTCTGGCCTTCAAAGACACCCGCGAGAATTTCGGGCAGGTCGGCTTCATCGCGCTGCGTCGTAATGTGGCTCTGCCCGGGGCGACGGCGATTGAGATCGATCAGAAGATCATCGACCGTCAGTGGAATTCCCGCGGGAACACCATCGACGATGACAACGTTCCCGGGCCCGTGGCTCTCGCCAGCGGTCGTGATGCGAAATGCTTGTCCGAAACTGTTTCCTGCCATAATCAAAGGATTTTACACTGATTGGATGATCGAGAACAGCCAGTCGTCATCCCGTGCGGTGGTGAGGCTTTTCAGAGGATTCTAAGGAGTATCGACTTTGGGAGGAGTTTGAGGAGCAGCGTCGTCCAGTGCCCGTAACTGAGCAATTTCTTCATCGAGAACCTTGAGTGCTTCCGTACCCAGGTGCTGCTGTGCGAGTTTAAGTAAGGCCGAAGACTGCCTGCGGATACGTTCGGCTGCCGATCGACTGGAGATTTTCTTGGCGGCTTCCGAGCTGGTTGATTGAATCGCAGAGATCAAGGTTTCAACATTCTGATCGGTGGGGAGTTGGCCAATCTGCCTTCGCAGGTCACTCACCAGTTGCCAGTTTCTTTGCCGGGAGGCATTTCTTAAGCGTGCCAGAAGTGAAGTTCTCCTCGCGACAATGAGGGTGATTTCATCGGCAAGACTTTGGAGTTGTGCTTCCGCTTCACGTCGCGGTCCGTCATCCGGAAGAAACAATTGCACGTGTCTTTCCGCTCCGGCAATCATCGGCACGCGAGCAAGAAGTTGATCGCCACCGTACACATTCAGCCACAAGAGGCAAGATTGATCCTTCTCTGATTGAGAAGTGATGAGCACCTCACCGCGCAGGTTTGTGGTGACAAGGATTGGCCGGGGTGGCTGCGATGATACTGAACTTTTCGAATCAGCCGCATCGGTCGTATTTTCTGTCGTGGCGGGAGTTTTCTGCTGATTGGAGGGCTGTAGACTCTGGATCAACTGCACTCGAGTGGCTGCTGCCAGTGGCTCGTGAGAAACGAAGACATCGAGGCCCGATTGAGGTTGCCGACTCCCCAGAGTGAGTATGGAAAGTTTTGTTGGCTGGTTATTGGGTGGTATCAGTAATCCCTTGAGTTCAATCTGCGAACGTCCACGTCCAGCCAGGTTGATTCGGCTTCCAGAATGCAGGATTGGCGCACCAGCGGCAGGTAACTCGAGAACTGTCCACTCGACAGGTTCCTGGCGGATGGTCTTGCCCTGTTCATTGAGATAGCAGATCCAGGGAATGGCCAGGTGGAGGTTTCGAGGAGACCAGCGTGTGGCAACTTCTGGAAATAAAAGTTCGCCGCGATGTGTGGCCATCAATTGGCCGGAAGAGCCCGTAGCCAGTCGTAACTCCGGTGCAAATTGTTCCAGACAGGAACGAACGACCGCTTTTGCCAGTGCATCTAGATCGGGTTGTCGGGAGATGGAAAACTCCACGAAGCGGTTGTAGGCAGGTTGAGCCAACGTGACGATTGCCGAATAACCCCCCCCTTCCACTTTCCAAAGGACGACAATTTCAACATCGGCTGCAGCAATCTGTTGGCGAATTCTTTGGCGAAGAAAAGTTGATTGCCAAAGGCCCGAACTGATACGTGTACTGGTACTGAGAACCCGTTGTTCGAACTCGGCTTTATGAGAATGTTGGATCGTGTTTTCGGGTGGGCTATCGTCATGACGAAATTCCCACGCCACTCGATAAGGCGACAGTTCCCAGGCGATTGCCGTTTCAGCGGCTGGCAAAGAGACGAGGCTTTGGGAATCAGCCGGGTTCACTTCTGCCCCGATGGCTTCAGACCCGATGACTTTGTGACCTGCTTCCGGAGTGAAGCTCAAGCCGTTTGCCAATAGCCACAGGCAAAAGCCAGAAACAATCATTGCGGTCCGATCGTTGAACAGGTTCATCTGGACTCTTCCTCCAGATTCATCAGCCACTGTTCAATCCCATCAAAAGGTGTACTCAATTCCGCTGGTAAGCGAGAGAGCTTCCTGGAACAGACCGCATGATCTGTGATTCTGAGGACAGGTAATGCCCAGGCCGAAAGTCGGAGGTCATATTCGAGCTTCAAGGCCTGTCTCGTAGCAGTTTCCGGATTCGTAGTCCGTTGTAATTCGGCTGCAAGATAACGAAAGTTCGAACCAGAAAAATTCCATTCCGCGAACGATGAAGCATCGCTTTTTCCATTCTCAGTCGTACTGTGAATGAGATTCCATGGGGAACGCGTGTCGTAATGTTGGGGAGCATCGGGTCTGATCAGGTTGATCCAGTTGTCGAGTGGATTGGAAATGACCTGGCGTTCCCAGCGAAGATCAGCCAGACCGGAATCTTCAGGAACAATTTCCGTAGCAATTCCCAGTCGATTCAAGGTATTCGTCAACATCTCATGACAGCGACGAAAGACATCTGAGGCAGGTCTTTCGACGCGGAGAGGGCGATTGAATTCCGGGCACTTTTCTTTGGCAAGCTGCAGAAATGTCGCTGCCGTCAGTGGATCGAACTCGGAAAGTTGTTCACCAAGTAATGAATTGGATCGAGCAGCCGACTGGCCAAAAAACTGTGCGGCTGGTTGGACGAAGTTTTTTCCATCGGTTCCCGCCACCACCTCTGCCATTTTTTTGCGATCGAGACAAAGGTTGATCGCTTGTCTTAAAGGCTCGCACTGCCCCAGCGGTGATCGAGGAGAAAATCGAAGGGTGATAATCGATGGCGTGGCATAAGGAATCGTGAAGAATCGACTGTCTTTCTGGAATCGAACGGTATCCTGAGGATCGATCACCGGGAAAAAATCGGCTTCTCCCTGAAGTAACTCCCGCACACTCTCAGCCTCGGAATCAAGTCTTGTCTGATGAATCCAGTAAATGGACGAAGTCGTGGCGCTTCTGATGGCAGGTCTGGCACGATTCCTCTGGAGGATGACGACCTGCGGGCTCGATCGCTTCTCTTCTGATAGCTTCTGCTCAGCTGAACTGACTGTTTCGTATTGTACCTTTTGCCAGTAGGCGAGTTGGCTTTGAGGTTGATCATCTGGCAGACTGTGCGGTGTTGAATTCAGGGGTGGGGCGTCAGAAAAAATGGCCTCGAAAGCCCGCGGTGAACTCCGTAAATCGATCACGAGTTCGGTCGCGTTGAGCACCTTGTAGCCATCGATGTACTGAGAAAGCAAAGTCGAGGAATCGGTTGTTGATTGTCCCAGCCATTGGGCCAGTCGATCGGCATTCCATCCAGCTTCAATGGCGAACCGATTCAACGTGAGTCGTTCCTGCCGACCCAGATCTGTCGGTTCCCAACTCTGAAGAATCGGCGAAGACCATGTCGCATTGTGAGTTGTGCCACTGGGGACTGGTCGTTTTGTATCAATGAAAGCCAGCGGAACTTGTTGAAAGAGTCGAACCTCTGTCAATTCGAGAAGATCTTTTCGACCATCGTTTGTGCGGACAATCCGCAATAGCGCGTTCCCTTGAGACTGTTCCCGCCAGAGTTTCCTGAGAAGCGGTAGATCAGTGGTCGTTTGACGCCAGTTGATCAGTTTTTGCCACGGCTCCCACTGGCTGGCCTCTCCAGGAATTGTTGATGTCGGTCGAGGACTTGAGGGAAGTAACCTGGAAAGTGACTCGCCAGCCGGGCTCTGGCGAATCGAACTGGGCAGGCTTTGGAGGATTTCTCGTGCCAGACGCAGTTTTCCGTCAGCAACCGCGGCTTCGATTTCCTCGCGGGTGAGCATGACAAGATCGGCGATGTCGTCGCGATTGGCAGCGTTGAGTTCCAAAAGTTTGAGAAGCCGGATTCGGGCACGCGACGAGTTTCCTGCCTTAATCGCCAGGCGAGCTTCCGTTCGTAAAAGATCGATCTGTCTTTCGCGAGTTCCTCGCCAGCCTGGAGCAATCTCGCAGATTTCGGAAAGCAGTTCATAAGCCACATCTGTCTGGCCCGATTTCAGCAGTTCATCAACCCGGCGGAGCAGCAAATCTTCATGGTAAAGAACTTCCCGGATGAGTTTGAGATCGATTCGGTATTCCGGTTGAGGATCCTCAGGATCGGCCAGTGTGATCTTGAGTGTTCCCAATTCGCGGCGGCGCGCCTGTTCAAGTTCCATGGCGTTTTTCTGGGGTGGCAATGGTTTTCGCATGGCCTCCAGTTGATCGTTGATCTGCTTTTCGAGAGCGCCGGGTCGAGGATCGAGTGGTTCAACCACAATCACTTCGTCAGTTTTGAGAATGATCCAGTCGACAGGCCGTCCTTTGAGCAATGTTTTGGCATCGGGTAAAGCCAGTGTCGATAACGTCGGGAGCTTTTCTACTTCCTCGGCAGCTTCATCGGTGGCTGTATTGCCGTTGGGGGGATTCTGATTGCCCGGAGGCTGATTGCCCGAAGGCTGTGCGGTTTCACTGAGTGGTGCTTTGGTAACGGGGGTGACTTCCTGAGCGAAAAGTGCGTCGCTGAGGGTGAAGCCCGATGCAGCCACAACCATGACGAATAACCACCGATGAAGTGTTGATCGAGGCTTCATGGCTCAATCCCTTCAACCGCTCGATTTGCAGAATCACTCGTGTTCTGTGTCTGCTGCCGATCTTCAATGACGTGACTGGCGGGGTTGGCGATCAACTCGATTGCCAGATCGCTGGAGGCTGCAAAGAGTTTTCCAAAGGCAACAAATAGCGAATCAATCTGGATTTGAGTTCGAACGCTTTGCAATACCTTTCCAGAGCGACGATCCACCAGTTGAACCTGATCGGGTGCAGTCACAATCCAGATGGTGGTGTCTTGAAAGTGTGCCAGTAATCGATGCGGCTGTTTTGTGGCGATCTTCCAGCGATGCGGTGTCGTCTGGTTGACCATCGCAGCATTGAAACTGCCGCCCAAATCAAAGTGTTCGACTCCTTGACTGGTCGACGCGATCAGCGATTGTGAATCACCGATGAGAGTATGAATTTCGTTGCCAGATTCAGAATCCGAGAGTTCAATCGTTCCGCGCGGGTCGAATGTTTCTGCCAGATACAAATGAACCTGACCTGAGTGATCGAGTTGTCCCGATCGCAAAAGAACTGCGATATAGCGGCCGCAGCTCGCCATTTGAGCCACATCGGCGTCAGGCAATTTGATGGTCGCGATGCGTGTCAGTTGTCCCTGGACCATCGCCAGTTTCCAGAGTTCACCATCTCTGGTTGCGGCCACGATGGAATCAGGTAATACGGCAGCACACTTCCAGCTTTTTTGCAGGATAGAATCACTGCCGGTGGCCACCTGTGGCTGGAGAACCTGCGATTTCTGGCCCGTTTGGGGATTGAGCCACGTGGCCGTTCCAGGTTGGAAGAGGACAATTCCGCCATCGAGAGGCAATGGGGCTGACTCGATATGACCTTCGATGGGTCGTGACGGAGGAAGTGTCGATGTCCCTTCATAGATCCAGTAGCGGGTCGAAGAATCTGCAGATTCCGCTCTGGTGGCTGTGATCACGAGTTTGCCATTCCAGGGAATGGCGAACAATTGCCAATCTTCCAGTGGTGGCAGATCAATTGCGACTTGCGATTCCATCACAGAAGACCCATCGCGAGAAATCGTCGTCCATAGTGAAAGAATGCCGGCTTCACTGGCAGTGAGCATTCGATCTGCGGTAGTGACTGAACCGAGTAATCTCCCACCGGAGATCATCTTCCAGTTTCCGGGCTGTCCAGCCAGATTCACCGTGCTGGTGGTTGTTCCAGTCGTCCATGAAGCTCTGCGGGGGATCATGATCTGTCGATCAAAGCTGGTGATTGGACCAGCAGCCCACCCGGTGATGGATTCTCCAGAGAGCAGACTGAGCCCATCGGAACGAGTGGAAAAGCGTTTCAACCTGGAACCGTACATCCAGATTTCATCTTGTGGTGAGAACCAGAGTTCAATCGGCCCGTTGTAGTTCGATTGTAAAGGATAGCCATCCACTTCAGTCAGCGGAGTCATTCCGGGTTGATCAGAGACGTTGAAGAGAGCCAGTCGTTCGCCGACGAGAGGCAATACAAGTGTTGATCCACGAATTTTGCCAGCTCCCATGAGCAGGCCGGGCAATTCCAAAGTTTGCCGGATTGCCAGAGGCTGGAGGGGTTGCCCGGTGGACAGTACGTGCAGTCTGGCTGTGTCGAGTTGATCATTTTCCCCCACAAGGAGCAGATCGCCCGTCGCCAGTTGAGGAACTGTTAACGTGTGTTTGTCATGACCTAAGTACGTTGCTGCCACGATCTGGAGAGGATTACGACTGAAAGTGTAGAGGAGCGACTGTTCCCCCCCTGCGACGAGATGTGTCGTGTCGCGTAGCAACACGGGCTGCGTCACGAGTCTCTGCGGAAACTTCAGTGCGGCAGTCACTCGTCCTGTTTCTTTATCGATCCGCCAGATCTCTCCCGAGGCCACGCTCACGAAGAGCGAGTTCTCCGCTTGCGCAGGAATTCCCGGAGCAAGTTGACCCGTCGGACAGAGCCATAAGGGCCGCCCATTTTCCGAGTCGAACAAAATGAGGCCCTGTTCACGCTCACTCCATGCCAGCCAGCGCTCAGCATTCCCTGCCAAGGGGATCGCAAATGCTGAAGTGGATCTTCCCAGGGGATACTGCCAAAGAAGTTTGCCCGTTTCGGGTTGAATGGCGACTAATGAATCCTTCAATCGCAGTGGAAGGATCAAACTGCTGGTGGCATCTTCGCTGCGGCTGCGCTGCCGGAAGTAAGGCATGACGCTGGCAGCTTCACGAGGTTTGTCAGGTTGAGGAAGTGACTCGACAGGACGTTCAACGACCTGTTTCGTTTCGAGTCGAATGGCTTCTGCCAGCAGTTCGTTCAACTCCGGGTTTTTCTTGAGATCCGGGTGATGATCCATCAGTTGCCGATGAATGGCGAGTGCTTTCAAAGCCTGGTCTGTTTTTAAGGCGGACTGTATCTCACGCGTGGCAGTATCAAGACGGTTCTTTCGAACCAGAGCGCGATTGGCCGCTTTTCGCAACTGTTCCAGGCGTTCGAGTGAAGCCGTCAGAGACGTCCGGTCGTCGTTGTAGCGTTCGATCAGACGGGTGGCTTCATCGGAAATACTCAGAAGTTCGGCATTGGCATTGGCAGCCGAGGCTGTCGCGCTACCAGTTGCAATTCTTTCCGCTGCACGAAGCAAATCTGGTCTGATCGAACTGAAATCCTCGGCATCCCGGTCATCGACAATCCATTTCTGTAAATGGGACATGGCCTGAGTGAAATCGGGAGTTGCGCCGAGAAGTTCGCGTTCAATGGCGGCTTTCCAGGCGTAGCGTCTGGCTTCCTGGGAGCGTTTGGCCCGAGGGTGATTTGTGGAGAACTTCTGGAATCCTTCGTAAGCCTGAGAGAAACGCCCTTCTTTGAAGTCGAGTTCTGCGAGGCTGAATTCCCTTTCCAGAGATCTTTGTTGAATCAGAAACGTCGTGACGAGTCCTGCCACAATCAGTAAGCCGACACAGATGGCCATTCCCAGAACAAACGGCGATCTGACCAGGTCTTCTTCTCCCGGGCGGGCAAGTGTGGGAGCCGTCTTGAACCCTCTTTGTCGAAGATCAGGTTTTTCCGAAGAACTGCCTCCGGGCGATCCGACAGACTCGCGTGCTGCCAGTCGACTGGCAATAGCGTTATCCCGAGTGGGGAGTGTCGGAAGATCGCTCAGGCTGGTGGAAGACTCTTCTTCGATAATGACGACGGGCTGTTCAGGCTGCCCTTTCCGAGGTGACTTTCTGGGAAGTGCTTGAGCCTCAGGAGCCAGCAATGATTTTTCCGTCCCCTGCTGCTGCAAATCCTGATACCGAATGGCGACTTTGCCAATCGTGATGACATCTCCTGCAGAGAGTTCGGACCGAGCGACATCGGCTCCATTCACACTAACTGAAGGAGTTCCAGCGACTGTGACTTCGAATGCCGAGCCATTCCAGCTCACCCGGCAGACAACTGCTGGAACGTTGTCTCCTGGTACAACAATTTCATTGAATTCCAGTGAGCCAATCATGACGGGGTGAGTTTTGGTGAGTTCCAAAACACGATTGGCAGTTCCCGGGCAGACGACGACAAGCTCCGGCATCACACTCCCTCCGTCATGGTTTGAGTGAGCGTCCGGGTGAGATTCGTAGCCGGTGAAACTCGAGTCACTTTGAGTGGCACCTGACTGCCGGCAGTGACGATCCGAATTTTCTGTAATCCTGCAGCATTGGCAGCATCGAGGATCGTGATCACCAGGCGGTGCTTAGCCGCAGGGTCGGCAGTCAGAACCAGTTCCTGTTTATTGTCACGAGTCATTTGCAGTCGGAACTCATCTTCAAGGACTCGAGAGTCCGTCTCAATCGGTCGACGATCGATCGTGATTTTTCCTTCTCGACTGACTTCCACAAGAATCGATTGGTTGAGCAGATCGTCGAGGGATTGCAAAGAGGCTTTGCCACCCGACTTTTGTGGGTCAGGCGTGGAGAATGGAATCGTTTTCTGCAGACTGAAGGAGGCGGTGATCATAAAGAAAATGAGCAGCAGAAAGGTCACATCAACCATCGGCGTGAGATCCATCTCTTCCAGATCGATGGGAATCCTTTTGATCGATCGGGGTTTGGCAGCCACGGGAAGACACTGAGCCACTTCCTGTGGTTCTACGAAAGGTTCAACATCGACTGCTTCAGGCTGGGTTTGCTCGATGTCGTGAAGGTCTTGATCGTATGGCTCGTCGACTTCCAGGGGGATGGTGGTTTCGCTCTGGCAGATCGGACAGGTGGTCGTCTGTCCCTGTTTACTGGAGGTGATTGATAACCGATGCCCACAGGCATTACAGCGGAAACGTATGGGCATGAGCTACTTCTCCCGTACGCCGGCAAACACACTCGTGCCCTGGACTTTTGCTGCCGCCTGCATGGCATCCCGGACATCGCCGTGTGCCACGTCCCCCTCGGCCTTGACGACGACATTTCTCTGGCCGTTTCGCACAGCCTCTGTCACTCGTGGACCAATTTCTGCAAATGAGATCTGCTGGCCGGAGTCTTCAAGAGTAATGAATGCGCGATCACCCGGGTTTCTGCCTGGCCTGAGAATGAGTACGGTCGACTGCCGGCTGTCGACGCCTTGCGTGTGAATCGCAAAGGGGACATCGAGATCGGGTGTTCCCTGCATTGTGGACGAGACCATAAAGAAGATCAGCAGTAGAAAAACACAATCGATCATGGGTGTGATGTCGAGATCGACGCTGTTGAGAGCCGTGTTGTTCGATTTTCGACGAACTCGTTCGGCTCGGGCTGGTGGCTGAACATCGAGCAAATTGCCAGTTGATCGATTCAATGGGTTTGAAGGGATCTGTTCGCGGCGGATTGGCGAATTCATCGGGTACGTTCCACCTGCCGTTCACTGGATGATGTGCGTACTTTTTGCTGAGTTTCTGCAAACCGGGCCTCTGCCAGTTGATCGAGGAGTGGAGTGAGAATCTGATCCACTTCGAACTGCAATTTGCGAACACGAATCAGAATCGCAGAAATCGCAATCATCAGTGGAACGGCTATCACGAGACCCACAGCGGTGGTGATGAGTGCCAGGCTGATATCGTTAGCCAGCATGGAGGGGTCTGTCCCGGATTTCTGCATGGAAGCAATTTTGCCGAAGGCTGCAATCATCCCCGCAACCGTCCCTAACAGCCCCAGCATCGGGGCTGATTTGATGACCGTGTTGACCCACATGACTTTGTGCTCAAGTTCGGCCTGAACTTCCCTCTCGAACTGATCGAGAGCGAAATTTCGGATTTCGGCGGGGGGAATATCCGTACGGCTGGCAGCTAACCCCAGCAGTTGAGGACAAACTCTCGTCCACCAGGGTGGTGCATCGCAACGGGCAATCAAGGCTTCCCAATTGTGGTCGCGAATCCATTGAGAACATTCTTCGCGAAACTCTTCCGCCTCTTTGTGGGTGCGAAAACGCTTGGTCGCCAGTTGGCGAAACAGGATCACGCACAATGTCCCACCGACTAATGCCCCCAATGCCTGAAAGGCGTAGATGGAGTTCCCGGCCCACTCGATGATTTGATTCAGCTCCATAGCGCTTTCAGATTTGCAAAGAGTAGACGATTGACTGAGCCTCAATTCGCTGGCGACGCATTCAGAGTAACGCTTTTTGTGCCTGCTCCCAATCACAAAGCCAACAGGTTTGTTGTCAACTGCGTAAGTCGAGGCAGAACAGCGTAGTTTTAGAAGATCATGGTGGCAGGGATTGATGGATCTGAGGTCACGTCATTGATCGTTGCCGATTACAAGACCGGAGACAGATTCTTTTCTGAAGCAATAGTTTACGATAAAAAATTGATTCCCAGTTAAATCTTCACCGTTTATTGATAATTTTTGATTCGAATAAGAGTGAGGATTTCTTCTGAGCCAGGACGCACATGTGACGATGCGTCTTTTCCAGAATTAACAACAAGGAGTTGATCCAGTGCCCAACGATAACACCCCACAGTCCTTATCGCGCGAAATTCGTCAAGGTCAGATCCCGCTGAAGTGGTCTCGGCGGCAGATCATGGCTGCTGGATTTGGTGCAGTTCTGTGGCCGACATTATCGACATGGACAGAGGGGTCTGTGCTTAATCGCAATTATCGACTGGGACCGAATCCTTTTGGACTGGGTGTGGCTGCGGGTGATCCTCAACCGACCGGTGCTGTCCTCTGGACACGCATTCTGCCCGATCCGCTGAGTGATGAGCCTGTCGAACCTGTGGCGATTCCCGTCCAATGGGAAGTCTCTCACGACGAGAAGTTCTCAAAGATCGTGCAGAAGGGAACTGCCGTTGCCACTCCTGACATGGCGCATTCGGTGCATGTCGAAGTCACCGGATTAGACCCTGATCGATGGTACTTCTATCGATTTCTTACGACTGGCGGTGCCAGTCGCACAGGCCGTTTTCGCACGATGCCCAGACCTGAGGCTCTCAGCAACCGGTTGCGATTGGCGTTCGCATCCTGCCAGCACTTTGAGCAGGGCCTTTTCACCGCGTATGACCACATGTCCAAAGAAGATCTAGATCTGATCTTTCATCTGGGGGATTACATTTACGAGTACAAAGGCAAAGATCGCCTTGTGCGAAAGCATCGAGGCAATGAAATCGAATCGATCGAAGACTATCGACAGAGGCATGCGCAGTACAAAAGTGATGAGTTTCTCCAGGCGGCTCATGCACTTTGCCCATGGATTGTGACATGGGATGATCATGAATTTGATAACAATTGCGCGGGTTACATTTCCGAGCAGAAAGATATCGATCCTGCCAGGTTTCTTGACCGGCGAGCGAACAGCTACCGGGCTTATTTCGAGCATATGCCATTGCCGCGCGCCTGCCTGCCTGAGGGGCCGCATATGGCGCTCTATCGTCCTGCCACATTTGGCCGATTGGCCGATTTTTCAGTGCTGGATACGAGGCAGTACCGTTCGGATCAACCCTGTGGGGATGGAAACAAACCCCCTTGCCCGGAATCGCTGTCGCCTTCGCAAACCATGCTGGGACCTGCTCAGGAAAAGTGGTTGGCCCAGCGGCTCAAGGCCTCATCGTCCATCTGGAATGTGCTGGCGCAGCAGGTCATGATGGGGCATGTGGATCGCAAAGCAGGGGAAGAAGTGGCCTATAGCATGGATCAATGGCCAGGTTATGAAGTCGAGCGACAGAGAATTCTTGGTTTCTTTGATCGCGAGAAGATTTCCAATCCCATTGTTCTGACAGGCGACATCCACAGTAACTGGGTCAACAACCTGGCATCAGGTCGGGATGATAATGCCCAGGCCGTAGCCACTGAGTTTGTTGTGACATCGATCAGTTCTGGTGGGAATGGATCACAGAATCTGAAATATGCCCAGACTGTGCAGGACGAGAACCCCTTTGTGAAGTTCTACAATGCCGAGAGAGGGTATGTCAGTTGTGAGATCACTCCCAAGAGCTGGACGTCGAATTATCAGGTCGTTGAGTATGTCGACAAGCCCGGTGCACCACTGGTGACACGTGCGAGCTTTGCCGTTGAAAGTGGCAAAGCCGGTGCCCAGAAGATCTAGGCGGAATGTCTTACTCAGTATGTCGTGCCCAATAAGAAAGGCTGCTACCGCCAAAAGCGGTAGCAGCCTTCTTTTACGATACTGAATTGAGTTGGCTGTTTAATACCAGCTTCAGCAGGTACTCGGGACTAAATCGCACGAATGACAGCAGCAGCACTTTGGCCCATACGCGTGCGATTGACACTCAGGGCGATATCACTCGTCATACGTCGTGGCTCACCGCGCACAATCTTGAGTCGACACTCAGGATCGGGAGTGCGGTAATTGAGTGTATGAGGAATCAGCCGATGGCGTAACGCGAGAATGCTGCCTACGAGTTCGACAGCACCAGCGCCGGCATCAAAGTGTCCAAAGTAACTCTTCAAGGCTGTGACCGGGATCGTCTCAGCGACAGACCCAAGAACCCTATGGTAGGCCCTGGCCTCTGTCAGGTCATCAATAACGGTGCCCTTGCCGTGAGCGTTGATATGGCCCAGATGCTGGGGAGTCAACTGACTGCGGCGCAAAGCATGCTCAATCGCACGAACCAGACCTGTTCCCTGGCGGCGATTTTCTAAACCTGCACCATCACAACCTGCTCCGACTCCCAGCACTTCTCCATAGATGGTCGCACCACGGGCCATGGCATGTTCATATCGTTCGATGATGAACGCCCCTGCCCCTTCACCCATGACTGTTCCCGACCGATTTAAATCGAATGGGCGGCAGGCACGATCAGGATCGGATTCCTGGCTCAACTGCTCGTAAGTGGTCACTCGCGTCCATTCGACTGGGTCAAAATGCGAACTGCACGCACCCACGATCATGACATCTGCGACACCACGTTCGATGATTCGAACGGCTTCGGCGAGTGCCAGGATTGCTGAAGATTCTGAACTTGTAATTGTATTGTTTGGGCCCCGCGCATCGTGCTCCATCGCGACATGGCAGGCAGGCATGTTGGGCAGTTGCTTGATCAGCCACAAAGGGCCAATCTGATCCATGTTCGCAGAGCCGAATTGACTGGCGAATCGTTCGGGATCGACAACGGTTTTCAGTCCGCGGGCGGCATCCAGCAGATCTTCCGCTGAGGTCGAAATATGGCTGGCGCCAAACTCAACACCAATGCGGTAGGGATCAAGATCGCCTCGCTCCAGGCCGGCGTCTTTCATCGCCATTGAGGCGGCAGCCACACCCAGTTGCACTTCTCGCGGCATGACGCGAATAAACTTCTTCTGGTAGATATGAGTGACAGGGTCAAACTCATTGACCTTTGCCCCCAACGGATGTCCAGAGATATTGGCATCTGCCTGGATTCCGGATACGCCCTGGCTGAGGCTGTCCCAGAACGCCTCTTTCCCGATGCCGATGGGTGAGACGATACCCACCCCGGTCACCACAATGCGTGGGACAGCGTCTGATTGTAAGTTATCGCCTGCCATCGTAGCAGCCCTCAGGATCGAGCGGCTGTTCCACTGCAGCTCGATTCGCCGTCAGTCTTGTCCATCAAAGACAGAAAAAACCTTCCGGCACTTCGAAATGCCACATGTTCACCACGTTGCAAATCCAGTTGCAAAATGATGCACAAGCCTTTGTCAGAGAGTTCGGGCATTGGTTTATCGACCAATTTTCGCCAAAAACTCAATGACACTGCCCACTTTGTAGCAAATCAGAAAGCTGGCCATTCCTTCGGTCCCCACCGTCAGAATTGCCAAACACACCATAAATCTGCCCGATAACACACAATTGCTCGTGGATGTCAGACAGAGTCTTGTTGACAGTTTCCCGAATCCGCCTTTTGGCAGACCCCAGCCGGTACCTCTGGCAACAGTTCAACCATCACTTATTAAAACCATGTGAGGATGAAATCGTCAAGAGAGAACTCTTTTGTACAGGCCGTTTTGCTGTTGATTTCCAGTCCCTCCCCAAGTTGTTTGTAACCTTTTGTGCAGGTGTCTTACTTGTCAGTCTGATTTTCCTGTCATCTGCGTGTCGTGACCGCCGCCGCCACGGTGAAATATCCGCGGCGATGCCGCTTCAGAGATCTTGCTGTTCAGGCCTCCGGTCAAAACACTGGTCATCCGCATTTCAGTCATAATCGTTAAACTCAAGTGAGCCGTCTGCCATTAAGGACTTGAACGGTGGACTTTCCATGATGCGAAATGAATCGCCTGTCCGATCACTCAATCAGAGACTTCTGCGGAATCCTCGTTAAGACTGATACAGAGTGGCTTTGATCTGGCCTGATGTTCATTCGACGGGTTGATGACGAGAGGGAAATTTGAGTCGCAGGTTCCGATCAGTTTTCAGTCGCGTGGTGATTCTGTCATGACTGGCATTTCCACTGGAACCGGACTGATCAGTGGTATTGATTATTCCGCGTTGACAGATGCGATCATCAATGCCGAACGTGCCCCGGCAGCTCGACTGGAATCGAGACTGAAGAATGTTCAGTCCAAGCAGGCGGCGTTTACGCAGCTTTCGGCAACGATTCTGAATCTTCAGACATCCACCAGTAAGCTGGCTTCCGCTTCGACCTTTCGCACGACGAGCGTGGCGGTCGGTGATCCGAATCAGCTTGCCGTAACCACCCGATCTGGCGCACAGGTGGGAAGTTATCAGTTTCAGGCCATTCGAGAGGCCAGTTTTGCGCAAACGACTTCCCGCGGTTTTGCAAATGCCGACACACAAACTGTCGGCAAAGCCGGTCAGATTAAGATTTCGAATCCTGCAAGATTGAACTCGACCACACGGTTGGAACTGCTCAATGGAGGGAGTGGAGTTCAGAGAGGGAACATCCGCATTACCGACCGGACCGGAACCACGGCGACAGTTGATTTATCGAAAGCTGTTTCGATTGAAGATGTTGTCAGTGCCCTGAATGAAGCCAGTGGCATCAATATCAGCGCCAGGATTCAACAGGATCGGCTGGTCATCACAGATCTCTCAGGAGGCTCGGGTTCACTGACAATTGCCGATATCTCGGGCGGAAAAACGGCCAGCCAGTTGGGGATCGCGACAACAGTCAGCGGTTCGACAGTAACTGGCAATGATTTGTTCGAAGTGACAGAAAACTTTCTGCTGAGCACGATCAACGACGGAAATGGCCTTTATCAGCAAGCCAGTGTCGATGACCTGAGGTTCACGACAGCCAATGGATCTCAGATCGATGTCAATCTGGATGGTGCGTTAACGATTGGTGATGTCCTCACTCGGATCAATGATGATGCGGACAATGCGGGAAAGCTCACTGCCTCGCTGGTGAATGGTCGAATTGTTCTCGCTGATCAAACGACCGGCGCAGGGACACTGGCTGTTGCGAATTTGAATTCGTCGAATGCGAAGGATGTGCTGGGATTAAAAACCACTCCCGCCGGAGGGACGTTGACGGGCAGCCGTCTGGCAGGCGGCCTGGGGACTGTGCTGCTGAAAAATTTGAATGGCGGCACAGGCATCACGACCCAGGGCACCATTGAAGTCACAGACCGCACGGGAAAAACCGCACAGATTAATCTGTCGTCGGCAGAGACATTGGAGGATGTGCTGCTCGCGATTAACAGTGCGACTGACAGTGGTGGGAATCGATTAGCGGTGACGGCCAGTGTGGACAGCTCAGGAACTGGTATTCGTCTGGTGGACACATCGGGAAGTTCGGCATCACCGCTGGTTGTGGCCGATGTGGGGGGAGGAACGACAGCCGCTGATCTGAAGATCGCCGGTTCGACGACGACGACATCCATTGCCTCAGGTTCTTTGAAGCTGAGAAACATTAACGAAGCGACGGGCCTTTCCACCTATTCAACGGCAGGAGTCTCGGTCCCGACGGGATCATTTCGAATCACCGATTCGTCGGGAAGTCAGTTCATCGTAACAGTCAGTTCCACGACCAAAACTGTGGGTGATGTGCTCTCGGCTATTAATCAGGCGACTTCTGGGCAGGTGACAGCCCAACTCAGTCGATCTGGCGACGGGATTGAACTTGTCGATCAGGCTGCCGGGAGTGGCACCCTTTCTGTGGCAGAGATCTCGGGAAAGACCGCGACAGAACTCAATCTGCTGGGGAGTGGAGTGGTTGGCAGTGATGGGAAACAGGCGATTGATGGACGACGGGTGCTCACAATTGATGTTGCAGCCACGGATACTGTGAACAATGTGATTTCGAAGTTGAACTCTTTGGGTGGGCGAGTCCGGGCGACTGCAATCAATACGGGTTCACTCGTCAGTCCCGTTAAAATCTCGTTTAGTGCCACCGCCAGTGGTTCTCGAGGCAGTTTCTTGATCGAAGATTCCAATAACGTGCTGGGAGTCACTGATCCCGCAAATGGGAGCGATGCGGTTCTACGCGTTGGGAATTCCGCTGCCAGTGCCTACTTTTTGACTTCACCTATCAACAGCTTTAACAACGTGGCGACTGCTGTGGATGTCTCGATCAAAGCGGTCGGGGCTAACCCAACGAACGTCACCATTTCGCGAAACAATGCCGCCACGAGCCAGATTGTGAGCGATTTTGTCACCTCTTATAACACAGTCCTTTCGACAATCAGCACGTTAACAGCCTTCAACACAGCCACCAACACGCGGGCCATTCTGCAAGGGGAAGCCTCTGTATTACGTGTGCAGGAGAGCTTAAGCAGTATTGTCAATTATCGAAATTCCGGAGCGACGGGTGATATTCGATCTTTGGGTGATCTGGGTGTGACGGTCACGACTGGCGGTCAATTGCAGATTGATACGGCCAAGCTGAATGACGCACTGGCTGCATCGCCAGAGAGTGTCGCGGCCTTCTTTACCACGGATGGAACCGGTGTTGGTAAACAACTGGATAATCTGGCCAAATCGATGACAGACTCCATCGATGGCTCGCTGACCACGACTTCGAAATCGTTGGAAACAACCGCCACGAGCATCACGGGGCAGGTCAAGCGAATCGATGATCGACTGGCTCTTCGCCGGACACGATTGACGTTGCAATTTTCACAACTGGAGACGGTGATCAATTCTCTTCAAAGCCAGGGGAATGCTCTGACGTCCTTCCTGACGCAGTTTAATAACAGCAAATCAAATTGATGAATCGACTTTGAAGGGTTTTCCTGCATCTGTATGAGTCGCTTCTCATCCGGATGATTGTTCATCGATATGTGTTTCAGTCGATTCATTTTTCCGTTCGTAGAAGCTATTCCGATCGTGGCAGAGAGAAGCAGTCCACGGAAATTTTCAACGTGAGCTCAAGCTTGCGGTCGATGCGATTTCTGACTGTGTCTTGTCAGTCAGGCCTTTGATGTGCCTCATGTCATCACTGGACTTTCTAGATGCCTGGTTTCGTTGCGGTTTTCATCTTCAGGAATCTCCCGTGAATTCTCCGAACGAATACTTTCTGGCCAGTATCGAGACCGCATCCCCCTACCAGTTACACAAGATGGTGGTCGATGCTGCCGTCCGGAATGCTCGTTTTGCTGTTGAAAAGTGGAATACCGCTGACTTTGATGACGTGTTGGAGGCTCTGGCCAAGGCGAGAGCTTGCGTGGCCGAATTAATGAATGGTGTCCGCGAGGATGCGGCTCCGGACCTGGCATCGAGGCAGCAGGCTTTATTTTCCTTCTGCTATAAGCAGTTGGTGATGGCCGATGTCGAGCGGAGCCCGGACCATGCGGCCAATGCCTTACGAATTTTGATGATTCATCAGGAAACCTGGCAACTTCTGGGTGAAAAGCTGGCAGCCGCCAATGCTGCTGGAATTCCTCAGCCAAATCACTTGCGGGTGAACCGTCCCAATTCTCTGCAATCCACAGGTCGGCACACATTCGACCAGGGGGATGAATTACCAGGTTCCGGTTTTTCTATGTGGACGTAGTTTGTTCACGAGACGTATCGATTTCTTTCGGATCAGTGATCGCAGGTCAAAATCGCCGGAATGCACCATCGACGATCGTGAATCAGTCGATTGACCAATCCTGGACGAGTAGCGAGTCGTACCCCATTCCAAGAACACAGACACCGGAATCTGTCACGGTGAATCCCCGTTCTCGATCAGCGGCGGGGTCGAAACCAATCTCGACTCCCTCAGGAATTTTGACTCCCTTGTCTATGATCGCTTTGCGAATCCGGCAATGTCTCCCCACTTCGACGCCTTCGAAGAGAATAGAATCTTCCACGGTCGCGTAACTGTTCACACGAACGCGAGGTGACAGCACAGAGCGAGTGACTGAACCGCCGGAGATGATGCAACCCGTACTGATCATACTGTCGCGGGCCTGTCCGATCCGTGCAGGTGTCGTCGATTCATCGGCAAAGACAAACTTGGGGGGCGGTAATTGCGGTTGATAGGTCCGCATCGGCCAGTTGCGATCATACAGATTCAACTCGGGATCGACGGCCACCAGATCCATATTTGCTTCGTAAAAGGCGTCGAGTGTCCCCACATCGCGCCAGTAGAGCGATTTGCCAGTGTTCTTATCGCGGAATGGCCACGCTCTGACCAGATGGTCGCGTATGGCACCCGGAATGATGTCTTTTCCGAAATCGCGATGGCTATCGGGTTCGGTCGCATCTCGACAAAGTTCGTCATACAAAAATTGAGCGTTGAAAACGTAAATGCCCATCGATGCCAGGCAACGAGTGGAATCATCGGGCATGCATTTTGGTTGAGAGGGCTTTTCTGCGAATTCTATGACTCGACGATTGCCATCGACCTGCATGACGCCGAACTGCTTTCCTTCTTCCAGAGTGGCCGGGATGCAGGCAATTGTCAGCTTGGCACCTGAGACGATATGGTCTGCGATTAACTGCGAGTAATCCATTTTGTAGATGTGGTCACCCGCCAGAATCAGTACGTAATCGGCCCGGGTCTTTTCGATCGAATAGATATTCTGATAGACCGCGTCGGCAGTCCCTTGATACCAGCTTTCATCGATACGCTGCTGTGGAGGAAGAATGTCGATAAATTCATCCAGTTCACGGCATAAGAATCGCCATCCCAGATTGATATGTCGGTCAAGACTGGCGGCTTTGTATTGCGTCATGATGAGCATTTTTCGCAGCCCACTGTTGATGCAATTGGAAAGTGCGAAATCGATAATGCGATAAACTCCCCCAAAGGGAACAGCCGGTTTTGCGCGATCGCGGGTTAAAGGTTCAAGGCGTGTTCCTTTACCACCCGCAAGTATCAGGGCAAGTACATTTCGCATTGCAAAAAACTTTCTGCAGCCGCTACGGGTTCGATATGGAAAGTTAACCTCTCGCCCGGCGCTGCGAGAGGTATTCCACAAGGGCTCGATCAAATGGCAGACTGGTATCCAGAGGAACGTAATCGATACCGAGTTTGAGAGAATCGGCAGCGAGTGTTTTCCGCCAGGTTTTGAGTGCCTCAAGATAAGCAGGTCTTGTCCCTAAGGCGTCGACAATCAAGGACTCATCACTCTCGGGGTCAATCATCATCGATGCTCCCTGGAAGGGAAACGTGACTTCCGCTTCATCGAGAACGTGAAACAGGATCACGTCGTGACCACCATGCTTTAAGTATCGAAGTCCTTCCAGAATCTGATCAGGATCAGAAAGGAGATCGGAAAAGATCATCATCAGATGGCGGTGCCTCAGCATCCCGGCGGCACGCTTCATCGATGTGCCGAAATCGGTTGTTCCGGTCGGGCTTAATCGCGAAAGGAGACCCAGCAGTTCAGCGAGTTGGGAGCGCCGGCTCCGAGGTGGTAATGACGCATTGATTTTGGTGTCGAACGTCATCAGTCCGACAGGATCCTGCTGATGAATCATCAGGTAGGCGAGTGCCGCAGCGAGGCAGATCGAATACTCGAACTTGTTGAGTTGTTGCCGGAAGGTGTAGCCCATGCTGGCGGAGAGATCCATCAGCAGCATGCCCGAGATATTCGTTTCCGCTTCAAACTTCTTGACGAAATATCGATCCGTTTTTGCGTAGACGAGCCAGTCGATATCTTTGGGATCGTCCCCCTGGGAATATCGGCGATGTTCGCTGAATTCGACGCTGAAACCATGAAAAGGACTGGCGTGAAGCCCCTGTAAAAAACCTTCGACAATGAAACGCGCGCGGAGATCCAGACGTGAAACGTTGCGGATCACTTCGGGATTCAAATACTGCTCGGCTGAGTTGGGCATGACAGTATTCCGGAATGGTCAGTTTCTACAGTCGATCATGGCTTTCTATCTGGACTTTGCAGTCAGGCAATCAGGAGTATTTCTTGATCGATGGCTCAGGGACGGCATCGAGCAAACGGGCAATAATGGCTTCGCGTGAAAGTCCTTCAGCCTGGGCCTGGAAATTGGTGGAAATGCGATGTCTGAGAACGGGAATGGCCACGCGATGAATATCTTCAATGGCGACGCTCGGGCGACCATCCATTGCTGCCATGGCTTTGGCCCCGGCAATCAAAAATTGCCCGGCTCTCGGCCCGGCTCCCCAATCGACCAGGTCGCGGATGAACTTCGGTGCGGAATCGTCGCGTGGCCTGGTGGCGCGAACTAACCGGGCGACATAGTTCACTGTGAGTGGGCCAATTTCGACCATGCTCACTTGTTTCTGCAGGAACAGAATGGATTTTGCGGAGAGCACTTTACGGATCTCCGGTCGTTCGCCACGTGTGGTCGCGGTGAGAATTTCTTCTTCTTCCGAGAGATTGGGATAGTCGACGACGACGTTGAACATGAAGCGGTCAAGTTGTGCCTCAGGGAGTGGGTAAGTTCCTTCCTGCTCAATGGGATTTTGAGTCGCAATGACGAAGAAAGGTTCTGGGAGGCGGTAGGTGGTTTGGCCTACCGTCACCTCTCGTTCCTGCATGGCCTGCAAAAGTGCCGCCTGTGTTTTTGGTGGCGTGCGATTGATTTCGTCGGCCAGTAAGACGTTCGTGAAGACCGGGCCTTCGACAAAACGGAATTCGCGTCGACCGCTTTCGTTTTCATCGAGGACGTTCGTCCCCGTGATGTCTGAAGGCATGAGATCGGGAGTGAATTGCACGCGTTTAAAGTGGACATCCAGAATCTGAGCGATCGTGGCAACTGTGAGAGTTTTGGCAAGACCGGGCACACCTTCCAGGAGGCAATGCCCACCAGTGAAGATGGCTCCAAGAATCTGCTCAATAACAGGCTTCTGACCAACGATGATCTTGCTGAGTTCTTCCTGCATCAGTTCACGGTGTTTGCGGAACTTCTCCAGAAAATCGTCAAAGTCTCGTTTTTCTGTGGCCACAAGGTTTCCTTTACCAGATGCAGTGAAATGTCTGCACTAAATCGTAACGGAGAACCATGGCCAATACACTCGATCAACAGGTTGTTCGTTGACGATTCGTGATAAGTTTTTCCTTCGCTTCCCTCGTCAGGCGTTTTGAGATTGAAAGAGTTTTGAGCGTTTTTCCTCTTCAATTACAGGATGAATTGATCCAGAACCGAATCAATGATTTATCCGGAAGTTGCACCGAAGTCAGCGTGAAGCATTTTCAGTCCCAGAGCGGTGAAGTGATGACTGGATACTGGAAAGTGACATTCAGTGAAGATCCCCCCAAAACAGCGAGTGTTTTCACTGAAGTTCTTCAAATTCATTCGCTTGGAGACTGAAAACTCACCGATGCAGTCGATGCAGATGTGGATGAAGTATGGTTGACTGGCCGATGAATCCTGAGCGATTCATGTGATCAGATGGTGTCTCTGTGCCGGTTCTTCGTTGCTACTGAGACAGGTGTGTCGGAAAGTCATACTGATGGTGTTGTCGTTGTCGCCCGACATTCCGACGATTGAAAGTGTTGAGCAATGCCTGGCAGCCATTGGGCATCCGGCATTACTCGTGGGATCTAACGAGTGGGACGTGCTCTGTGCGAACTTCGCCTACGAAGAGATGATGTCGTGTCAGCAGGCGGAGATTACAGGCAAAAGTCTATTTGAGATCCACGAGGGGTGCTGGAATCGATCCGCATTACTGAGTTCTTTACAGAATGCTTCCCACGGCGATCGGCTGGAACAGATTATCGTCGAACACAATTGTTCGAATGGGGCAAATCGTTCATTCGAGGTGCATCATCGGGTGGCACAACTGGGAACAGCGAGGTTGTGTCACCTGCTGAGTATTCGCGATATTTCAGTCATTCGCCAGCTTGAGAGCGCCTACAAACGGAGTGAAGCACGCCACCAGACTCTGCTGGATTCGGCTGTGGATGCAATTGTCATCATTAACACTTACGGGGCCATTAAAGCATTTAATCCGGCGGCAGAGCGTTTGTTCGGCTTTTCAAGCGATGAAGTTCTGGGACTGAACGTCAACATGCTCATGCCATCGCCCTATCAGCAGGAGCATGACAACTATCTGAGACGATATCTCGAAACCAAAGAGAGGCGAGTCATCGGGATTGGTCGAGAGGTGATTGGTAAGCGGAAAGACGGGACCGTTTTTCCGATGAATCTTTCGATCTCAGAAGTCACCGACGGTGAAGAGCGATTGTTTGTCGGGACTGTTCGCGACATTACTCATTCCAAACGAACAGAAGAAGCATTGCGTGACAGTGAAGCGCGGGTGCGGGCCATTCTCGGAACTGCGGTGGATGCAATTATCACGATCGACGAATCGGGATTGATCAAATCGCTCAATTCGGCGGCTCAGAAGATGTTCGGCTACTCTCATCATGAAATGATTGGTGAGAATGTGCGTATGCTCATGCCGGATCCCTATCGTGGTGAGCATGATGGCTATCTGCAGAAGTACCAGCAGACAGGAACTCGGCGTGTGATCGGGATTGGCCGGGAAGCTGTGGGCCGCCGGCGCGATGGTTCGACATTTCCTATGGAGTTGTCAGTCAGCGAGGTCCGGCAAGGTTCCCGGCGTTATTTTACTGGCATCGTGCGAGATATTACTGACCGCAAGCGGTACGAGGCTCGCTTGCGAGAGTCGATTGAAGAATCAACGAGATCTCAGGCTCGATTGAAGATTCAGGCTGAGGAGCTGGCACAGCAGGCGACAAGTCTTTCTGAAGCCAGAAAATCGGCCGAGGCAGCGAATCGCGCGAAGTCTGATTTCCTGGCGAATATGAGTCATGAGATTCGGACACCGATGACCGCCATTCTCGGTTTTGCCGAACAAGTCTCTGCGAGTTTGAATCGACCAGAGGATTGTGAAGCGTTGTCGATCATTCGGCGGAATGGCGAGCATCTGCTGAAACTGATTAACGACATTCTCGATATCTCCAAGATTGAATCCGGTCTGTTTGAAATCGAGAAAACAACATGTGACTTGCGTCTGTTAATCCATGATCTCATGCAATCGATCGGGCCTAAAGCCGCACAGAAGAAGATTGGTTTGACGGTCAATTTTGCGACCAATGTCCCGGTCTGTATCGAGACTGATGTCCTGAGACTGAAGCAGTCGTTGATGAATCTGTTGAGTAATGCCGTCAAGTTTACAGAACAGGGTGGTGTGGATCTCTCGGTGCGAATGACGGAAGAGTTTACAACCGCACCACGAATACAGATGCAGATTTGCGACACGGGAATCGGGATCGCGGCTGAGCATCTTGATAAGTTGTTCATCCCGTTCTCGCAGGCTGATACTTCGGTGAGCAGGCGGTTTGGAGGAACTGGATTAGGGCTGGCGATCAGCAAGCGATTGATCGAGTTAATGGGTGGCGATCTGCAGGTGAAAAGTATTCTCGGAAGTGGGTCGTCATTCACGATCACTTTGCCAACTGGAAAGATCAGTCATTCCGCTTTGGGAACTTCGAGACAGGTCTCTGGCCCAAGGTTGACAAAAGCACTCCAGGCAGAAGCCAGAGTGCGGGAAAAACCGCTGAGCATCTTACTGGCTGAAGACGGTGTTGATAATCAGAAACTCATTGGTCTGATTCTCCGCAAAGCGGGGCATGATCTGACAATTGCCGAGCATGGAGGAGTTGCGATTGCCCTGTATGAGCGGGCCATCGCAGAGGGGCAGAGTATCGACATGATCCTGATGGACATGCAGATGCCCTTTGTGGATGGCTATGAGGCGACACGCCGGTTGCGAAGTATGGGATGTCAGATCCCGATTGTGGCGTTAACAGCCCATGCCATGGTGGGTGATCGCGAGAAATGCCTGCAGGCGGGATGTACGGAGTACATGACCAAGCCAATTGATCGCCATGCCTTGCTGCAACTGATCGATGAACTGAGCCATCCTTCGGCCGTCGTGAGTCAGCAGCCCATTTGAGTTTTTCACTGCCGAACTGGGCATGAATGGATTACAGTCGTGAGCATGGGTGGATGGTCATGATGATCATCATCGCTGGCCAGATTGATCGGTCGTGAAGGAAAACCGAGTGGCAACTTTAGTAATCCGTGGTGGAGCGGTTTATGATCCTCTCCATCATCGAGATGGCGAAATCATCGATCTGTGGATCGAAAATGGCAAAGTTGTCGAACCACCTGCCGATCCTGCTTTCCGAGCTGACAAAGTGCTGGATGCCAGTGGTTGTGTCGTGATGCCTGGTGGAGTCGATATGCACTGTCATATCGCGGGGCCGAAAGTGAATGCCGCACGTCGCATGCTGGCAGGTGCCCAGCGAAGTGCAAGGCAGCTTGGAGTGCCCGAGTTTCCGCGAGCGGGAAATGCCGGCCCGGTGCCGTCGAGTTTTGCAACGGGATATCTGTATGCGGGACTGGGGTATACGACGGCGTTTGATGCCGCGATTCCGCCATTACATGCCAGAGCTGTGCATGCCGAGTTTGCGGATCTTCCCATCCTTGATAAGGGCTTTTACACGCTTCTGGGTAATAACCAGTTCGTGATGCACTGCCTCGAACAGAACAATCAGCCGGCTCTGGAGGCGTTCGTAGCCTGGGTGCTGAATGCTGCCTATGGATATGCCGTTAAGATCGTGAATCCCGGGGGAGTGGAATACTGGAAAAGTGCCCGTTTACCGCTTGATGATCTCGATATGCCGATTGGAAGTGAGCGATTGACACCTCGTCACATTGTGAGACAACTGGCCGAGGCCGCAGATCGACTGCGTCTGCCGCATCCTGTACATATTCATTGCAACCATCTGGGAATTCCCGGTAACTGGCGTACGACTTTGGCAACGATGCAGTCACTGGAGGGGCATCGCGGGCATTTCACACATATTCAGTATCACAGCTATGCCGGTGAACCGAATGATCAGGCGACGTTTGGTTCGGCAACTGCACAACTGGTTGAGTACGTCGAGAGTCATCCGGAGATTACCGTCGATGTGGGGCAGGTGCTCTTTGGTGACACAGTTTCAATGACCGGAGACAGTCAGGTCGGTTATTACCTGCATCGACTGACAGGACGCCGGTGGTTCAGCGGAGATACGGAAGTCGAAGGTGGCTGCGGTGTCGTACCGATCACTTATCGCGATAAAAGTGCCGTCCATGCTCTTCAATGGGCCATTGGCCTGGAGTGGTATTTACTGATGAGTGACCCATGGCGAATCGCCATGAGTACGGATCATCCGAATGGTGCTTCGTTTCTGGCTTATCCGCAGATCATCGCCTTACTGATGAGCGAATCTTTGCGAGCCGAAATGCTGGCTCGTTTACCGGCGGCCATGCGGTCGAAGACGATTCTGGGAGATTTAAAACGAGAGTACAGTTTGCGCGAAATTGCCATCATTACGAGAGCTGCCCCGGCC
>VFQR01000677.1_pt1 | contig 37994 bp, 25 predicted proteins | sample 3512321 | NCBI WGS metagenome assembly VFQR01 (sample SAMN10412374, study PRJNA504923) | tailings metagenome | isolation source: Relicate 3 Philex TSF1 revegetated site | place: Philippines: Tuba, Benguet | collected 2017-08-29 | reverse complement strand
GATTGAATGCAACAGGATTGGCTTCAGTGACTGCTGGTCAAATAAGTGGTGATGCTTTGGTTGAACAAACGGAAACACCCATGCAGACCGCGATCCGTAAAGCAGATGTGCTGCTGGAAGCGCTCGGCTGGATTCGCCAGTTTCGTGATCGACATGTCGTCATCAAACTGGGAGGAAGTGCTCTCGAGGAAACAGCCGCCATTCGTCAGTTTCTGACCGATGTGATTTTTATGGAGACCGTGGGGGCACGCCCGATTCTGATCCACGGTGGTGGAAAGGCGATTAACGCCGCCATGTCAACGGCTGGAATTACCCCTCGCTGGGTGCAGGGTCGTCGTTACACGGATGAGCAGACACTGGAGATTGTCACAAAAACGTTGGTGGGCGAAATTTGTGGTTCGCTGGTTGAAGAGATTGAGCGCCAAGGTGGTGATGCTGTTGGATTCAGTTATCTCACGGTCAATGTTCTCAAAGGAAGGCAACTGTTTCTACCGAACCCTGGGGGAGAACCAATTGACCTGGGACGCGTGGGTGAAGTGACAGATATTGACCGCGATGTTTTGCTCACAGCGTGCCGCGGGGGACGGATTCCTGTCCTTCCTTCGGTGGCACTGGATGAACAGGGCGATCGACTGAATGTGAATGCCGATACGGCGGCAGCGGCAGTGGCCCGATTGATTCAGGCTGACAAACTGATGTTTTTAAGTGATGTGCCGGGGATCTTCCTCGATCGAAAGGATCCTTCGACGTTGCAATCTCACCTGACGGCAGCACGCTGCCGGGAACTGATTGCCGACGGCACGATCGATGCAGGAATGGTTCCCAAGGTCGAGGCGGCTTTAGAAGCTCTGGCTGCGGGAGTGAAGAAGGTGCACATCATCGATGCAAGAATTCCCCATTCAGTACTGCTGGAAATTTATTCGAACCGTGGGATAGGAACCGAGATCGTCCCGTAATCTCTCTAAAAAATTGAGTTATGTGGAGTGCCGGGATTCGAATGCATGGGATTCGAATGACGAAGTGCAGAGCATATTTCATTGCCTGCATCGGATCTGATACAATTCTCAGTTGTTCTTCTTCGAGAAAATACGGCAAGCCTGGGCCCTGAGCTTGCCGATCGCTCACTTTTGGCGAATGTGAAGAACTTCCCACCAGGAAGTTGCCAAAGTGATTTTGGGGCCAGTTGGGTTTTCGCCGGCAATCCGGCGTGATGATTGAAGAGACGAGCCAATGCACGCAATGGCCACCCAGTCGAGTCAGGAAACAATATCGAAGTTCGACAAGTATGTGGTGTCGAACTATCGCCGCTATCCGGTCTGCATTGTGCAGGGCGAAGGATCGTATGTCTGGGATGCTGAAGGGCGCCGCTATCTCGATCTGTTTCCCGGCTGGGGCTGCAATGTTCTGGGGCATTCGCCGCCTGCGGTCGTGCGTGCCTTGCAGGAGCAGGCAGAAAAACTGATTCATGTGCCGAACTCATGGTACACGGAGGCTCAGGGCGAGTTTGCCGAGATGCTGTGTACTCGCAGCTTCGGCAAAGCGTTTTTCTGTAACAGTGGTGCCGAAGCGAATGAAGCTGCCATCAAGATCGCGCGGGCGGCCAAAGCAGGGGCTGGCAGGTATCGGATTATCTCGTTTGAGAATGGATTCCACGGTCGCACATTTGGGGCCTTGACTGCGACCGCCCAGCCGAAATACCACGAGGGCTTTCATCCGTTACTCCCCGGTTTCCGCTACGCACCGTACAACGACCTGGATGCGGTGAAGCAGTTGATCGATCAGGAAACGGCAGCGATCATGCTGGAGCCGGTTCAAGGAGAAGGGGGCGTAAATATTGCGTCGTCAGAGTTCCTGCAGGGGTTGCGAGCCCTGTGCGATGCCGAAGGGATTCTGCTGATCTTCGACGAAGTTCAATCGGGATCCGGGCGAACTGGCGAGTGGTTCGGCTATCAGCACTCGGGTGTTGAACCCGATATCATGTCGCTGGCGAAAGGTCTCGCAGCGGGTGTGGCGGCGGGGGCTGTGATCTGTCGTGATGAAGTCGCCGCCTGCCTGAAACCAGGGATGCACGGAAGTACATTTGGTGGGAACCCTCTGGCGATGGCGGCAGGAATCGCCACGTTTCGGACCATCGAAGAGGAGGGGTTGCTGGACAACGCGAAGGAAATGGGCGAAAAGTTCCGTGAGAGATTTGAGCAGATTGCGGAAGAGTTGCCGATTGTGCAGGAGATCCGCATTCGAGGCATGATGATCGGCATGGAATTGAAGATTTCGGCAATGCCTGCCGTGGCAAAGTGTATGGAACGTGGCGTTTTGATCAACGCGACGCACGATACCGTGATTCGATTGCTGCCTCCGCTCAACATCACCCCTGAACAGGTCGATGAAGGATGTGATGTCTTGCTGGAAGTCTTGCGAGAGATGGCTCAGCAGGTGTCGTAAGGTTCAGGAATTCTCAGGTTTGGCAGGTGAGCATTGTTAGGATGAGCAGTGCTCAGCGATGATCGCTGTTCAATCGCCGTCGTGGATGTTCCGCACGAGGGATTGAATGGATGAAAATCGTATTCGCAGTGAAAAATTCGACGATTTCGATTGAACGCGGGGGAGCTTTGAGCCTTCGCGTTCAATCTTGTTTTTAAGAGGTTCACGCATCTGGGGAACGGTTCCTGGCGTGAAAGAAATTTCCTGGGTTTGATTGTTATTGAAGCCAGGGACAACAGCGATGACAGGGTCTTCTCGCATGGAGCGGGCCGCGAGTGAATAGGTTTGGGATATGCGACATTTGAACGCGCTGGTGGATCTTTCCACCACAGATATTGAAGAGATTTTTGCGCTGGCGAAGCGAATGAAAACTGGTGTGGCGAAGGGGATTCGTCCGCAGTTAATGCCCGGGCGTGTGCTGACTCAGATCTTCGAAAAACCGTCGCTGCGGACCCGGTTGAGTTTTGATGCTGCCATGATGCAACTGGGTGGGAGCAGTATCTTTCTCTCAGCCAAAGATGCCGGGATTGGTGGACGGGAAGCTGTGCAGGATGTCGCCCGCGTCATTGGTGGCTATAGCGATGTGATCGCGCTCAGAACATTTTCCCAGCAACTGATTGACGACTTCGTCCAGTATGCGGGGGTGCCGGTGATCAATGGGTTGTCGGATGATCGACATCCATGCCAGGCACTGACAGATCTATTTACCATGCAGGAAGTTTTCGGCTCGATCGCGGGAAAGAAGTTTGTATTTGTCGGTGACGGTAATAACGTGGCGACATCACTGGCGACGTGCTGTTCGATGCTGGGTGTCGAGTTTGTGCTGTGTGCTCCGGAAGAATACCGCCTGGGAGCAGATTTCCTCGACCGCGTGAAATCCTACCTGCCCAAGATTCACATTACAGAGACATCGAACTTTGCCGAAGCTCTCAAAGATGCGGCGGTAATCTATACCGATGTCTGGACAAGTATGGGGCAGGAAGCGGAGGCGGAAGCCCGGCAGCAAGTTTTCCAGCCATTCCAGGTCAATGAGAATCTGCTGAAGCTGGCTCCAGCTTCAGCCCGGTTCATGCACTGCCTCCCAGCCAAGCGGGGGAAGGAAGTGACCGATGAAATTATTGACGGGCCACAGAGCATCGTCTTTCAGCAGGCCGAAAATCGTATGCATCTGGCGAAGGCATTGATTTTGTGGGTGCTGGAAGTGAATGCGTAATGCAGTTGGGATTGGGTGTTTGGCATTTGGTTGGATATGAGAAACACTGGGCCACCCAAATACCCAATACCAAACACCTAAAACCACACCTTAAGCAGCGGCTTGCAGCGTTTCGCTGTGGAAAAGTCGCTGGTAAATGGGGCAGGTAGCGAGCAATTCGTGATGCTGGCCATCCGCAATCAGGCGGCCTTGATCGAGGACGACAATCCGGCTGATGAAGCTGAGTAGCGAAGGCGACATTGCGTGCGTAATCAGCAAGGTGGTGCGGCCTTTTGTGAATTCGGCCAGAGCTTTCTGAATGGCCTGTTCGCTGTGAGCATCAATCGCAGATGTCGGCTCGTCGAGAATCAGGATGGAAGGATTGCGAAGCATGGCTCTGGCCAGTGCAATCCGCTGACGCTGACCGCCAGAGAGCTCCCGGCCACCGGAACCCAGGCCTGTTTCCAGGCCATCAGGAAGTTTGTGGGCGAATTCGAGAACGGAACTTCGGGCGGCTGCTGATTCAATCGCTTCGCGCGTGGGAGATTCCTGTTCTGTCGAAGCACCGTTCCGAATATTTCCGGCAATCGTATCATCGAAGAGCATGGTTTCCTGAGAAACAATAGCGATCTGATCTCTCAAATCGCGAGGTTTGACATCGCGGAGATCAATGCCATCAATCAGGATGCGGCCTTTTTGAGGATCGGCGAAGCGAGGCAATAGATTGACCAGTGTCGATTTTCCAGAGCCATTGGTGCCGACAATCGCAACAGCCTCTCCGGCATGGATCGTCAGATCGAGATTGACGAGCACCGGTCGGCGGTTCTCACCTTCGGCCTGCGGATAAGTAAATGTAATGCCCTCAAAGCGAATTGCTTCGGCATGCCTGGGAAGAGGGACTGGATTGGCAGGTGGTATGATCGAGGGTTGCTGATCGAGGGCTTTAAAAATCCGTTCGGCGGCTGTTCCCGTCTGGCGGATGCGCGTGACGTATCGCGAGAACTTGCGGATTGGGTCAAGAGTTCCCGCCATGAGTGTGTAGAGCACGGAAAGATCGGTGAAGTTCATGGGGGTTTCAGTGAACTGGATCGGGCCGATGAACGTCTGGCCTTCAAGCACGAGATATCCTGCCGGAATGAGAACGGCCATCACCGCCATCATGCCGAGGTTTTCAGCGACCGGGCTGCTGAGTGCATCGATCCTGACGATCTGTAGCGCTTTGCGGAAATAGGCACGATTCTCACGTCGAAAGCGGGCCCGGTGATCGCGCTGTGTTCCAAAGGCAATGACGATTCGAGAAAGCGAAAAGGTTTCTTCCAGTTGCTGATAGATGCGGGACATCGCATCGAGTGTGCGATGCATCGCCCGTTTGAGCCTGCGGCTGAGCAGGTAGAACATCGTGCCGGCAATTGGTACGAAGAGCAGCAGGACGAACGTGAGGCGAAAGTTGATCATGAGCGCGGCACTCAGGCAGGTTATGGCCTTCAGAGGTTCGCGAATGACTTCGCCGCCAGCCAGCATTAGCCCTTGTGTCAATTGCTGAGTATCATTCATGAACGTTGCCATGTACCGGGGAGTGCCAGTGGCAGCGACTTCGAGAGGATCTGATTTCAACAGATGGCGATAAAGATCTTTTCTCAAATCCATGACAGTCAGTTCAGCCACCTTACCGACATAGAGATCCTGTATGACCGTTGCGGCCCCTTTAAGGAACGTCGCTGCCACAAGAATTCCCATGAGTCCCAGGAGCAGTCGGAAGGGATCATCTGGCAGCCAGGGGACAACGCGCTGGTTAAGCCACGTCATGAGGTAAAGCCTGCGCGCCCAGGTATCGATCTCTTTCTGGAGTCTGGCCTGCTCGCGTGTGGCGCTGAGAGGCAAGGTTTTCACTGTCGATGGATGAGACGCTTGTAAGGAGATCGCAGCAGGGCCGACCTCTGGGTCGAGAGCCATTTCGTGGCGATGGAGGAGTTGATGAAGCTCGTTTCGTGATTCGTCGAGCTCTTTGGACGAGGTTTCAATCTCGTTCTGGATGTAAGAGCCGAGATGTTCCCCTTCGAGGAAAACTTTGATGACGGGATATGTCAGCAGGAGCGCGCCACCCCAGAGAAGCGCAACAACTCCTCCGAAGCTGATGGCAAATGCCAGCAGCTTCCAATAGGGCTTCACATACCTCGCGAGGCGACTCCATTCCCGCACGAAAAATGATCCTTGGTTCGAATCCCTGAACACTGGAAATCAGAGGGGCATTACAAAAGATTTCATCCAAAGCGTAAAGGGGAACTGCTTTGGAGCCGATTCGACCAGCGGAATTCGCAGTTTGCTCGCCGAGCAAAACGAATCACTTCGGGCACGAATGCGGGTTATCCCAGACGGAATTTGATGTCTTTGAGTTTGAGTTCCGGGAGTATCTTCTGCAGATTTTCGACGATAGGTTTCTGGTGAAATGCTGAAAGTTCACTGAGAGCTGCCGGGTGAGAGACGTAAACCTGCAGGACACCACGAGAGATTCGGGCGGGTCTGGTAAGAGTCGAATAGGCTGCGGGAACCACTTGTTTCCAGGCAGAACGGAGCCGATCATCTTCCTGGATTTGTGAATATCCTCGCAATTGCATCAGTTGTGCGAGGACATCGCCCAGTTGTCTTGGTGGAGGATCGTCGGTCATGGGGTTTCTGCTCGACAATCGGGTGCGGCTGGAAGAAGTGACTGACTCGTTCAACTGAGAGATCTTCAGCCAGAGCTGGAAAGCTATTCAAGAGTGTGCGAACTTCTTGGGTATGAATCAATCGAAGTTGCTCAGTGAAATACGACAGCAGTTCGAATCGCAGGTTACCGAAAGACCTGCGATTCTCGGTGGAAGTCCGTTCTGGCCTCATGGGGCTCCTGCCCGTTTCCTGCCACGAGATGAGATTGCCTATGAAATGGCCCGCTCGTTGCAGGGCGATGATTGGGCAGTCTACGAAGGGGGCGAGCATGCGGGTTTGCGAGAGGATCTGGCTCAGCGATTTCCTGGGCGCAGACCCGTACTGACATCCAGCGGTACCGTGGCCATCGAACTGGCCTTGAGAGCTGCGGGCGTGGGACTAGGTGATGAAGTTCTGCTGGCCGCCTATGACTTTGAGGCGAATTTCAAGAATGTCCTGGCTGTGGGGGCGTTGCCAGTGCTGGTCGATGTGGTGCCAGAATACTGGACGATCGATCCCCTGGGGTTAGAAGCGGCTGATTTGCCACGAGTGAAGGCATTGATTGCCAGCCATCTGCATGGGCAAACGCCGGATTGGTTACGATTACGAGATTGGTGCCAGGTTCGTGAAGTGGTGCTGATAGAAGATGCCTGCCAGTCACCAGCACGCTATGCACGCCGCGAGCTATTGAGTGCCGAAATCAATGGCGAGTCTGCTCTGGAAAACCTTGTTGGTGAGCAGCCTGTGGGAGAGATTGTGGCGTTCAGTTTCGGAGGGAGTAAGCCGATCAGTGCGGGTCGCGGCGGGGCGTTGCTGCTTTCGACTGAACGGCAGGAAGCAAGGCTCAGGCTGCACACTCAACGCGGGAATGAGGCTTATCCGCTTTCCGAGTTGCAGGCGCTGGTTGTCAGGCCGCAATGGAAGTTTCTGGCCGCTCACGATCAACATCGCTGGCAACAGGCCATGACGATCGAAATGGCCTGGGATGAGTTATGCGGTCAAAGGCATGTATCGAGTGATCAGCACGCAGAACGATCATTGGTTTCGTTGTACAAACTGGGATTGTGGTATGAGCCCGAATTCTGGGGGGGCTTGAGCAGGGATCGATTGGTGGCTGCTGCGCAGGCAGAAGGATTACCACTGGCCGCCGGGTATTCGGCCCTGCACGAAACCCATTCTTCAAAGCGATATCGTCGTGCTGGCTATCTTGAGCATGCCAGTGCCGCCGGGAGAAATGTGCTGCAACTGCATCATACAGCGCTTTCGGGAAGTGAGCAGACAACACGTGAAGTCGTGGCGCTTCTGCTGAAGCTCAAAGAGCATGCCCATCAACTGCAAAGCGAATAAATCACCATGATCGCGAGGGAGAGTCAGGTTCTGGTGGTAGCAGGTGACTGGAACTGAGTGGCAACAATTGCGGAAAGCCACATGAAAGACCTATCTTTTGAATGTGGATATTTCTTAATATTGTGGTTGAACTCCCCAATGATTGACCACCGACGAAACGCAATTTGAAGCGTCGCTTTGAAAGTCACCCACCCTGCTGGCTCGAAGCAGCAGGCATCGCAAACAGGATGGCAGACATGGCGGTATTTCAAAGGGCGACGCGTATCATTTTGATGATGCGACACTTGATCAGGCTTTATCATGCCCCGCATCCTGATTGTTGAACCACGCCCTTCCTTTCGCGAAGGTCTTCGTCAGACGCTGGTCGATGCCGGCTATGAGATTGAGACGCTCGATATCGATCAGGATCTGCCGGCCGCCATACAGATCCGCCCGGCTCTGGTGGTTCTTGGTTGTGAAGCCATTGAGTTTCTCCCGCTGATCAAATCCCAGTGTACGCCTCCTGTGCCAGTGCTGCTGCTGATCAAGGCCGGCGAGTTGGGATTGATTCTTAAGGCGGTTGATGGAGCGGCTGATCTGATCTATTCATACGAACGACCACTGCAGGATGTCCTGCAAGGCATCCAGCGATTGACGAGGCCGCGCAGTGATGACGTCGTGCCCCAGTTATCGCACCAGGATCGACTGATCGTGGCACTCAGGTCGGTCTGTGATGATCTGAATCTGACACATAAGCGGCACATTTCGGAAGTGCTCAAGCGTCAGTATGCCGAGCAGAAGCTGGTGGAGTCGGAATCGTTTTATCGGTCTTTAGTGGAGACGTTGCCATACGCGATGTTCCGCAAAGATCTGCATGGGCGAGTGACATTTGCCAACCGCAAGCTGTGTGAGATTCTGGGATCTCCGCCAAATGAGGTGGTGGGTAAGACGGATTATGACTTCTTTCCGAAAGATCTGGCCGATAAGTACCGGGCTGATGATCGATATGTCACTGAAACGAGAGCACAGTTTGAAACGATCGAAGAATTTGTGACACCTTCGGGAGAGGTGCATTACACGCATGTGATGAAGAACCCGGTCTATGATGGTCGAGGGAATTGCGTCGGAATCCAGGGGATCTTCTCGGATGTGACCGATCGCAAACGAACAGAGATCGCTCTCGATCAGGAGCGGGATCTGCTGAATAACCTCATGAAGAGCATTCCGGATAACATTTACTTCAAGGATGTGCGGGGCAGGTATCTGCGTATCAATCAGGCGAAAGCTGCCGCGAGCGGCTTGTCCGATCCGGGCCTGGCGATTGGAAAATCGGATACCGATTTCTTCTCGGCAGAGCATGCAGCGATTGCTCGTAAAGATGAAGAATATGTGATGCAGACCCGTCTGCCATTGATTGGTAAGGAAGAACGGGTGGTCTGGAGTGATGGTCATATCCGATGGATGTCGACCACCAAATTGCCGTTGATTTCACCAGCGGGTGAAGTGATTGGAACCTACGGAGGCTCTCGCGATATTACGCGGCTGAAGCGGCGAACCGGGCGAAGAGTGATTTTCTCGCCAATATGAGCCATGAGATTCGCACTCCTTTGAATGCGATTATTGGCATGACAGAACTGGTGATGGATACCGATCTGAAGGTGGCACAGCGGGATTACCTGCGGATGGTGCTGGAATCGGGTGAATCGCTACTGGGGATCATCAACGACATTCTTGACTTTTCGAAGATTGAAGCCGGTCGACTGCATGTCGATGAGCAACCTTTCCGATTACGCGATTCGCTGGGCGACACGATGAAATCGCTCTCGAATCGCGCTCATCGCAAGAAACTCGAACTGGCATTTCATGTCTCACCAGATGTTCCCGATGAGGTTCGTGGAGATGCAGTCCGGGTGCGCCAGGTGATCATCAATCTGCTGGGGAATGCACTCAAGTTTACCGAACGCGGCGAGGTAGTTCTCGATGTTTCTGTCGAGAGTCGAACTGCCGAACAGGTGACATTGCATTTCAAGGTGCAGGATACCGGGATCGGGATTGCCAAAGATAAATTTGAGTCCATTTTTGAAGCTTTCGAGCAGGCCGATTCTTCGACCACCAGACGATATGGCGGAACAGGGCTGGGATTGGCGATCTCTGCCCGGCTGGTGGAACTGATGCAGGGGAAGATCTGGGTGGAAAGTGAAGTGGGGCAAGGAAGTACCTTTCACTTTACGCTCAATCTGGGGGTGGAGGCCGAGGGGAGTGTGCAGCCACTTGCGCAGGAGCCTCAACTGCATGGTATGCGTGTGCTGATTGTGGACGACAACCAGACGAATCGAAAGATTCTGGAAGAGTTGACGTTGCTGTGGGGGATGCGTCCACGCATTGCCGCAGGAGCAATCGAAGCCCGGCGAGAGTTGCAGCATGCGATCGATCAAGGCGAGCCCATTCGATTGATCATTACCGATGCGCAGATGCCGGGAGAAGACGGGTTCAGTCTGTCGGCATCGATTCGCAGTCTGGAGAACATGCCTCCGGTAGAAATCCTGATGCTGACATCGGGGGATCGGCTGGAAGATCTTTCACGGTGTCAACAACTGGGGATTGCCGGTTATCTCATCAAGCCCGTGAAACAATCCGAGTTGTATAACTCGATTGTGGGAATCATGGGGCAGGTACCTCGTGCCTTGCCTATGGCTTCGGCGATGGCTGTGCCCGAAAGATCCGCCAATTCGCGGAGAATTCTGCTGGCAGAAGACAGCCTGGCCAATCAGAAGCTGGCACTGGGTTTACTGGAGCGATGGGGGCACCGGGTGGTGGTGGCCAGCAACGGCATCGAGGCGATTGAACGCTATCGCAGTGAATCGTTCGACCTGATTCTGATGGACGTGCAGATGCCCGAACTCGACGGGAATGAAGCCACGATGGCCATTCGCGAGATTGAAAGGCGGACGGGAGAGCATATTCCGATCGTGGCGATGACAGCGCATGCCCTGCAGGGGGATCGTGAACAATGCCTGAAGGCCGGAATGGATGATTATCTGATGAAGCCGATTCGGGCTCGTCAGTTGTTTCAGATGATTGAGCAGGTCTGTAACGATCATGCTCCACGCTGGAAGCCGCTCTACCAGATGACCAGTGAGGGTGTTGCGGCAAGAAACGATGATGTTTGTGCCGAAGAAGCTCGTCGGGAGCAGCAGGTCAATGCTGGGGAACCTCAGCCGGGTTGCCAGCCAGTCATTGAAGATCCGATGAATACCGCAGGTGCGCTCCAGACCATTGATGGTGAAGCCGAGTTGTTGGTGAAGTCAGACGATGATGTTGACTGGCAGTTAGCATTGCGTTCAACAAATGGAGATCGGGCACTATTGGCAGATGTGGGTCAGGCTTTTCTTGAGGAGACCCCATGGCTCCTGAACAAACTCGATGACGCGATCACCACACAGGATGCCAAGCTGTTTCAAAGACTCAGCCATACATTGAAAAGTGCATTTCGAACCTTTGGCGCGAACAAACTGAGTGAGCAGTATGAGCAGATGGAAATGGACGTGAAGCGCGAAGGTCGATTGCCTGAAGCAGAGTTGGTGGCCAGGTATCGGCAATCGGCTGATCATGTCGTCGCGAGAATTGCCAAAGAATTGCCAAGAGTTTGTGCAGAGACTGCTTCAGGCTCTGGCAAAGGGATGTGAGCCACTTCGGTATTGAGGTGATTTCTTTCATCCGTAGCGTGGGAAATCTCTATGAGTGTTTCAAAGGAGCTGAGTTGGTAGATATATGTCATGGTGACCAGAGAGCGAGAGTCCTGGAATTTGCGTTGAGTCTGAAAAGGTGGAATCAAAGTCGACTGGGCAGATCACTGGCAATTCTTAGGTTGTGAATGACAACTGGGGCGTCGATGGCTATGCGAATTCAACTTGAGAATTTTCGGTATCAAGCGGGGAATCGGGTATGACGAGTATTCTCGTGGTCGATGATTCTTCGACGGACCGACGCCTGGTCTGCGGCCTGTTAAAGGCGAACACACAGTGGATTGTGAGTGAAGCTTCGAGCGGTTCTGAAGCTTTGCAGATGATTGCGCTCAATCCTGTGGATGTGGTTCTGACAGATCTGGCGATGCCGGATATCAGTGGGTTAGAACTGGTCACCACACTCAGGCGAGACTGTCCGCGTTTGCCCGTGGTGATCATGACGGGTGTCGGGACAGATGAGATTGCCGTGACGGCACTGAAGCTGGGTGCATCGAGCTATGTGCCGAAGTGTCGACTGGCACAGGACTTGACGGATGCGATTCAGGGTGTGCTCGACGCCGTGCGGGACGATACGACACGTGAGCGTCTGTCACAGCGGGTTGTTCATCACAAAATTGAATTTTGCATCGAGAATGATCCGGAACTGATTGCCTCTCTGGTGCAATACCTTCAGGAAGAGACAGCTCGAAGTGGAATTTGTGAAGCAGCAGATCGAATCCGTGTGGGAGTGGCCTTACAGGAAGCGATGACGAATGCGTGTTATCACGGGAATCTCGAGGTGAGTTCGAGTTTGCGTGAGATCGATCATCGTCAGTTCTATGAGTTGGCTCGCTCCAGGATGAGTATCTCTCCCTATCAGGAGAGGCGGATTCACGTAGCTGCGGAGTTTTCGCCTGCAGCGGCCTGCTTTGTGATTCGTGATGAGGGGCCAGGTTTCGACCCGGGGACGATTCCGGATCCGACAGTGCCTGAGAATCTTGAGAAGCCATGCGGCCGAGGGTTACTGCTGATTCAGATGTTTATGGATGAGGTGGAATACAGCAAACAAGGGAATCAAGTGGTTCTAAAAAAATACCGTCGCGAACATTTGGGGAACTCGTGAGGTCAATTGACGTCTGAATGCCCGACAGATCGATGTGAGACGGTTCCAGGGTTGTCACTGGCGTGACGGGTCTCAGGAGGGGCGCTGAAAGTTCTCGTCAGGCGTGGTGAATCGCATCACAAGTTGATCAGAAGATCATTAGCAGGGGATATCAGATTGTATTTTTGGAGATCTGTTCATCTGGTGTTCAGGTTCGGTCTGGAAAATGCAGATCTCAATCAAAGTGAGATCTCACCAAAGCCAATTTGAAACTGATTCACCAGCCGGGTAATCACCAACTCAGTATTCACGAACCAAGTGACAGTGCTCCCAAGTGAATTGAGAGTCGTGCATCAAGCGAACCTTTTTTGACGGAGGGTGTCCTCCGAGTTTACGTCAGTGGATTTTTTTTTGTGGGAGGGCCTCATGTTCACACCGGCCCCGGTTGTTCCGGCCAGTTATTTTGAAATGAGAAAACAGGGGACAGTACTGCGTCTGCATTTAAGAAAATCAGTGAGCAGCCTGTCGGATGAACGGATTCTGGATGAGGTTGATACAGTGGTCGCCTCATTGAAAGAACACGTTCCGGATGCGGTGGTTGTCGATCTTTCATCGGCACCTTACTTTGGTTCCTGCCTGTTGGAAGTGCTCCGGCATATCCATGAGGAAGCAGGGCGACAAGGGGCCAAAATGGTGCTGTACGGTGCCTCACCGATTGCACGCGAAGTGCTGGAGATTTCGCACTTCAATCGATTGATTCCGCTGGTTTCGACCGAGGATCAGGCACTCAAAAGCCTGGTCGCCTGATTCAGTCCTGTATGTCGTCCCCCGATTTTATCGGGAACAATTCTAATTAAGGCCCGGCAGTACGATCTGCCGGGCCTCAGTTTTTTGACGGTCTTTCCCAAGCTCCCAGGTGACGGCGAAGTGCGAATTCGCTCTCTGAAAATCAACCGTCCCATGAGGTTCTGAAAAGCAAGATTGCTCGAAACTGCTGACGATCACACACAACTTCATGTCATCGCATCTGGGAAGGCCCTGCCAATTTTGTGTCCCATCGGTTGTCATGTTGTCGTTGAGCGTTTCAGGACGACAGGAAGCCACTTCGTGAGTGTTGATTCGGGAACTTTTGCCTACGCCTTCGTGGCAAAGCAACTCTCTCGAGTTTCAAGCGATGAAGGGTCGTAGTGACCATGGTTTGTGGCCATCAGAGGATGGCGTAGAGAGTGGTCAGCAGCTCTGATCTGGCATGCTGAACAGAACATCGATTTGCCCATGAATCCAAGCTGGGTTGATCGACGCATGTGGTAAGTATGTCGTCCCAGCAGAGCATGACGCCGCTCCAGCAGAGTGTGGCGGTGGTCAGGCCGCAGGCTTGCTCTGGCCGACCCATCTCTGCCGTCCTTCGCATGGCCATAACCACCGCCACATCGCATCGAACAGGGGCAGTTATCGGATAGGGTTGTGACAGCTTGTTGTCACACCTGTTTCAGGTTGTGCAAAGAAATTGTTGAATCGAAGCCATTCGCTTCACTATTGATTCATACTTAGCGATGTTTCAAACTATGAGGTTTGGAGAAACTTTTTCCTCAGCCTCAAAATTGCCACCACAGACGGATCCTGTCGATCAGATCATGCAGCCAGACGTAACCTAAAGGTGCTCTGCCACAGTGAATTCGGGGCACTGCGGTCGCTCCCGGGCGAAGACCTGCAACATTCTGCCGGTCAAAACCCAACACCAGTCGCAGGTAGAGCTGGCCCATTTCGTCACGCTCCACACTTTCACTGATCGACTCCACATGGGCAGTGTGAGTCTCTTCAGGCCGGGTTGTCAGGACAAACTCGGCAGGGAGTTTTTCCTGTGGTCGATTTCCTTGTCCCGGAGTCTGCACATAGGCACTCAGAATGTGGCCCATGGATTGATCTGTCACACGGACATCGACCACCCACTCACCTTGCGTGTCTCCCAGATCCAGTAAGATCTGGCCGCGTTCCACCGGTCGCCCAGCCAGTGTCTGCTGAGGATCCCAGGTCATAATTTCGCCATCCATTGGCGATCGAATCTGCAGTTCACTCATGGCCTGTCGAACGAGTGATAACTCCTCTCTGCGGGACAGCAGTTGCTGCTCAAACCCCAATTCCTGGGCAGAAAGCTCTGCAGCTTTCGCCGCCTGATCGCTATTCCCGGAAGAGAGTTGCACCCGGGCAGATCGTGTCGCCTCGATCTGTTTCTCCAGTGTTAAAATCTCACCCTGTAATCGTGTCGATTCCAACTCGATTTCAGGGTTATGCAAGGTCACAAGGAGATCGCCTGTTTTGACAATGCTCCCCTGATTCACATGAATTTGTTCCACACGTCCTGCGTGAGGTGCAAAAACATGCTTGCGTTCGCGCGGCCAGACAGCGCCCTGTCCGGTCATCTGCAGTTCGCCAGGTATCAGAAACAGGCTCGCCACCATTCCACCCAGCAGAACAAACAACAGGACACGCCGAGCCTGCCGACGGAGCGACAGCGTCTTGAACTCTCGACTCGCTCTCAACCAGAACGACGCGAGGGGAATCGTCTCCACCAGTAATTGCTGCCTCAGGATGGACGAAACGACCGCTTCGAGACCTTGCCAGTTCCTGAGAATCTCAGTCAGCTCATTGGCCTCCCGCGTCGTGAGTAACTTGGAATTGATACCTGCGGGCTTCGTACTCGATATGGAAACCGGCTGCAGTGATGCTTCTTTGCGCCGTTCGAGTTCAGCCCCAAACTTCTCCAGGACGATAGCCGCAATGGGCACTCCGGTTGCTAAGTCTGTGATCAACTGAATGCCGGGATCGCGCTCTTCCTCACGGACTTGACTCTCCGCTTGAACCATCGCTTCCAGTTGGCGGACTTCTGGCGATCTCCGATCAAAATCAGCAACTCCCGAGACCGCCAGCAAACGTGCTTGCTTCCCTGCAAACTGCAAAACTGCTACGCGGTCGCAGCCCACCAGCCCGCGAACCTCCTGAGCAATCAACTGAGCGGCGACTTGCCATCCAGAGGTCGTTGCCAGGCGTGCAAAAAATGCCTGCTCTTTCTGGCGGCGTTCGACAGTCAATCGCAACTGGCGGACTTCCTGATCCAGCAGCAGATCGGCCAGTAATTCTGCCACCACACTGGCCAGTGGCAAGGGATCAACGGCTTTCCCGGGCTGCAAAAACTCGAGCACTGCCAGCGTACGACTCGACTTTCGCACGGGGATCATCCAGCGAAGGACACTCTCGGCAGCAACTGTCTCACTGCGATCTCCTTGAGGCAAAGGCTCCAGAGGTTGAGGCTTCACTGAATTGGCCAGATTGGCGACCTCACGCAACTCATGCGCATCAGGATCGGCATAACGGGCGAGGATCGCACCCGCATGAATGGCGACCGCCATGGCACTGCCCCTGACTGTCGGTCGCTGCGATGAAGCCGTGGTATTCTCAGGAGCCCCATCGTGACTGACAGTGGGAATACCTCCGACCCAGATCCATAGGCGCGATGCCACGGCTCCGGTGAGCGGCGAAAGACTGGCCAGCAACTCCTGTGTGATCTGACCCGGCTGGTCAGCCTCATGCACCGCTTGAGCCAGTCGATCCACCAAATCTTCGATCTGTGATCGATCGGTTATTCTCAACGTCATAGGAACCCGCCATTCGCGAGCAATCACGACAGGAGATGCAACACTCTCTCCTGATAAGATCTGGCAACAACTCACAACTCACAGTTCTATCAACTGCTATCTGCCAGCAACAGTCACCCCCTGCAATACAGAATTGAAAAACACTTCCTCACTTGGCCAGTGGCATTAAACGAACCCGATAACTGTTAAGCAGGCAAGACTGGCTTGACCTTGACGCCTTGAGGATTGCCAACTCCATGATGTTAACTTGCCGGTGCACGCCCTCTGGAACCCTCGCCCGCGTCTGCGTGGGAGAGGGTGGCACGGAGTGCCGGGTGAGGGTCTTTCCAATCGTTCTGTATCGGTCAGCGAGGCATTAGCAGGAGCGCCGATTGACTGTGAAGGAGTGGAGGTAACAGGCATCACGCGGTGGGGTTACTCGTTGATTATACGCCCCATACGAGCGAACTCACCCTCATCCCGACCTTCTCCCGTCGGAACGGGAGAAGGAGTAAAACCCTTGCCAGCTTTTCCTGGGCCAGCCCAGCATGCTGTGATCACGATTGCCGGGCGATATCGGCCAGGACATCATCGGCTGCACTGAGAGTCAGCTTCAAATGTTCTTCCGTTAAAGCCGCAGACACAAAGTGGGCCTCGAACTGGCTGCAGGCGAGATAGATTCCCCGCTCGAGCATCCCATGAAAGAACCGGGCAAAGCGTTTTGTATCGCTCCGTTTCGCCACCTCATAACCTGTCACAACATCGGGATTAAAGAACAGCGTGATCATACTTCCCACATGAGGGCACGTATGGGGCAGCCCATACTTTGTCGCGAGTTCACTCAGCCCTTGAGCCAGCCTCGCTGTGTAGCTTTCCAGAGCTGCATAAGGTTGTGTATCACGCAGCACACTGAGAGTGGCAATTCCGCTGGCCATCGCCACGGGGTTGCCGGACAGCGTCCCTGCCTGATAGACCGGCCCGATGGGCGAAACCTTCCTCATGATATCGGTTCGCCCACCGTAGGCCCCAACAGGCATTCCGCCGCCAATGATTTTTCCCAGAGTCGTCATATCGGGCGTGATTCCGAACAACTCCTGGGCACCACCATACGCCAGACGAAAACCGGTCATGACTTCATCGAAAATCAGCACTGTTCCCTGTTGAGAACAGAGCTCACGCAACAGCTTCAGAAACTCGGGCGAAGGGACGACCAGGCCCATATTCCCGACCACGGGTTCGAGAATCACCGCGGCGAACTGATCCGGCTGCTGACGAAAGGCATGGGCCAGGCCCTCGCAGTCGTTGTATTCGAGAACTGTCGTGTGCTCTGTCACACTTGCAGGAATTCCCGGACTCGAAGGGACACCATGGGTCAAGGCTCCACTTCCAGCAGAAACCAGCAGGCTGTCGACATGCCCGTGATAACAACCTGCAAACTTGATCAATCGATCTCGACCGGTGAATCCCCGTGCGACACGAATGGCCGACATCGTGGCTTCAGTCCCCGAGTTCGTCATCCGCACCATCTCGATCGACGGGACGGCATCAATGACCATTTGTGCCAGTTCATTTTCGGCTTCGCAGGGGGCACCAAAGCTCGTGCCGCGATCAACAGCCGCATGAATGGCAGCCGTCACGAGAGGATGGCGATGTCCTAGAATGTGCGGGCCCCACGAACCGATGTAATCGAGGTATCGATTCCCATCGATGTCATACAGGTAAGGCCCTTCCCCACGATCCATGACGACGGGTGTGCCACCCACACCACCAAAAGCACGAGCAGGGCTGTTCACACCACCGGGAATCAGTTGTTGAGCTGCGGCAAAAACCTTCTCACTGCGGGAGTGAACCAAACGAACTTCATTCTCAATCGATCGACGTGAATCAGCGACAGACATGCAGCATCCCAGCAGAAAATCAGCCATCAACAAATGCCTGCAACCGCAAAGTGGCTGCCATCAGCATGAGAAGTTTAGGCAACAAGGTGTACTTCGCAAATGAGACCGACCGATCCGCTGGCTTACTTTGATTCAGCCTCTGCATCTTCATCGAGTTCCGCCGATAGCAGTCCTTTCTCGATCCCGATGGCCATGAGCCGTATCCACGCCTGTTCGGCCTGATAACTTAAGACCAGACCATTTTCGAGTGGCCTCAGCGACGCTTTGAGGGCCCCAACGGATGGATCAACCGGGGGCAGATCCGCAGGCAAAACCGGCTTAAGCATCGTCTCGGCCAGATCCTTCAAGTTCGTACTGGTGATATAGAAAGGGATCTTCCGTCGGCTGGCCAATGGGTCGGCAGGGGCTTGTATTTTCTCGACAATTTCTGCCAGACGCGACTTTGTGGTTTCGAGCGACAACGTCGAATAGCAGATCAAATCATCGCTGATCCACAAATACACCTTCTGCTGAATGAGAGTGGCTTCTGGAGTTTTGGCCCCATCGCCAGCAGGCTTTTCTTCCAGTTCCACTTTGGGAAAACCAGGAATTTCTTCAAGGGCCTTGGCAGGATCCTGATAGGGCATCAGGTAATCCAACTGATGGATCGGCAGTCCCTGAAAGCTGCCCACTCCTAACGAAACTTTCTGGACGAGCTGGGAGTCATTGACCCGGATCTCCTCCAGTTTCGGCAGGAGGACCGTCAGATCGGCACTGAGATTTTTTCTTGGAGCAAAGGCAGTGACGGCCAATCCGTTGAAAACAGTTTTCTCCGGGGCTGCTTGACCATCCGAGGCAGTGGCTGCTGTGGGTTGTGTCTCTGAAAAATTCTCGAGGGACTTTCCACTGAATATCGTTCGCGTCAGATCCTGCAGTGGTTTCAACGCCTTGACGAGTTCTCTTTGCGCTTCCACCTCTTTCACCTGAGCCCGCACTGCCTCTTCCATCATCTTGGCGAAAATCCCTCCCAGTGGAGAGAGCGTCTTCCCTGCTCGAAAGCCTGTGTAGGCAAATGAATTCAGTTCGGCGGGCTTGTTCGTTTCCAGCAGTTTGATCAGTCGGCCATCCTGCACCCGCCAGCTATCAATCATGCGGGAGGCACCACTTTCAGCAGTCACATGCCACGGAATCGAAACTTCCATCAGTTCAAGCTCAGGATCGATCTTCATCCCCAGGGTGATATCCGTCCCGTCCGCGCACAGCTTTTCAAAAGCACCGGCATAGCTGTTCAAAAATGTTCTCAAGGCCGACTTGAAAAGTTTTTCGACCTCAGGTGAGGGCCAGTTGCTGGATTCTGCAGACTGCTTTCCCAACTCTTCAGCAGCCTGGGCCATCCCTGCTCGAATCCCGACTCCAATCAGATTGCGAATTCCGGGAGGAACTTCAGAGAGCCGCACCGATGCCGAGAAATCAAATTGTTTGGCGTCTTCCTTAGCCGAGTCGTCGAAGCGTGCAAAGGTTCGAAACGGTTTTTCGAGGACTTTGGCATTACAAAGGAGCAACGAATCGCCCACTTCAATGGCATGTGTGATTCCGGGAATCACTTCGGGGATTTCCCACACACCCGCCTGACCAGGAACTTTGACAGGGGGAGTGGCCTCGGGATTGTCCTTGCCGAGTCCCTGCAGAAAAACCACAGGATCGGTGACGGGAAACGATAAAACAAACCACGGCTCTTCCTGAATGGTTTCTCCGAGGAAAACCATCAGACCCAGGGGCCGGTTACGATCCGCACCATCGGGTTCATTCCATTCATCCAGCCATTTACGATACTTCTTTTCCAGAGCGGCACGATCCTGGAAGAAGCTCGCGATGTATTGGGAGGCCTTTTCCACTCGATCGATACTTGCCACCTGCACCACGCAGAATGGTTTTTTGATCGGTGCTGCCGCACCTTCCGCAGGTCGGCCATCAGCCTGGGCGAACACACTTGTCGTCAGGCCAACGAGCAGGCAGGCCACTGCAAACCATGGCAGTACGCGGGGCTTAAAGCATGTCATCGGCAATTCCTCTTTCTGCTGAGAGTCTCACAGCCCCGTAACTTTTATCAACTTCCTGAACTCTTCATTCAGAATTCAGGGACAACTTTCATCCTTCAATCGCAACCTGCCGGGTCAACAAGCCACAATGACTTTATCTGCCCGATTGTCATCGTCTATTGGTTACAGCAGGTTTGTTACAGGAGTATCCTTCAATGGCCGTCGCGGTTCAATCCGAAACTCGTTCCAGGTTCAATACAAAACCGAAGTGAATCGCTTCTCGCCTCTGGCATTTTGACCGATTCGTTTCCGTCACAACCAAAGTTATTTCACCTGTTGGAGCGAGAGAGGATCTCCCTGAAATCGACTGGCATCATCCTCCCCACCTATGCGATGATCTCAACACAAGAATTTGAAAGCACCAGGCAACCACAAAAACACCTGCCAGCAACCCTTGAAATCCAATAGCTTCCCGGTGGATGACTCGCCTCCCGGCATCACTCATCCCGCAAGCAGAAGAAATCCTGACATAATGAGCGACACGGCCGATCTTCCCACCTTCGATCTCTCCAATCGCAAGCTCGGCGATTTTCAGCTCATTCGCAGGCTGGGTCGTGGTGGGATGGCTGAGGTTTATCTGGCGGAACAACTTTCGCTCAAGCGATCGGTCGCAGTCAAAGTCTTGCGTCCCGAGTTCATTCAGGATCAGACTTACCTCAAACGCTTTCAACAGGAAGCCAAGGCTGCCGCAGGACTGAACCACGCCAATATTGTTCAGGTGTATACAATCGGCGAAGTGGATGGCGTACAGTTCATTGCCCAGGAGTATGTTCAGGGCCGCAACCTCAAAGAATATCTGGTGCGTAAGGGGGCGCTCGATGTGAATGCCGCCATGCAGATCATGCGGCAAGTTGCTTCAGCGCTTCAAGTAGCCGGTGCTGCGGGCATTATTCATCGCGATATCAAGCCCGAGAACATTCTGCTCACACGTAAGGGCGAAGCCAAAGTCGCCGACTTTGGCCTGGCTCAACTCACTCGCCCAGGCGAAAAGGTCGAACTCACGCAAGTGGGAGTGACCATGGGCACTCCGCTTTATATGAGCCCCGAGCAGGTCAATGGCAAGCCGCTCGACGTTCGCAGCGACATCTATTCGTTTGGTGTCCTGTGTTTCCACATGCTCTGTGGTCGCCCGCCTTTTCAAGGCGAAACGGCTCTGTCGATTGCGGTGCAGCATTTGAATGTGGCCCCACCACCGATCAGCGATTTAAGGCCCGATCTTCCCAAACCACTCGTGCAACTCATCGAACGGATGATGGCCAAAAAGCGGGAAGACCGTCCAGCGGATGCCGGCGTTATTCTTGCCGATCTCAAACAGATCAGCCGCTTCGTCAATCAGCGCGACGAGACGCCGGAAGTTCGCCCGCTCAGACAGCCCACCAAAACACCTTCCATGCATCGCACCCAGCGGCAAAAGCTCATCAGACATGCTCTTTTCACGCTGCTGGCAATGCTGCTGGTCGGTTCGGCTTCAGCAGGGGTTGGCTGGCTATTGCGCACTCCCGACCCATTCCTCGAACCGGTCCAAAACACTGATCAAGTTCCCCAGCAGGAAACAGCACAGGCTCAGTACTACTACGCTCTGACTCGAGGTTACGACGAGGCGGCCTGGAAAAGTGTGATCACTTACTTCCCTGATGCCGAGCTGGAGAATCGCCGGGCCAAAGAGCAACTGGCGATTATCTATCTGAAATCAGATCGACTTTCCCAGGCTGAAGAAATCTGCCAGCAGTTCTTGCGCGATGGGGAACAAGACCCGACTTTGAGGGCACATGGTCTGGCGGGTCTGGCGGTGATCGAAAGTTTGCGGGGCAATGCCGCTGCCTCACAAAATTACATCCAGCAGTATCAGGCCTTGCGTAAGGAAATCTCTCCTGAACTGGGCCGGTTGCTGCAGGAGACGATCAATCGGCAAGGCCGTGCCAATCGCAGTTCAACCACCATGAATTTCGACATCTGGTATTTTTCTCCTGGCTTGAGTGAGCCCCAGGAACGCGCCTCTGGGCGAGATTTTCGCAGGCAAACATAATCCATGCCCAGGCTCTTTTTTGGCAACTTCAGCTTCGAGCACGAACTGGCTGATCCTCATTTCCAGCCCTCGAAAACTCTGATTGAGCAATCGGCTCAATGGGGCACAATCTGGATGAAGCAGGCCTCAGCCGACGATCTCTTCTGGCTCCCTTCCACCACGCCGATTTCCCCCGCCGGGCCGACCAAAGTAAAATTCATTGCGACGATCGATGAGTTGATCACTTTCCTGCATAAAGCCAACACTCACTACCAGTTTGTTCCATGGGGTTGGTCTCCTCGTGCCCTCGCACACTACAGGATGCTCCCCACTTGCTACGTCGATGCCGCACCACCGCCGCTCGATGTCGTCCGATACGGCAACTCGCGACGCTTTGCCTTCGAGATGGAGCAGCAACTGGGAAGTGTATGCATCGATGGCCAGATGCAATTTCATACGCTCACCACCTGCATCTCAACGGCAGTAGAACTCGAAGACTGGAACAGCCGTGTGAGTGCGTCAACCCACTCCTGGGTGATTAAAGCCGAGTTTGGCATGTCGGGTCGCGAACGGATACTCGGGCAGCAGGATTTGCGACGTGAGCAGACCGCCTGGTGCCTGAAGCGGCTCGCCATGGGCCAGTACCTCTTTGCAGAACCCTGGCTCAAACGCAGGGACGAAGTTGGCATCCAATGGCACATTGAAGGTAAAGATCAGATCAGGCTGGTTGGAATCACACGGCTCGAATGCTCACCCACCGGCCAGTATCAATCCAGCAGCCCGCTCGTTGATCCCGATTCCATCGCCCAGTGGCAGCCAGCCATCGATCATCAGTTTACCGTCGTTAAGAAGCTGACGAACCTGGGCTACACAGGCCCTCTGGGAATCGATGCCATGCGGTATCTTCCGCTCGACTTTCAAAACGCCGACACCGCACTCCGCCCATTTCAAGACATCAACGCCCGCTGGACGATGGGCCGCCTGGCTTTAGGTTGAAAACTCTCGATAAGTTCTGCAGTCAATGACATTCCCGATCGGGTTAATGAACGGGATCAATGCTGGAACTCATATGAACTCCAGGCTCTGACCTCGCTCTGAGGGCGATGGACAATCCCGGGGTTCATCGCCGATCAGGAATCATGATGGCGGGCTCTGGATGGTTCGGATCTCTTCGATCGATTGAGAGAATAAGCCGCTCTGGACAGATTTTTGTAGAAAAATTAGAACCCACCCGCCTGATCAGTGGAGGGTTTTTGCCGATCATTGGGTCGCAGTGAAAATCCACCGTTGGTCAATAGCGTTTCATTTTCCTGGTTCGCTCTGGAAGGGAGTCCACCGTGCGAACACTGCTGAACTCGGTGTTGCTGTTGTCTGTGATTGCGTCCATGGCTCTGGAAACATGGGCAATTGATGCTGTGCGGGGGAAGTCGTACCCGCTGGGTAAGGAACATGGCCCCTGGATGATTATGGTGGCCAGTTTCAAGAAACCGCCGGAAGATCGTCGGACGGATGAAGGATTGACAGCCCGTCAGGCGGCTGACGAACTGGTTTATGAACTGCGAAAGGTGGGAATTCCTGCATATATCCATCTGCAGGAAGGTCGTGTTGAAAAATTACAGACAGTGGATCGACTGGGGCGTGAAGATGGCCGGGTCTATGCCGCTCAGCGGGGAATGATTTCGGTTTTGGCAGGCAACTACGAATCGATCGAGTCTCCCGTGGCTCAAAAGACATTGTTGTATGTCAAAAAGTTTCGTCCCAAGTTTCTAGATGATCCCAAGAGTGGTGCAATTTACCGTGAAACTCCGGGGCAAAAGGGTCCATTGGCAGGGGCATTTCTCACGATCAATCCTTTGATTGATCCTGCGAGCATTCAGCAGAAGCGCGATATGCTGCTGACTCGCTTGAACACCGGTTTGCAGTATGGTCTGGTCGATGCCAAAGGGAAGTATTCTCTCAAGATCGCCAGTTTTGGCGGTCGGCAGATGAGTGCGATCGGTGATGAAGCTCTCGCCAAGGGTGCCAGCAAATTTGATCGCAGCCTCGCTGGTAATGACGGGATGAATCTGAATCTGGCTGGTGAAGATGCCGAACAATTGACGCGGGCTTTGCGACAGAAAGGGATTGATGCCTATTGCTACCATGGTCGATTTGAATCGATTGTGACTGTGGGGGCCTTCCAATCCAAAGAGGATCCGCGCATCCAGGAGTTTGCCAAAGTCTTTGGAGCCCGTATGAAGCTTAACCCCGCCACCGGGATCGAAAACTACACCTCGGAAACGTTGATCCTGCCGGGCCCCAAGCCGACGGATCCTCCTGTCAAGGTTTTCATTTTTGAAGCCAATCCGACAGTTATGGAAATTCCACAAGTCTGAGATCGTTGTCAGACAGATCCTGGCTGACAGGCATCATGTCGAGTTGGCACGGTCACAAAAAACAAGATCCTCCACTCAGATTGAGTTGGAGGATCTTTCATTTTTGAACACGTTGGAATGGCCGGAAACACCTGATGTTCATTGGGAAAACGTCGCGAGCAGATTGGCATCAGGCGGCTAAAGGCAGTCTGACTTCGACACTTGTTCCGACGCCCAGATCGCTCTTGATGGCGATTTCACCCCGGTGCTGTTTGACAATCGAATCGCAGATACTCAGGCCCAGACCCATACCTCGGGATTCGAGCCTCTGGCGCGATCTGTCGACCTGAAAGAATCGATCGAACACATTTCCGAGATCCTCTGATGAGATCCCGACACCTTGATCCTTGACTTCGAGTTGCAGCATGTGCTTTTCGGGGATCGTCGTGATGATGAGTTGGATTTCACCTTCGGGCCGGGAGAACTTGATTGCGTTATCGAGCAGGTTGGTCACGACCTGACGCAATTCACTTTCCACACCAATCACTCGGCAGGAGTTGGGATCAGGGGACTGAACCTGCTCGCTGCCAAGAATCAATGACAGCCTGATCTGACGTTCTTCAGCGACGGCTGTGAACATCTCGATGGCTCTGGAAACGATGAGTTTCAAATCCACGGGCTGGCGTTCGATATCTGTGCCGCGAACATCGGACTCGGCGAGTTGCATCAACTGACGCACGAGCGTCGCCAGGTGCTGACATTCTTCGAGCAAAGTTTCGAGAGTTTCCTGATACTCGGCCAAATCGCGGGGTTTGGACAGTGCGACATCGATCTGGCTGATCATGGCCGTTAACGGAGAACGCAGTTCATGAGCGGCATTTGCGAGGAACGAATTGTTGCGATTGATCTGCGAAGCGATTTCATCGAGGAAGGCATTAATTTTTGTGGCCAGAATGTCGAGTTCGTCCCCTGTTCCTTTGATTTTGAGTCGATCCTGCAACTGACGTGGTCTCAGAATATCTGCTGAAGCCAGAATGCGCTGAAAGGGTGTGACAGCGCGAGTGGCCAGAATAAACCCGCCCAGTGGAGCAAGAATACAAAGGGAAAAAGCAATTGGCAGGAGGACTCGAGTCATGCGGGCGACATCGGTGGTAATGAACCCTGTATTGAGCCCGACACGGACAAACGTGACCACATTGGTGTTGACCTGCTTCTCCACAGCGCGAATATCACCACTGGCCCAGATTGTGGCGTCTCCCATTTTGCCAACCATGCTGTCAATGGGTGCCGATGGTGCATTGGCACTGGCAAAGATGGTTTGTCGATTAGCGTCGAGCCAGCGGATATGCCAGCCCACCTCTTTACTACTCTCAGCTTTACGTTCCATTTCGCCACGGATGGCGTCCTGATCGGGCCAGTATTCACGTACAGCCAGCTCGAGTGCGCTCGCCTCGTCGAGAAGAATACGGTTGGTTTCGTCCACCAGTGAGAATCGAAGTCCTTCGCGAACACTGATCAATGCCGCCAGGACAGCGAGAATCACGACGAGGGTATTCCAGATCGTCAGTCGGAAGCGGAGCGAAGCCAGTCGGCGGCTAAGATGCTGGAAGGGCATAACCTCGTCCCCGCACAGTTTTGATAATTGATTGATCGCGGTCTTTATCGAGTTTGCCGCGAAGCCGGTTGACATGCACTTCAATGACGTTTGTGGTGCCGTCCCAGTTGAAGCCCCAGACGTGTTCGCACAGCATTTTTCTGGTCACGACCTGGCCGGCATAGCGCATGAGAAGTTCAAGCAGGCTGAATTCGATGGGAGTGAGATCGATTTCTTTCTCCGTATCATTCGAGGTGACCCGACGAGTGGTGAGATCCAGAGTCAGCCCAGCCGCTTGGAGAATCATGGAGGGCTTGTTACCAGTCCGTCTCTGGACAGCTTCGAGGCGAGCCATGAGCTCAGCAAAGTCGAACGGTTTGACGAGATAGTCATCGGCCCCAAGTTTGAGACCTTTGACGCGGTCATCGACCGAACCGAGTGCTGTCAACAGGATGATCGGGGCCTGAACTCCAGCCGCCCGGAGTTTTTGCAGGACATCCCAACCACTCTCTCCGGGAAGCAGCAGATCGAGAACAATCGCATCGGCCTGGCGGGAGAGTGCTGTTTCGTAACCGGAGGTCCCGTTCTGCTGCCAGACGCAATGATGCCCGGCTTCGGAGAATCCTTGCTGAAGTGAGCGGCCGATCGCGGGGTCGTCTTCAATCACGAGAACATTCATTGCGGATTCTCCTGGAGGTCAACGACGGCAAAGTGATTCGCAAATTGACAATTGGTTCGAGCAGTGAGAATTTTCAGAGTGCGAGCAGCGATTCAGGGGGATCGGATTACCATTTGTTGGAAATCAGGGGTTCAAAAAGCTGATCGGGAAATGTTTGTCATTGGTAACTGTTTGAAGTTTACAGCATGAGGGGGCTTCTGGTCGTTCGTGAACTGCTGAAAATCCCGCAAGCTGAGGGGTTTACCACTTGGTTCGTGGTGAGGATGTTCTTCGGGCACTCCCTTGCCGATGACGCGTCGTGGGGGAGTCACAACAGAAAGGTCAGCCTACTCAGACAGGTCGGATTGAGGTACAATTCCATGATGATCCGCATGAGAATTCAGCAGGTATTCCCTGAGTGTAGTGCCTGACTGGCAGGTGTTGCCTGCAGGTTTGAACGCGGGGCGTGTTCGCCAGGTGTCAAACTGCGTGGACAGGCCCAGCCCACCGAGAGTGTCCATTCCGAGTTTGTGAGTCAGCAGGAAACCCGTGATGTCTGAGCAGGTCGAACGCAGTAAAAATGAGATCATCAAGGAAAATAGCCGGCAATTGCGTGGTTCCATCCTGACAGATCTGCAGAGTGAATCACCGGAATTCAGCGAAGACAGCCAGCAACTGCTGAAGTTTCATGGCATGTATCAGCAGGATGACCGCGATGTCCGGAAGGCCAAGAATCCGGATGGAACGCCTAAAGGCAAGACGCATATCGTCATGATTCGCGCTCGGATCCCGGGCGGAAATATGACAGCCGAGCAGTTTCTGGGCATTCTCGACTTGAGCGAGAAGTATGGCAACGGTGCCATGCGTTTGACGACCCGGCAAGGGATCCAGCTTCATTACATCCCCAAGGGAAACACGAAAGAAGTCGTTAAAGGGATTAACGACACGATGCTCACCACGCTCGCTGCGTGCGGCGACGTCAATCGCAACGTGATGGCCTGCCCGGCTCCATTTAAGGATCAGCCGCATGCAGCCATTCAGAAACTGGCCTATGAGATGGCCGAGCATTTTCGTCCAAAGACCACAGCCTACCATGAACTGTGGCTGACCGACGGGGAGGGGAACAACCACAACGCGACCGAGGCGTTTGTGCCTGTCGAAGAACCGATTTACGGTACGCACTATCTGCCACGCAAATTCAAGATGGCCATCGCGCTTCCCGACGATAACTGCATTGATGTTTATGCCAACGATCTGGGCCTGATTGCCGATGTGCAAGAGGGCCGGATTGTGGGTTATAACATGCTCGTTGGTGGGGGTATGGGGCGAACTCCTGCTGCCGAAAAGACCTTCCCTGCAGTCGGCAAGAAGCTCTGCTACGTGACTCCCGAACAGGTCATTCCTGTGGCGGAAGCTGTGGTGAAAGTTCAGCGTGATTTTGGAAATCGTTCTGATCGAAAAGTGGCCCGCCTCAAATACCTGATTCATAACTGGGGTCTGGATGCCTTCCGGGCCAAAGTGGAAGAGTACTATGGCCAGCCTTTGACTCCGCCAAATTCCGTGGATGTCAAAGGTGTCGAAGACCATGTGGGCTGGTTCGAACAGGGCGATGGCAAGCTGTTTGTCGGCATCAACATTGAATGCGGGCGCGTGCGGGACACCAGTGAAGTTCAGGTCAAGACCGGCCTGCGGGCCATTATTGAGAAGTACCGCATGCCAGTGCGGGCGACGGCTCTTCAAGGGTTAATCCTGTGTGATATTGATCCTGCCGATCGTGCCGACATCACGGCGATGCTCAAGCAGTATGGCCTGAAGTCAGCCGAAGAATTGACCATTCTGCGTCGCTTCGCAATTGCCTGCCCGGCACTGCCGACTTGTGGTTTATCGCTGACGGAATCAGAACGAGTCCTCCCGAGTGTGATTGATCAGTTCGATGTTGAAATGGCCAGGCTGGGGCTGCAATCGGAAAAGATCTCGGTCCATATGACGGGTTGCAACAATGGTTGTGCCCGGCCCTATACACCCGATATTGGTTTTGTCGGTCGATCGCTGGGTAAGTACACTGTGTTTGTCGGCGGAAATCCCGAAGGATCGCGACTGGCCTTCATGTACGAAGATTATGTCCCTCTGGAAAAACTGGTGCCGACACTCGTACCACTGCTGACAGGTTACAAGGCCGATCGCTTGCCTGGAGAAGGTTTTGGCGATTACTGCGTGCGTCTCGGGATTGAAGGCTTGAAGGAGTTGGCCACTCAAGTGGCTGTCTAAGTCCGCCAGAAACATCGACAGCTCAGGCCCATATTTTTCGCGATATGGGCCTGAGCTTTGTTTGTATGGACCGGATCAGCATTGTCGCAAAACCAATCCCTAGGGGCGCAGCCGTCAACGGCGTGTTCAGCGTCTCTAAAGCATGCTTGCTCGGAGCCGCTGTCACCTAGACACAACTTTGAGGACGTGCTGATTCGATGTGAAGCTGAAGGCTGGGTCGCCTGAGACTGTGTGGCTGGGGGTCAAACGTCTTCGTTTGTCCCCCAGGTTTTTTGGTACTTTGTTCGAAGCCGTTTTGATGGGGTTTGTGAGGAAGTTTACAAGTGCATCTGAACTGGTGACCTCGATTGACCGCGAGGCGGTGGCAGACGTACGACGCCTGCCACCCGGTCTCTCACTTTCTCCCATGAGGACATGGACGAGGGGATTCCCATCAGGAATTCATGGTCAATGAAACGAAGGCGGTCACCCTTTTAGAGCCGCTTGCTGGAGTTCCATGAGCTGGCGAATCCCTTTCTCGGCCAGTGAAAGTTGTTGATCCAGTTGCGCGCGGGTAAACGAGCGGCCTTCGGCTGTCCCTTGAATCTCAATGAACTCGCCCGAACCCGTCATGACGACATTCAGGTCAACCTCTGCCTGGCTGTCTTCGATGTAATCGAGATCCAGGATCGGGGTGCCGTGTGAAATCCCGACACTGACGGCAGCAATTGACGTGGTCAATACCGGGCGGTCTTTCGAAACCTTATCACCTAAAGTTGCAATGGCATCGCACAGGGCGATATAGCCGCCAGTAATGCCCAGCGTGCGGGTGCCGCCATCGGCCTGCAGTACTTCCACGTCGATCATGATCGTGCGCGGCCCCAAGGCTTCAAAATCGACGCAGGCCCGCAAACTGCGGCCAATGAGCCGTTGAATTTCTGTCGAGCGACCATCGACTTTTTCCCGTTCGCGGCGCTTGCGCGGAGAGGTACTGCCAGGGAGCATGCAATATTCGGCAGTAAGCCAGCCTATTTGAGCGGCAGGATCTGCGGCCTTCCACGGAGGCAAGGTTTCATCGATGCTGGCGGTCACGAGCAAAGTTGTGTCACCAGCCGAGATCAGCACACTGCCAGGGGCAACTTTGGTGAACTGACGCTGAATTCGTATCGGACGCAGTTCATCTGGCTGGCGACCATCGTGTCTCATCTTGCCTGTGCTCCAAAGCTGTTGTTCAATGTCGAAAAGAAATCGAAGTACTGCCGATAAAGGTCTTAACTCAGAACGATTAGCCGGCCGATGGCTGGGGGCATTGGGCAGCCACAGCCGCAGCATAGAGAACAGGTTCATTCTCTTCAGCGGCAACCTCGGCCAACACGCCCCACTCGCCGGCATCCCGGCACAGCTCAGAAAAAGCTGCCAGAAACTGAGGGTCGGCACCAATCAAGTGCGCTCTCGCAAGGGGGATCGCTTCTTTGAGAAGTTTCCGCCGAGCCAGAAGATCGACCATCACGTAGGCAATCAATGCGCGATCAGGGGCATCAGGTTCGGCATCGAGTTTTTTCTGAAACCACGCCAGATGTTCGTCCGGTGTTGATTCGAGCAGCACAGAAAAGAATTGCTGATGGGCTGCGTAGTAGTCGTCAAAAGGAGGTTCAGCCGAGTATTGCAACTGAGGGTCGAGCATCGAGCCATATTCGGCAAGATCGCGTGCCAATGCGAGATCGCCGGGGCTGTTCATGATCGAACGGGCAAAGCGTACCACACTGTGCAGGTGAGAAACGTCGATATGGTAGTTTGACTCTGCAAAGAGCCAGTCGCGGCCAGTAATCGCTTCTCGAATGGTTTTGGGAGGCATGGCGAGCGGAGATTTCTGCAGGACTTCGCGTGAGAGGTTTGATAGCAGGTCCTGGTGCAGATTGCGGACCATGAGAATAGCGCAGCGAGAGCGGGCCTCGGCTGGAAGTTCAGCAAAGATCTGATCGAGTGCCGTGATTGTGCTGCAGGTTCCCTGCAGTTTGAGCATCATCTCGACACCGCGTTCGGGGGCCACTTTTTGATAAAGCGCTAATTGAATAAGTGACTGGGCCTCTTCTGACCAGGTAACGGGTAAGGGGATCGCTTTTAAAGCGGCCGCCAACGGTTCGAGATCGCGAATCGCCTGAAAATACGGGAACGCTCCCGTGATATCTTTCTGGCCGAGGAGTGCTGTACCGACCACGCGGGCGGCTGTCGCATAGTCTTTCTCGAATTGTGGCCTGAGAACAGCGGGAACATCTTCAAACGATGTCGGCTTGAGCGTGGGAAGACCCAGTTTGAGCTTCGATTGGGCGAGCAGGGCATCGAAAAGAAGATGCCAGGATTTCTGAGCCTCCAGTTCTTTGATAAGCCGCTCGAAGACATCGCCGGGTGTGGGGGCTTTGGCAAGTAGAGTGGTGAGTTCCTGCGAGATCATGAGGCGTCTTCTTGAATCGCAAAGTGGCTGCGGCAAAGGGGAGTTGATCAGGCTTCATACTAGCCCGCAGAACATCGATTCGTAACTGATATCCGTCAGTGGGCTGCAGAAAGAATGGGAAAAGGGGACATTCACCCGGCTGCACCAACTGGTGGAAGAAGAGGTTGAGGAGTGATCCGTGGGAGGCTGGTCGAGGGAGGCTTGGAAATGTTGGAAGGCTCAGAATTGGCTGGCCACCACGTCAGGTAAATGCCATAGGAAATGATTGAGAGATGTCCCATCACAATCAGCCAGAACATCGCCTGATAGGAGGTCTTTTGTGTCTTGTGGCGAAAAAGCCAGTTGCCGATACAAGTCCCCGGCCAGCCCCCGGCGAGAGAAAAGGCATGGAGTGTTTGTTCAGAAATACGCGGCCGATCTCGGACTGACCGACGCTTATCAATGAACGCCAGAACAAAACCCACCACACTGCAGAGGATGGTTAGAAAGAGATAGATCGCGACAAAAAAGTCAATTTTCTGTCCTGCATGAGTCACTGCCCGATAAAGCCAGAAGAACGCAACGCTGAGCCAGAGAAAAGAGAAGATCACCAGGCTGAATTGAAGACGCGAGGTGAAGTTCTGGACAAAAGTACGTTGCGTCATGGGAGGATCTTCAAAGAAGTTGACTTCGGTGGCTATTCAGGAGGGTGTTTATTTCGACTCAGAGAAGTATGCTGATTGCACTCAGAATGCTCAATTCGGAGGTTTTGCTCGAACGGTCTGCCATGATCGGTGATTAATGTCGTGAGAATTTCTACTGGGCGAATTCTGCCAGATGTGAATAATTCTTGCTAAATGGCGGTGGATCGAGAGATTCTTCGTGTATGACGGCGTTGCTCAGCAGAAATCCGAGAAAAGATTCAAAAATCTTGACATCACCCGGGAAGTCTTTCTGAACTTTCTTCCCCCAGGAAGAGTTCTTTGAGAGGAGTTTGTGAGTGGAGAGTGATGTCATCATCGTGGGTGGTGGTCCCGGCGGTCTGGCGGCAGCCATGCTGCTGGCGAGTCGGGGAAAAAAGGTATGCGTCCTCGAACGTCGCGAGGTTGCTGGCGGTCGCACATCAGCCCTGAATGCTGATGGTTATCGCTTCGACTACGGGCCGACATTCTTTCTCTACCCGCGAGTTCTCCAAGAGATCTTTGCTGCTGTGGGTCGGGATTTGATGACCGATGTCCCCATGAAGCGGCTCGATCCCCAGTATCGACTCCTCTTCGGGAATGGTGGCCAGCTCGATGCGACACCAGACGTCACTCGGATGGAGCAGGCACTGGCTGAATTCAATCCGCAGGACGCTCGGAACTTTCGACGATTCCTCGATGAGAATCGTCACAAGCTGGAAATGTTCCGCCCGATTCTCGAATCCCCTTTTCACTCGCTCAAAGATGTTCTCGCTCTTCCACTTCTTAAGTTACTGCCCATTGTCAGGCCCTGGGCATCGGTGGATGGCGATCTTAAGCGATATTTCTCAGATCCCAGGCTTCGGCTGGCGTTTTCTTTTCAGAGCAAATATCTCGGGATGTCGCCGTTCCGCTGTCCAAGCCTGTTCACTATTCTCTCATTTTTAGAGTATGAGTACGGCGTATTTCATCCCTATGGAGGCTGCAGTGCGGTCTCTGAAAAAATGGCTGAAATTGCCCAGTCGATGGGAGTGCAGTTTCATTATGGAGAGCCAGTTCAGCAACTCATATTCGAGGGTTCACGGGCTGTCGGTGCCAAGACAACCAGGGGCGAGTATCGGGCGAAAGCCATTGTGGTCAATGGCGATTTTGCCCGCAGCATGGAACGGCTGGTTCCAGAGAAACATCGCCCGAGATGGTCGAACAGAATTCTGGCACGCAAACAATACAGTTGCTCGACATTCATGATGTATCTGGGGATCGAAGGGCGCTACGACCATCTGTCACATCATAATATTTTGATCTCAGGAGATTATGAGGGGAATCTCAAAGATATCGAACAGCGGCATATCCTCTCCAAAGACCCTTCAATTTATGTGCAGAATGCCAGCGTGACAGACGACTCACTGGCTCCCACGGGACACAGCACCCTTTACGTGCTGGCACCCGTTTCGCACCAGCACCCAAACATTCAGTGGCCCGAGCAGCAGGCAAAGTTTCGAGCCGTCGTTATTGAGCAGCTCAAATCGAAATTTGGACTGAAAGATATCGAATCAAGAATTCGCTACGAGAAGATCGTCACACCCCGAAACTGGGATGAAGACTTCGAAATTTATCGCGGTGCCACCTTCAACCTGGCACATAACCTCCAGCAGATGCTGCATCTGAGGCCCCGAAATCGATTTGCTGATATTCCCGGAGTTTATCTGGTGGGTGGAGGAACTCACCCTGGCAGCGGATTGCCCGTCATCTACGAATCAGCAAGAATCACTTCAAAGCTTCTGTTGGAAGATCTTGGTGAACAAAATGTTTCGTTCCCGGTGATCGATTCGCCAGCTCACCAGGCTGCCCAACCGATACTCGCCGATCACACGCTTCCCGTTGAGCAGATCCAAATGGCTGAGAGTCTGGCCGCATGTCGCAGCCATCACGAAATTCATCAACTGGCCTCTGCCCCCGACAGCAGGACTTCGATAGGTTAAAGGCTGGATATCGAGTCGAATGACGAGGTCGATGGGTTTTTCGGGGTTGATCTGTGGCTCTAACTGATGTGATGCCTCAACTACGACATGCACAGCAGGAGTGGAGTCGTCGCTCAATTGCCGAAAAAGCTCGTATTTTCCGGCGATTTCGCCATCTTCTGGTGAGTTCGCAGCAGGAAATCATTGATACGATCACGATTCCTCAAAGGCAATCTCTTGAGACGCTGACTGCAGAAATACTTCCGTTAGCCGAAGCGTGCCAGTTTCTGGAACGGATGGCGAGGCGGGTACTCTCGCCCAAAAAACTCTCAAGACGCGGTCAACCGCTCTGGATGCCAGGTGCGAAAGTTTGGGAACTTCGCCAGCCTCACGGCATTGTTCTGGTCGTGGGACCATCCAACTATCCGCTCTTTCTGCCTGGAGTACAGGTTCTTCAAGGGCTTATGGCCGGTAACGGGATCATCTTAAAACCCGGACGACTGGCTCAGCCGGTTTCTGATCTGTTGAAACGATTGCTGGTGACAGCAGGTCTGCCGGAAGACCTGATGCATGTGACAGGTGAGAGCCATGCCGAGGTGGCCGAGGTTCTTGCACAACGACCAGATTTTGTCATCATGACAGGTTCCGTAGCCGGTGGCCAGGTCGTTCTGAAGTTAGCCAGTGAGCAGCTTATTCCCGGCACATTCGAGCTCTCCGGTCGTGACGCAATGTACTTGCTCCCGGATGCCAGTTTTCAACTGGCAGCTCAATGTCTCGCGTTTGGTCTGATGATCAATGGCGGAGCGACGTGCATGGCTCCGCGCAAAGTCTATTGTCCCCACGGACGGCGCAATGAACTGGTGACTCTGTTCCAGCAGGAAGTCGGCCTTCGAGGTGGTTCGTGCGCAGTGGATCGTGTTCATGCAGAACCTGCGATGCAGATCCTCGAACAAACTTTGGCTACGGGTGGGCAAGTTCTGACAGGTTCGTGGAGTCTGGAGAAAAACTGGCAGCCTGTTCTTCTGGGGAATCTTGCCGCTGATGCCGCTGTATTGCACAGTGATTTGTTCGTCCCTGTGGCGACTGTGTTCGAGTATCAGTCGATCGAGGAACTGCTTGCAGAGGATGGAAAATCAGACCATGCATTGTCCGCTTCGATCTTTGGCGGAGCGGAAAAAGCCATGCATCTGGCTCGACAACTCTCGACGGGTTGTGTGGTCATCAATGATCTCATTGCACCAACAGCAGATCCTCGAGTGGCCTTTGGCGGAAATCGATGGAGTGGCTATGGTCGAACGCGGGGAATTGCCGGTCTCATGGAGATGACGACCTTGCAGGTAATTGTATCCCCCCAGGGACGATGGAAGCCGCATCTGGGTGTTAAGGTTTCTGAAAATCTGCTTTCAGGATTGGCCAGGTGGTGCCACGGTGCAGGAGCGACAGCGCGAGAGGGTTTGTGGCAATTGCTCAAAAATTTATGGAGCTGATAAACTCCGCAATTCATGGAAGATTGCGTGGTTTGTCTCCGTTGGATAATTGGGAAGAAGCAGTGGTTTTGTCAGATTCTTTCGCAGAGTTGTTCATAACATCACAGTTCTAAAGTGTTGATGCTGGCTATAATCGGGCGAACGAAAAGAACTCTTCAAAAGTTGAGCCATAGATGATTAATCAAACAACGCAGCAGGTCGCAGTCGTCGGGGCTGGTCTGGGAGGATTGGCAGCAGCCTGTACATTGGCTGCACGAGGTTACCAGGTCGCGGTCTTTGAACAGAATGAGTGGTCTGGTGGTAAGGCCGCTGTGCTGAACGAAGCGGGCTTTCGGTTTGACATGGGCCCGACGATTTTAACGCTTCCTTCTGTCCTCAAGAGAATTTTCGCTGAGGCCGGGCGACCACTCGAAGACTATCTCGAAATGGTGCCGCTTGATCCCCAATGGCGCTGCATTTTTGATGATGGCGATATTCTCGATCTGGTGGCCAACGTGGATGAGATGTACCGCCGGATCAACGACTTTTCCGAGAATCCAGCCGCAGGACATGGCTATCGCAAGTTTCTGCAATACTCAGCTCAACTGCACGATCTCAGCAATCGCGTCTTTTTCTGGCGGTCGGTGGGCTCGATCAAAGATATGTTCCGCGCTGGCGAGTTGATGGACTTCCAGGGACTGAAGGACATGCTCACGCTCCGCATGGGGAGTTCGGTCGCTGGAACCGTGAGATCGTTCATTCCTGATGCCCGCGTGTCGCAACTGGTCGATCATTTCACGCAGTATGTCGGTTCATCGCCCGATGCTTCGCCGGCCGTCTTGTGCGGCATTGCCCACATGCAGACGCAGGAAGGGATCTGGTATCCGATGGGTGGAACGCGGGCTGTCCCGGTCGCTCTCAGGAAGCTGGCCACCGATTTGGGAGTGGTGTTCTACGAGGGGGAACCGATTGAGAAAATCCAGAAATCAGCAGGCAAAGTCACGGGGGTCACAACTCGCACTGGTCGTACATTTGCCTGTGACGCCGTCGTTTCGAATGCCGATTGCGTGCGCATGCATGAAGAGCTGCTTGAGCCCACCGATCGCACACGATTCTTAAGCGAGCGTCAGTACGAACCGGCCTGCTCTGGTGTGGTGCTCTATCTGGGTCTGAAGGAACGATATCCTCAACTATTGCATCACAATTTTGTCTTTTCGCGAGATCCTCACGAAGAGTTTGATGCGATCTACAAGCAGGGCGTTCCTGCCCCCGATCCAACATGTTACATCTGTGCACCGGCTGTCACGGAACCGGCTGTCGCACCGGCTGGTGGCGAGGCTCTTTACATTCTCGTTCACACTCCTTACCTGAGATCCGGGCAGGATTGGAACAAAATGCTCCCCGAGTATCGGCAGGTGATTCTCGACAAGCTCAAACGCTCAGCCGGACTTACTGATATTGAAGACCGCATTGTCTATGAATCCGCCCTGACTCCCCAGAGCATTCAAGACCGGTATCGTGTCTTGAAGGGGGCCATCTACGGCCTGGCCAGTCATGGGAAATACATGGGGGCGTTCAAGCCAGCCAATCGATATGCCGCCGTCAAAGGCCTGTACATGGCCGGTGGCAGTGTCCATCCCGGCCCCGGCATGCCCATGGTCATGATGTCGGGTTGGATTGCGGCTGATTCGCTCGATCAGGATCATGTCGTGGAGCCTGTCCGTAGAGACCTGGTTGCGGCAGGGCGATAGTCGACTTCGCGATCAGAGAGACAAGTTCGCTTCACTTCCAGTGGATGTGCATCCTCGGCCTTAACGTGAGAACTGACAGGTGACGGGCCCAAATCAGACATCCCCCGAACAACTTCCTCGCATCAATCAGAGATGGTTCGACGGGTTTGCCTGGTATTCCCGAAGGTACCTCGCCCGGCACTTTCGAGCCCTGCGAGTGCTGAAATCGGATGCCCAGCGGGCAGGGCCGGATGTTCCACTGGTGGCTTACATGAACCATGCCTCCTGGTGGGATCCTCTGGTGGGGCTGTTGATTGCCAAAGAGTTCTGGCCCAATCGAAATCATTACGGAGCCATGGATCGGGAGGCGCTCGAAAGCTATAAGTTCTTCGAGAAGATCGGGTTCTTTGGCGTGGATCGTGGTACGCCGCGGGGAGCAGTTCAGTTTCTGAAAATGGCACAGGCGATTACCAGCAGCCCGGCCAACGCCTTATGGATGACTCCGCAAGGCCGCTTTGCCGATGCCCGCGAACGGCCTGCCGAGCTGATGGCGGGTTTGCCACAGGTTCTCTCGCGTTTGACCAGCGGTGTCGTGCAGCCGATCGCGATTGAGTACGTCTTCTGGAATGAGCGACTTCCAGAAGTCCTCGTGCATCTGGGAATGACTCGCGAGATTGCCAGTCTTTCGCGAGACCGTCATACCTGCCAGCAGGAACTGTCGCAATTGTTGACGACCGCCCAGGATGAAC
>VFQR01000676.1_pt1 | contig 38108 bp, 35 predicted proteins | sample 3512321 | NCBI WGS metagenome assembly VFQR01 (sample SAMN10412374, study PRJNA504923) | tailings metagenome | isolation source: Relicate 3 Philex TSF1 revegetated site | place: Philippines: Tuba, Benguet | collected 2017-08-29 | reverse complement strand
TCTCCACTTTGGCTCTACGGGTAGATGCATCTACCCGTAGAGCCAAAGTGGAGACAAAGTAGATGCATAAGATCATGTGAATACGAAAAAAGCAACACGTATATAGGACTACATCTGTTTTGTATCTATTTTGCATCTACTTTGTAAACGCATCTACTAGATGCATCGAGCAAATGCAAAACATTCGAAACCTCACATACGTGAGGTAAGACAAGGTAAGTGAACACGAATTTTCAGAAAGCTTTTTTAAATAAAAAGAAATAGAAAAGAAAATACTTGATCAATCGAAATGCTTAATCAATAGAGAAATACTAGTAATAACTAAGCAAGAAAATAAACAAAAGCTTATTAAGAAGCAAATGGGTTAGCAAAAAGTAGAGCTAAAGCTACAACTAGACCATAAATAGTTAAAGATTCCATAAAAGCGAAACTTAATAACAATGCGCCTCGAATTTTACCTTCAGCTTCAGGTTGACGAGCAATACCTTCAACAGCATAACCAGCTGCTGTACCTTGACCCATTCCAGGACCAATTGCAGCAAGTCCAACAGCTAATCCAGCAGCGATTACAGATGCAGAAGCAATAAGTGGATTCATGATATTTTTCTCCTAAATAAATAACAATTTATATAATACCAAAAAAAAAGTGAAAGAAACAAAAAAAATTATATTTATAATTTTTATCTTATTCGACTTTTTATATAGTGGTAGATGTAATATGTGTATAAACTTCCTTAATACTATATTTTTAATACTCTAATGACTAGTACAAAGGATAAGTTTATACGAGAATTACTCCTCTTTTTTACCAGCACTTACGGGTGGGTTTGCTTTGCATCTACTCGATTTATCGAGTAGATGCAAAGCAGATGCATCAGGTAAGAATACGACCAGGTTTATACGGTAAGTGGGGTACGGGATATGATTGAAAGCTTAATGTCCTTCTAAAGCTTCACCAATATAAGCTCCAGCTAAAGTGGCGAAAACTAAAGCTTGAATAGCACTAGTAAACAAACCTAAAAGCATTAGAGGAATTGGCACTAAAAGCGGGACTAAGGCAATTAAAACCCCTACAACTAATTCATCAGCTAAAATATTACCAAATAATCGGAAACTTAGAGATAAAGGTTTTGTAAAATCTTCCAGAATATTAATTGGCAATAAGAACGCTGCAGGTTCAATATAACGTTTAAAATAACCTAAACCTTTTTTGCGTAAACCTGCATAAAAATACGCAATTGAAGTCAAAAGGGCTAACGCTACTGTAGTATTAATGTCATTAGTTGGCGCAGCTAATTCACCATTTGGTAATTCAATTAAACGCCATGGTAAAAGAGCTCCTGACCAATTTGATACAAAAATAAATAAGAAAATTGTGCCTAAAAAAGGAACCCACGTGCTATATTCCTCTTCACCTATTTGTGCTTTTGCTAAATCACGAATAAATTCAGTGATATATTCTGTTAGATTTTGTAATCCATCAGGAACGGATACTTGTAGGTTAGAATTGCCTAAAAAAGATAAAATTACAATAATTCCTAAAACTAACCAAGATGTTAGTAATACTTGACCATGTACTGAATAAGAACCAATTTGCCAATAAAGATGTTGTCCAACAGAAACCTCTGATAATTCAAAAATTGGTTCTTTTACTAAATTAATTATCATAAAATGAATAGAATCCGATTGTTCTTATTTTATATTTGTTATATTTTTCTAACACAGATCTTATATTGGTAAGAGATATAAAAATTTAGTTAAATGCTAATTTATATACTATCCTTTTGCTCTGTGTTTACTTCGAAAATGCAATGCCTTTTGCAATGTATCTGTGCAAGAGTTGTATTGAGATTTTTGGTGCATTTACAAAGTAAATGCAGTGTTTTGCTTTTACACTAAGCTGGTACCCGTGCATCAATCTCATAGGTGCAGCTACTTATTTTGTGTTTACTTTGCATTTACGTTAGCCACTTGATTTGCCACTCGATTTGCTTTGCATCTACTAGATACATCTACATTGTAGATGTATCTAGTAGATGCAAAGCAGTCTTACCAGTACATTTACGAGTCGTCTTTCCTCACGTGCTTGCTTTGACTTTTTCAAAGCACGAGGTACCGAATACGATAAATACTATGCGGAAGCTTTACACCTACTCGATGCTTCTAACAAAGTAGAAGCATCGAGTAGGTGTAAAGTAGATACATCAGATCGTTCTTAATATGATAGATACAAAGTAAAAGCAACAGATGCACTTAAATAAATGCACCGGTATAAGTAGATATACGCACGTACAACAATTGGATTACTATACATAATACCAAAATAAGATACGATAAATCTAATTGTAATCCATCAAATGTTTCTATTCTGGCTAAGGATAGAAGTCGTTTTGTGAAAGACGAGTATATCACGCTTTAGCAAATGTAAGCTAAAATGGTGTTTCAATAACGTATACTTTGTTTTTATGATGGAGTTACTCGATGTCAATTCTGCACTATGCAATAAGAATCAAAAAGTGTTAGAGGTTCTATGGTTTTATCTTTTCATAGATTCTCTGCCCGTTAAGATTGATTGTAAGAACAAACCACATAAAAAATCCACAGATTTCATAGAATCATCATTAGCTACAACAAAAAAATCAGTTAAAGTGGGGTCACAATCAGTGTCTAAAATAGAAACAGTTGTAATTCCTAATTTTTTACATTCTAATACTGCATTCATCTCTTCGGGTTGTCCCACAATAACAACCACATCAGGTAAAGAACTCATACCCTTTAACCCGCCTAAGTATTTTTGTAAGCGTTCTTTTCGCTTTCTATAAATGCTTGCCTCCTTTTTTGGTAACTTCTTAAAAGAATCAGAAAATTCTTGAGCTTCTAATTCTTGTAACGTGCGTAAAGATGTTTTAATCGTTTGCCAATTAGTTAACATCCCACCTAACCATCGCTGGTTTACATAAAAGGAATCGCATTCAATAGCTACTCTTTTTATTGTTTGACTGGCTTGCGTCTTTGTCCCAACAAATAAAAACTTTTTACCTTGAGAACTATATTCTTTCAATTTATTAGTTACAAGCTTTAATTGTGAACATGTTTGAATTAAATCAATAATATGAACACCATTTCGTTTAGTATAAATATAAGGAGCCATTTTTGGATTCCAACGTGATGCTTGGTGACCCAGATGAACTGCTCGTTGTACCATATCTTCTATTGTAATAGCCACAATTTGTTTCTCCTAAAAAAGATTTAAATAATTTAATAAGTATATTCGAGCTACATTTGACCGAAATTAAATTTCGGTCAAATGTAGCTCGAATCAGACTAGTATTACTAGATTAAAAACCTTTATTAAAATTTACTTGTTAAATTTTAATAAAGGTTTTAGCTAATTTTTACTTGACCACCTGCTTCTTCTAACTGTTGTTTTGCAGCATCAGCTTCCTCTTTTGAAACTGATTCTTTAACAGCTTTTGGTAATGACGCTGTAAAATCTTTAGCTTCTTTTAAACCTAAAGAAGTTAAATTTCGGATAACTTTTAAAACTGCTACTCTTTTATCACTAGCTACACTTTCTAAAATAACATCAAATGTAGTTTTCTCTTCAGCAGCCTCTGAACCTTGTGCTCCACCATCTGCTGGCGCTACACCGAAGCCAGCAATTGGAGTGCTAGCATCAACATCAAAAGTCTCTTCGATTTGTGCCACCAATTCTTTAGCCTCAAATAAAGAGATTGTTTTTAATTTCTCTAAGATCTCATCAGTAGTTGTAGACATAATTTTTTATTTTTTATATGTATTTTTATTAATACAATTAAAGCATAGCAAAAACTTGGCTTTTACACCAGCTTCTTTTTCTTTTTCTTTTACAAATAAACTTCTTCCTGAATTTATCAAGTAAATACAACACTAACCAGTATTTAATGCTACTAAATAGTAGTTAGAGAGAACAGTCAATGTAATAAAAGAAGTGTGTGTGTGCATTGTATAAAGTAAATGCAACTAGCTTTAACGTTTAGAGAATTGTGAAGCTTTTCTAGCTTTTTTTAAACCATATTTACGACGCTCTTTAACACGCGAATCGCGTGTTAAAAAACCTTTCTGTTTGAGAGGTGATCTAAATTCCTTTTGATACGTGCTTAAAGCCCTAGCAATACCTAATTGAATAGCTTTAGCTTGACCCTTTAAGCCACCCCCTTGCACTTTTATAAAGATATCACACTTGTCATCTAAATAAACAGTTTTAAGAGGTTGTTCAATAATATGTAAGGAAAAAGCATCTTTCTGTAAATAATCAATGGCTGCTTTGCCATTTATTGTTATATTCCCTAATCCAGGTACAAGTTTCACTTGGGCTATAGATGATTTTCGACGCCCCGAAGTGAAAATCAATTGATTTTCAGACAAAATTTATTCCTCCTTATACAAAGTGATTCTAATTATGAATTAAATTGTTCTGCTCTACTCATGTCTATTTTGTAGACATGAGTAGAGCAGAACAATTGGGTCCTAAGACTCTGTTGTCGAGCTGTGTACAACCTTTTGAATGTTTGTGTATGTATTGTGAGCTTCGCACATTTTAGCTTAGCTAAAAGGTGATAAGCTCACAGAAGATTAGAAGAGAAATGGTTTCGATAAAACTTTATTATGAAGATTGATTTTGCTTTTATCACAAAAAGTGCATCTACTTAGTAGATGCACCTGTTTACCGAACACACTTTTATTTAAACATTGAGACCCGATAACCCAGTGGGGTAGGCGTATCCGTTCTGTTTCGTTCATTTTCTTTGTATTTACACAATAGATGCTTCACCCCTATATTCTTACCAATGGATTTACTTGTCGTTTTCCCTCACGTATGTAAGGTACAGACTACTACAAATGCACTGCATCTAATTTGCATCTACTTAATAGATACATCAGGTATCAACAAGTCTTGAATAAAAATAAACTAAAATCGATACAACAATAACTATCAATGTGGATACAGGTAGTACAGGATAGCTAGCCCTCGCTAGAAACTATTCTATTTTGTTTTTATAGAATGTTTTTATGACAAGGCAATAATTGCTTTCCATATAGTTTAATTCTTTTAAGTATGATAAAGCAATATGTTATTTCATATCATAGGATGTTTGTTTAGTAGTTAATTGTAGACTTAAGTATTAGATTCTTAAAACAATTAAATGCATTGCTATTGTAAAAGCATTGCATTGTATTGCAATGCATTGCAATACAATGCGTTACGTTTCGTTGTAAAAACGTCGTTTTTTTAGCAAACTTTGATTTTGCACTGGTATACCCTCGTTGATACCTGATATTTACTTTATAAATAAACTAGTAAGAATGTAATGTACTGATATGTAATTCTCTTAAAAGATATCACGGACAATTTTATTCCTTATTGCAACTGTAACCCTAAACTTAAGAGACATCTTTTTATGTCATAAAATATTTTCTTATTACCATTAACAAGTTCAAGCAATCTTTTTGGAGAATACTGTAATAAATGCTCAAGTTTATTAATACCTTTTTGTTTTAAAAAGATATATGTTTTTAATGAGAATGAAAAATTACTAATGTCCGATGATAAAAGACTCATCTTTTCTAAATTAGTCTTATATAAAACTGATAATCTTTTATTGACAGCTATTTGAGGTAAAGAGGATAAACTTTTTCTGATACCAAGAGAGTGTGAATCCAAATGAATCACATTGCGGAATGCAGAAAATATTGCGACTAAGGAAAAAACAGCTTGATTTAGTGCTTCGCGTGGATGAAGACTACCATTTGTCCAAATCTCAAGAAGAACACGTTCTCTAGTTTGATTGAATATATCATCTTTTTCTACAGTAAAATTTACCCGATTCACTGGGCTTAAAGAGGAATCTAAAGGTAAAATGTTTTGTAAACAGATTTGTGATCTAAATTGTTTATCAGATAACACGCCTTTTACTTGTCTCAGATATTGACTATTTATTTGCTGGTTATTTATTTTTAAATGTTTGCTCTGTCCACTACTAGATATCAAAAATTTAACAATGAGCAATCCATCTCTTGTAAGAGTGGCTAGGTATTGTGAAGGATTTACACATTCAACTCCTTTAGGTAATTTTAGATCATTAGCATAAACCACTGCAGGTCCTTGGATTTGAAGATATCCCACTTGTGGACTCTTTAAGTGCACATCAGTGCGAAGAATTATTTGTTGAAAGTTAAGTGTTAATTCTAAAACTGATTCACGAGCACCTACAATGGTAGAGAATTCATGTGATACACCTTGAATATCCAAAGCAATAATAGCAACACTTTGGACTTGTGACAATAAAGCACGTCGCAAAGCTGTGGCTACTGTAAGAGCATCTCCATTTTTAAACGCACCTAATAAGAATCGGCCATATATGCTACGATTATCTTCCACTCGAGATTCTAAACAAGAGAGCACAAGTTGTTCCATTTTTTGTTTGCTATTATCTTGTTACTAGTGTTTTTCAGATTCTGTTAACAATAATTATAAAAAAATAAGATCTTAATTTATATGCTATAAGTTAAAAAACAAGTACAAAAGCATTGCAAAGGCATCGCAAAAGCTTGGCTTTTACAAAGTCATAGCAAAGCATAAGACTTTATCGTCACAAAAGTGTTATAATATTTGGCTATCTTTCTTTTAGCTGCTTTTACTGTTGTCTAGATCTTATTATCTATCTGTTTTATTCATGTGATTGGGTCTTAAAACCGTATCAGCTCCAAATAATTAAAATCACCTTAAAAAAATTACTAGTGGACATTTCCCAAAATCCTTTTTTTCTAAGAGGTAAGATTGTGAAGCTTTTATGCAAATCCTATTTTTTTCAATTTTATCTGTTAATTATAAGATAAAATGGTTGAAAGCCTTTTATACTCGACGTTTTTTAGGAGGTCGACATCCATTATGAGGAATACAAGTAATATCTCTAATTAATACAATTTTTAATCCAGCTTCCTGTAAACCACGAATGGCGGTTTCTCTCCCTCGACCTGGGCCTTTAACCACCACCGTGGCTTGTTTAACACCTTGTGCAATTGATTGCTTAGCCGCAGTAGTGGCAGCTGTTCTAGCTGCAAAAGGAGTGCTTTTACGAGCTCCTTTAAACCCAGAAGCGCCCGCTGAGCAAGAAGAAATGACCTCTCCATTAAAATGAGTAACAGTGACAATTGTGTTATTAAAAGTTGCTTGAATATGAACAACAGCGTGAACACTTCTTTTTGTTCGTTTTTGAGTTGCTTTTGTCATGGAATTTAAATATATTTTTCTTGTTTGTAATTTGAATCGACTTTTAGTTTCAATACATCAGCCACAAAGTGATCAAACATAAAGATAAAGTAATAACCTACTTCTCGTGTCGATCCATGTCAACTAGTTTTTCTAAAAAACAAAGTGTGTCCTATACTTCTTACCAGCGTCTTTCTGGTATTTACGAGAAACTTTGTTTTTACACCAGCTTTGACAACCCACCAGCTTAATATAACTCATTTTTTATAGTGCATCCCATTTAAAGAAACACACAAATTGTTTTAGGGGGCATTTTTGCCCCCCAAATATATTTCTAGCAAGTTGTCAAAGATATAACCTATATAGTCTCTATTATAAAAGTACATAGGCTCAATCAAAAGATTAATTAAATAAAATAGTATACGTTATAAAAAGTAGAAAATTAAGTTTGTCGTTGTTTATGTTTTGGATTAGAACAAATAATTAAAATTTTTCGTTTTCTTCTAACTAAACGGCAATTTTCACATATTTTTCGAATAGAAGGACGTACTTTCATAGATAAAATATAAATAATGTTCAATAAATAAAAAATAAGAGAAATAAAGAAAGACTATGTTTGTTTGTAGATATAATTTTAATCTTAAATCTTGACAAAAAGTCACACATAAAAACTTTACTTTGTGTTTTGCAAAGCTTGGTTTTACTATTTAATGGTACAAAAAAATAGAGAAAACTTTATTCCTTTTTTTGTTGAGGTAACCGATACACAATACGTCCTCTTCGTAAATCATACGGACTTAATTGTAACGTCACACGATCACCTAATAAAATTCTTATATAATTTCGTCTTATTTTTCCTGAAAGATGAGCTAGTACGGTAAACCCATTTGTTAATTTCACTCGAAATAAACCATTTGATAAGTTTTGTGTTACTATGCCTTCCATTTCTACAATAGGTTGTTCATCTGTACGATTTTTATTCATTTAAACCACATCTTGTAAATTGTGAATTCTAAAAATTTCTAAAATTAAAGTTTGTAAATTTTTGCTTTGCTGTTGCAAAAAAATTTCCTTGCATCCCATAGCAAAAACGCTGTTTTTGCACTCGTATACTCGATGCATCTGCTTTGCATCTGCTTTGCATTAATGCAAAGCAGATGCAAAGCAGATGCGTCGAGTGGTCTTACCTCATGGATGTGAGGTAAAACGATGCAAACGGAACAGGACAAAGGTGGTTTTTGCGCCACATCAAGTTTTAGCACGGTGCAAAAACCACGCTTTTGTAATAGCACGAGGGAAGCGTATCTACTTTGTAGACGCATGGGCATCACGGGTGAGTTAAAGACACTCCCTTTTTTACCAAATCGAACACAAAATCTCTCCCCCAATGCCTCGAAACCTTGCTTCACGATCTGTCATAATGCCTTGAGAGGTCGATATTATTAAAATACCCATTCCACCTAAAACCGTGGGGATTTGCTGATGACGTGTATAAACACGTAAACCAGGTTTACTTATTCTTCGTAAATTAGTTATACAAGCCTTTTTTTGTGGCCCTTTGTACTTTAATTTAACAATTAATTCATTCTTTTGATCTCTTTTAAAGGAATCAATAAAGCCTTCTTTTTCTAAAGTTTGACAAAGTTGTTGACTATAACGAGTCAAGGGTATTGAGACAAATTGGCTTTGAATTAAAGAAGCATTACGAATACGTGTTAAAACATCACTTATTGTGTCGTTAACCATTATTTTTACTTTAAAACTTATTAATTACATTGGCTATTAAGAAATTAGCAATGTCTTTCAATGTTAATCTCTTTGTATTTTTGACTAATGGGGAAACAAAAATTAATATGTATTAGCACTTTTGCCTACCCTATCAATAAAACCTTCCTACCATCAAAATCTTAGCCTTTAAGGCTTAGAGAATCTCTCCTTATTTCTGCTTTTGTATAAAACACAAAAGTAAAATAAATTCTATTGTTCTGCTCTACTTGCATCTGTTGTTTTTGTTTCATTGCGTCCGATACCGGCGCATTTACTCACTAAAAGTATCAGGTACCCGCGACAACATTCGGTACCTCACGAGCGTGAGGTAAGGCGAGGCAAACGCAACAGATGCAATGCACAACTAAAACAAACAAGTCTTTCATCAATAAAACAAATTGTATAACTTTATCTGATAAAACATTGAGTGATATAAATCGTTTGGATACTATTTGTATCTATATAATTTATAAACTAGTTTACTATTTGTTTTTTTACGCTTTCTCTCGAAATGGCATTCCAAATTGCTTTAAAAGAATTAAACTTTCTGTGTCATTTTTTGCAGTAGTCACAATAGATATATCCATACCTCGAATTTGATCAATCTTATCGTAATCAATCTCTGGAAACATCAATTGCTCCTCTAAACCTAAAGTATAATTGCCGAAGCCATCAAAACTTTTTGGATTAACCCCTTGAAAATCGCGTATTCTGGGTAACGCTAAATTGATTAAACGATCTAAAAAACCGTACATACGGTCACCTCGTAAAGTAACAGAAACTCCTACCGATGCTTTTTCTCTTAACTTAAAACCAGCAATAGCTTTCTTAGATTCAGTAATAATACCTCTCTGCCCAGTTAATGTTGTAAGCTCTTTAAGACAAGAATCGACAATTCGTGAATTTTGAGATGCATCACCTAAACCACGATTAATTACGATTTTTTCTATTCGTGGCGATTGAAGTGGATTCTTGTACTGAAAATGCGACATCAACTTAGGAAGAATAGATTTGTTGTATAAAATTTTTAATCTTTGTGCCATACTTTTGCATATTTTATTTCTTTTTTTAGTGCCTAGATTGAAATTGATTAGAATTAAATTTCTAGTTACATGACTAGATTTGCAATTTGTTTACACTCAATACCTAACTGTTAATACCTTTACTTTATATCCACTAGATGGAAAGCAAACGCATCGAGGAAATGCAAAGCGTTCGATACCTCACATACGTGAGAGGTAAAACGAGGTTAGGCTTTGTACAAAGTCAATGCATCAGGGAGGTGAATCTGATAAAGCAAGTTTTTTACCAGAAGGAGATATGCTCCCTAAAGGTTTTTTTGTATCTTGAGATACACAAAGAGATCTAGCGTCTCAAAGCTTACACCACTTCTGGTGCTAAAGAAACTATTTTTGTAAATTGACGATCACGTAATTCACGTGCAATAGGGCCAAAAACACGTGTACCGCGTGGGTTTTTATCTTTATTTATAATAACTGCCGCGTTATCATCAAAACGAATAACTGTCCCATTATCTCGTCTTATGCTTTTACAGGTACGTACAATTACTGCTTGTACCACATCTGATTTTTTTATAGACATATTTGGTAAAGCATCTTTAACAACAGCCACAATAACGTCTCCAATTGTACCAAATTGTTGTTGATTAACCCCTAAAACACGTATACACATTAGTTTTTTTGCTCCACTGTTGTCAGCAACATTAAGATATGACTGTGGTTGAATCATAATAAAATCATATGAAATAAAATAAAAATTTACTAAAAATGTACTACCACTTTTATGGTGAACATTCTAATAGAGAGTAAAAAATAAAAATAAGGCACATTACTGTATCTCCTTATGCATCTGTTGCATTTACAACATAACTACACTCGCTTTATATCGTTTTGAACAGTATAACAGGCGTGTTGTATTTATCACATTAAGGACTCGTTGTTACCTGATGCTTTGACAAAGGAAATGCAAAGCGTATACTTTGTATCTACTGCGTAGATACAAAGTAAATACAGTGAACTCGTAAATGCACGAGCTATCTAACGCGATAAAAGATATGTATGGGGACTACAAACAGGATAAGTCCGTGGTATGTGCGTTGCACGGCAACGCACATACCACGTAATGGCTACCTTTTTAATTTACTTGGAAACTTGCTTTCTAATTTCGGGTAATAAAAACTGTTTTAATAGGCATTTTATAAGAAGCATTTCGCATAGCAGTACGCGCAATGACTGGGCTTACTCCTTTCATCTCATACAAAATGGTACCAGGCTTTATAACTGCAACCCAATAGTCTGGAGATCCTTTACCAGAACCCATACGAGTATCAGCAGCACGTGCCGTTACTACTTTATCAGGAAACACTCGTATCCAAAGTTTTCCACCTCTTCGCGCATAACGAGTCATAGCACGTCGTCCAGCTTCTATTTGGCGAGAACTAATCCAACAGGGTTGTAATGCTTGTAACGCATAATCCCCGTAAGCTATAGTATTGCCACGACTAGCTATACCTCTCATTCTACCACGGTGCTGTTTTCTATACTTTGTTCTTTTTGGACTTAACATAATTTTTTTAACTTTAAATCTACTAGATCATTTATTAGCCTAACGCTTTTACTTATAAAGGTTCTACATTTAATATTTAAACAAATCCTTTAAAAACCCAAACTTTGACACCTAAAAGACCATAAATAGTTGTTGCTGTACAAGAAGTATATTCTATTTTTGCACGAAGTGTGTGTAAAGGAACTTGGCCTTTATGTATTCGTTCACTTCGAGCTATCTCAGCCCCATTTAATCTACCTGAAATTTGCACTTTAATTCCCTTCACAGAAGCCTTTTCAGCCCGTTGGATAGCTTGTTTCAACGCACGACGAAATGGTATACGTCTTTCTAACTGTTCTACTATAAATTCAGCTAAACAAGCTGCTGAAGTATCTGGTTCAGCTATCTTAGTAAGTTGAATATTAATTTGTACTGATGGATTACTCACCTCAATTAATGGACCGCTTTCTGAATATTTCGAATCACTTGATTGAGATAGATCAGATGAATGTTCTGAATGTATCTCTTCAGAATTACTTGATGAGTTTACAGAAACTGTCTGATCTTTAGTAACTTTCTGATTTCTTTTTACATTCACAAAATTTTGTTTTTTTAGTAGGTTTTGTGTTCGAAAAACTGTTAATTGCCTTGTCAATTGATCACATAATTGTTGAATGCCAGTATAAGCATCCTTATCTTTGCTAAAAGCCCCTAATAATTGTCTTGGACGTGCGGCTGCTATATGAATTTGAATAATGTCTAATTGTCTTTCAATTTGAATTGCTGCGATTCCAGCATTTGCAAATCTCTCAGAAATATTCTTTCTTAAAAAATGATCTTCAACAACCAATTGTGAATAATACTGACTTTTAGTAAACCAATGTGTGCTATGTTCTTGGCTTATACCTAGTCGAAAACCTAAAGGATTCACTTTTTGACCCATAAAAAATTAAATATTTTAATATATTAAAAGCATTGTTGTGCATATACGAAGTAAATGCAGTGCATTGCATCGCACAAAATTCCTTTAATGCAAAAATAACGTTTTTGGAATGCAATGCTTTTGCACCATTTATACATGTACAAATCTTAATAGCTTGTAACTCCACTTTACACTGTTAAGTTTGCCTTCTCGTGCATCTCTCGTGTTGGGTATCTGATGTATCTACTTCGTATATGCAAAGTGCATTTATCGCATTAGCGATTCGACGATACCTAATGCCTTTGCTTTGCATCGACAAAGTCGATGCAAAGCAAAGGCAGTGGACTCGTAAATGCAATGCTTATAGTTTTGTTGATGTGTTTTGTCTTAGAAAAAAAGGCAATATCTTTTACTATCGACGAGATTTTTTATCATTCTTTAAATGGCCTCTAAATGTACGAGTTGGAGAGAATTCTCCTAATTTATGACCTACCATTTGATCAGTAATAAATACAGGTAGATGTTCTCGACCATTATGAACTGCTATAGTATGACCAATCATCATTGGTACTATTGTAGAAGATCGAGACCAGGTTAAAATTACCTTTTTTTCACCTTGGCTGTTTAGTTTTTCAATTTTTTTTAATAAATGATGAGCTACAAAAGGGATTTTTTTTAACGAACGTGACATAAATTTATTAATAATAAGGTTTACGTGTATATTGTCTTAAAAGAAACTCTGCTATCTTACATTGTAAGCGACCTAATTTATGTGGACAAATAAATTATCTATCAAGCAATATAAATTAGGTCGCTTACAAGAGTCAAATTACAAGAGGTTTTAAAGATTAACAAAACCAAAAGTTGGAATTAAGATTGTTTTTGTTTACGACGACTAATAATAAATTTATTTGATTTATTCTTTGTTTTTCTTGTTCGTCGCCCTAAAGCAGGCTGACCCCACGGAGTCACAGGATGGCAACGTCCAATAGGTGCTCGCCCTTCACCACCACCATGTGGGTGATCTACTGGGTTTTTAGCAACTCCTCGAACACGAGGTCTACGACCTAACCATCTTTGTTTTCCTGCTTTACCTGTTGTTAAGTTGTTTGCATCAGCGTTTCCAACTTGACCAATAGTAGCCCAGCATTCTTTTGCTATTAACCTAACTTCCCCTGATGGTAAACGTATGGTAACAAATGCACCCTCTTTAGCTACTAATTGAGCAGATGTTCCAGCAGCTCTAACGAGTTGACCTCCTTTACCAGGAGATAACTCAATATTATGAATATCTGTGCCTAAAGGCATTTCACTCAAAGGTAAGGCATTTCCAATTTTAATAGGTGCATTTGCATCTGCTAAAAGAGTTTCTCCTCGTTTTAAAGTTCGAGGATAAAGAATATAACTCTTATCACCATCTTGGTAATGAAGTAATGCAATACGAGCATTTCTATTTGGGTCATATTCAACTCTTGCAAGCTTGGCAACTACCCCTATTTTATTCCTCTGAAAATCAATTTCACGATAAAGTCTTTTGTGTCCGCCGCCTCTATGACGACTTGTAATAACCCCTCTGTTATTTCGACCAGCCGATCTATGTTTTTTTATACGTAATTTTTTTTCTGTTTTCTGTGAAGTTATTTCACTAAAATCAGAAACTGATCGCTGTCGTGTACCGGGTGTATATGCTCGATATAAACGAATTCCCATAAAAAATTTCAAGTAAAATTGGTTTGTAAATTAGAGAAGAATTTTTTTATTTGTCCTCAATCTCTAAGATGTTTAAAGATTGGTTTGCTTTCAAAGTAACAATAACACGTTTTTTTGATGCTTTAAATCCTTGATAAAAACCAAGACGTCTTTTTTTACGTGGTAATCTATGACTGTTTACAGAAGCTACTTCCACTTGAAAGATCTCTTGAATCAATGTCTTTATTTGTGGTTTTGTTAGCTTTAAGTCAACATCAAAGGTATATTGATCACTCGCGATTAATTGTACTGATTTCTCTGTTAATACAGGCTGTTTCACTAGTTCAATCATCATTTAATTTCTATTAAGATTTCTATTTTTGAGATACGACAGTATAACAATGTTCTAGTGTTTTGATAAGAATCACACTCTGTGGCATGAATTTAAGGTTCTGTTTGTTGAAGTCTTTTTAGTTGTTAAACATAGTTCCAATTGTTCGACATCCAGTCCAGTTTTTATCTTTACGTGATGCATCTACTCAAATTGATAAGTGTAACAGATGCACATAAGATATAAGTTTAGAAATAGAAAGGATTACCAGGTCATAATAGGTTAATCCCACATGTTCTATGATACGTACAGCATGTGTGGCACCACTTAGCTTTTTTAAGCCAAGTTTATAATAAGATACAAGGCTATACTAGTTTTAAATTTAAGTTCTTCCCATAGTGTAGCAGCTTTTTTACTAGTTTTATAGTTATAAAATAAAATTAACACTTAAAAAACACAACAAAGATAGCAATATTAGGTATGTTTTTTGTTCCATTGTAAAATCAAAGATGGTATTGTTCCTTGCTCCTACATAAATTTCAATTGGTTTGTTGCATCTACAAAGCAAATGCAAAGTCAATGCAAGAAATAGAAGATTCTCGTGAATTCACTTGTCTGAGTCATTTATAAAGTACCTGTTAGTTAGTAAGAGAACATGAGCAGCAAGGCTTATAACAGAAAGGTCGTAAAAAAGACACACAATAACACTTTCTACACAATAAGTTATCTCTTAATAAAACCTTAAAACAAAAAAGAAATTAAAGTTTATAACTTTTAATTCTTATATATTTAATTTAGAATTTTTGTATACTATATTAGATATTTAATCTATTGGATAGATTCACTAATTTAGATATATTCGATACTTCTGCCTGTTACTAGACTTGAACTAGTGACCCTCCGCGTATGAGACGGATGCTCTAAACCAACTGAGCTAAACAGGCGTTATCTTTATGTAAAAGATTTATCTTTTAATTGAAAGAAAAATGTGAAAATTTGATTTCTATTCTATTTTTAAATTCTTACATTTTTAAATTTTTTAGTATATAAATTTAGTATGTTACAAAATAGTATACTGTGTTAATTAGAATTAATGCAACGCTTTATCTATTATCTAAAGTATTAAAGATAGGAAATAAGTTGTTTAATTAGAGAACGAGGATTAATTATATGACCATTTAAAACAATTAAATATCCTTTCAAATAGAATTTCAGTACCACTTTTGTGTTGCTTTTGCATTGCATTTGCGTTGTTAATGCATCAGGCACCAATGAGGGTATACGAGTGCAAGAGCATTGCAAAAACTTTGTTTTTACAACGCAGTTACTCCGTACACACAGCACCGCATTTACTTCGTAAATGCTATATATATACACCAAGTCATACAAGTAATAAAGCATCTAAAGAATCATCTTTAATTATGAGCTATTCGAAAGAACAAACAAATCTATTCGTAAATCGGGGATTATTAGAAAACAAACAAGAAGAGATATTAAAGACTCCAAATCAAATTAGAGAAAAAGAGATCGAAGCCTTAGGGGATAAACTCAGATATCCCACGTACAATGGTTCATCGAAGGAGTCTAAAACCGGTGAATTTACTAACAGTTGGTATAATGAAGAGCATTTTACTAAAGAGGAAATGTGGCTAAGCGAAAAATTAGCATCAGTAAGCAATGACCCAGTAAATTCACAAGATGGAAAAAGATCGTTTCCACTGTTTGCTACAAACGATCCAAGGGCAAAGGTTTTACTTGATTGGTTGTTGGGTTCAAAAGAAATAGCTATTGAATGTTTTAAACAATTCTCAATTCGGCCTACGCGATTGAATTTTATGTTAAGTAGTTTTTTTTATTTTATTGCTATATGTGCTACAATTCAACGGCGAGAAAATGGGGGGTACTTGTCAATTTTACTGCAAGGTAAAATGCCAGGCTATGCCACTTTATACCAAAATAGTTGTTGGGAAAGTTTTGAGAATTTAACTGCAAAATATGTGAATTCAGTTTCAGGCGCGCTCTCTGATCCTAAACACTTGTTGTATTCACAACGAGGGTATCCGAGTTCCATTAGTGATATCGATGTCTATAAAGATCGGGCTTTACTCTCTCTTAATTCACCCTGGAATAAACAAGTGCAAAAAGACTTCAGAGCTTTTTTTATAGATACTGTTTCCACAAAAAACAAACAGATTAGTAAAAACAGTACTAGTGAGACCATTCATAATAAAGAATCAATATCTATTCTCTTACCATGGTATAAGATTGATTCTTGTCCCGTACATAGTGACTTGACAATAGCAACTCGTGAAAACTCAGATGCTTTTGAAAGCACTTTTAGACTCGGTGAGAACGCGCCTTTTTTACAGAGTAGCGTTCGTTTACCGCACGGACGTGGTCGTATTCACAACGAGGTATACAATATAAAACCAGAAGAAAGAAGTAAAACAGAAAGAATTCCGGAAATAAGCAACTCTAAAGAGTTGTTTTATAATCACATAAGCGGATTGGAGTATATTATTCCCTGTTATAAGAGTAAAAAACAAATCTTTTTAGAAAATGATAGTATTCCTTCGAAATGCAAATCTGGACTTTCCCCTTCTCTTTCGGATATTCAAACAAACTTAACCCAATTAAATCTAGATAAAGCAAAAGCTAAAATAGAAGTCTTAAATGCTAATAAAGCAATAAATGCTTCCACTGTTACAACCTTAAAAGGATTTAACTCGACTGGTAAAAATAGTATTTACAACGAGTCTCCAACAAAATATTTATCTGCTTTTCAAAATATACTGAATCAATATTTTTACGTAGATGGATTACTTCTAATAAACTTAGCAGAAACTGAATCTTGGCATACTTTACTTGCGAGTATTTCAGATTCTATTGAACTTAAAAAGAAAGATAAATCAGACGCCATTACAATTTTGACAGCACGTCAAGAAGAAGAGTTGAAAGAGAAAGGGCAAGGTATTTGGTCTACGGAAAAACACGATACATTCCTGCGCAATAGATTAAAAGAATCTAGCTACAAATCTGATATTGAGTTATTACTCAATGAAGAATATCTCGAATCTATTCATTTGTCTAAAGAGCAAAGTAAAAGCACAGATACTGTGTTTTTCCCTGAAAGATCATTAACAGAGATTGAAAAAGAGCGTTCGACAACACAAAATCATGTAGAAACGAAGGTTTTAAACCTAAATGGTTTAAAAAACCATAAAGAACACAAAAGATCACAATTTACATCCCTAGAAGGTATAGATAAAGTTTACTATACGAAGAAGCATTCTAAAAAGTTGTTTTCTAATTCATTTCGTGATAACAATTGGGATTATATACGTTATCTTTCTGGATACAAATTCCCTGATTTAAAAAATTCTTCGATTGCTTCTCTTTTTAAACAATTTATAGTTCGCGATTTTTTTGTATCTTCTGCTTTTTTTGCTTTTGCTGAAGCGCAAAACACTGCGTATGATTTGTTTTTGGCTTCGACAAAAGCAAGACCTAGTATAAAGACACAAGGTAACACCCTGTCTCTGGCTTTTCATTACCCACATTTAATTAATCAAGTACTAGCGACCCCTTTTTATTTAAAGCTACCACCAGCTTTACCTAGCTGTTATCTCAATAATTTAATGATAGCAACTGCTTATAAAGCTCCAAACAATAGTATTGCACGATTGTCCGATCCAAATTGTTCGATGAACGGAGACCAACAGTGTCTTGTTGACGACGGGTCTAACGACTTTCCTCGAATGCTTTCTATGTGTTCTACAAATGCAGTGCCAATCAATCGACTTGGCATGGATAAAGTAAATACACCGAGTACAACATTAGATTCTCGAGATCCTTTGGAGATATCATATAAAGCTATAAATTTGCCAGAATTTAAACAAATTATTAAATTATTTGGTAAACTTGGAATAGATTATCAGGATTACTTAAAGCAACCAAAAGATAGTCCCTTTACTATTTTAATCAGTCCTTCTCTTGAAGATGATGAAGCTATTAGATTAGAAGCTGAACGAAAAGGAGGAAAAGGTGAAAAAAAAATGACACCTTTTCAATTATTAAAAGACACCCGTGAGGCTGAAAAGAAACTAGAAGCAGCAAAGGATTTGCGTGCTTTTTCCGCTAAGAACATATTAAGCTACAAATTGCTTAATACTAATAGGGAAAAATTAGATAGACAAAAAACATCGAATAATCGAAAAGCAAGTTTCTTTGGTGAAATGAGTCTGTTGCCTAAGATCTTAGTAGCAAAAGACCAGAAGGATATTAAAGAACAAATCATAGATGTAGTACAAAAGCATCCTAAGAATTACTATAAAGAGAAGTTGAAACAAACGCGATTGCCTGATTTACAATTACGAGCTGAAAACGATTTGATCGATTTTGTTGAATCTGCTAATTTAAAAACCAACAATCTTATAGGGGTGTACAATCGAATATGTAAAGCAGATGTGTACTCTTCTCTAAAAGGATTGGTAGGGGCAGGTAATGTTAAAAAATTCTGCTTTTCTGGTTGTCATAAAAGAAGAATAGCATCAAATTTATTTGTTGCTCCTTCTCAACAGCATTTATTGTTACCACAAATAAGTCTCAGTGATTGGAATAAAATCCTAGAATGGCAATTAAAAACCTATTATTTTGATGAAGAAAAAAGAGTAGATTCTCTGCGTAAGAACAACCCAGAAAAGCACTTTAAAATAAAAAAACTTACAATTTTTTTGCCTTGGGTTACTTTTCGAACGGCATTAAATCGTGCTTTTGAATGGCCTTTAACTCGTATGGATTTTGCAGAGTTTGTCCCTGCTAATAAAAAAGTAAAAATAAAGTATCCGAAAAATAAAAATCTCGAATATATGATTGCTGCACGGAATGTGACGTTAAGCCTTACTCCAAGATTTTTGGAGAAACAAGGCCACATGGGTGAAGCCAATCGTGAGAAATTAATAAATAAACACTATCTATTTCAAGCAACAACAAATCAATCATATTTATTACTTTATCGTTTGTTTTTATTTTTTATCTTAAAAAACATATTCCAATATGTTTATCGCATTAGTTTACGACAATTCCTAATTCGAATGGCCTACTCTGATTTTGGATTAACTTTGACATCCCCAGAATTCAGAGAATGGTTACAAAATACAACCCCTAAATCAGTTTATAAGGTCGACAAACCTTTACAAAGTGTCGCTGGTATAGAGCAAAACATTGGGACTATAAGTCAAATTATATGGAATCTTAGAAATTTTGGTCGAACTCGTCATAAAATTCCTGCGGTGTTGTTACTTGGAAATACTGGTGCTGAAAAAACAAGTTTAGTCCAAGCTATTGCTAGTGAAGCAAAGGTTCCTGTGGTTGTGCAACCTATGGATGCATTGTTAACAAACAATGTTTCACCTTATGAGAAGTTAGAACAAGTTTTTTTTATTGCTCGTAAGCAAGCCCCATGCATACTGTTTTTAGATTCATTAGATAAAATAGGCAAATCAAGAAGAAATGTTGTAAGCAATTACGCTGGCGCGGAAGAGTCACTTTTTTGCTTAGATGCCGATATTGCAGAAGGAAAGCATGATTTTATTAATCTGAGCCATTCTTTACAAACACGTCTTTTATTGAGTAAATCGGATGCTTCTCATTCTAATTTTGAGAGATTCTCTCTGTATTCAGATGATACACTTTCAGATTCATCTCTTGTAGATTTAACTTCGTCCCAACAAGATACAACCCAACAAGCGGATCAAGCAGCTAACGTGCCTCTAGCTTTTTATCAAGAAAAAACAGAATTTGAAAGCCGACGAATTAACATATTGTTACGATTGTTAACACAGATAGATGGCATTAGTCCGCTTAATGGAGTCGTTGTAATGGCTACGAGTGAACAAAGTGCTACTCTCGATCCTGCTTTACTTCGTCCAGGTCGATTTCAAACAGTTATTAAAGTGTCGTTACCAGATTCAAACACACGAATTCAGCTATTTAAGGTAGAAAGTCAAAAACTTGGTACGTCTAATTATCTACCATGGGATTATTTGGCAACACGAACAAACAACATGAGTGGTGCAGATATAATATCAGCCATTAACCATTCCGCTATTCGAGCAATACTTGACAACACTGTTCATACATTAGAAACTTTAGAACATGGACTTAATTATGTCTTAGCCTTGCCGAATGCTAAAAACCGTGTTCGCCTGCCTCACGTACACAGGCGCTTTCTTACCCCGAACATGCAAGGTAACGACGAGATCTACGAGGTAACTGATTTTAAAGATGGTAATGATCCTTTTCACACAAGCCGAGTTGCTTTTTATCAAGCAGGTAAGGTAGTTGTACAAAATTTATTACTTGAATACCCAAATGATGTGTTTTTTAGTTTAGAGTCAGCTTTTCTAACGCGAGAAAACAAAAAGAGTGCTGCCAGTGTTATAGAACAAGATTTCAAGCTTCAATCTTTTGAGTCTCTTTCTACTAGTAACACATTTGTACCAAACTCTACGAGATCAGAAGCCTCAAAAACAAATGCTAGAACTTTCTCTGCAACAACTAGAACACATTTCCAAACACAATTAATTGCTCTCTATGCAGGAAAAGCTGCTGAGCTTTTACATCTAGATTGTAACACTGTTTTATCTCAAAACGCCTCTTATATCGATCCATATCGTCATTTCTCTCGCAAGAATAGAACTCCTATTTTTGCTTTTGGCAAAGCCTGGCTTCCTTCAAACAAGCCTGACAACAAACCAGTTGTTCTACAAAGCGTAACAACAGAGCCTAAGAATGCAATTGTTGAACAGAGTTCAACAAAGGTCTCTAACGATCAAATAAATGCTTTGCATAACTTATTAAAAACATATCAGTTTACTGGCAAAGATTGGCAATCTAATCTTGCTTTTTCTGATCTTTTAACAGCTAGTTCAGTTATTCATGCAATGATAGATCGCTGGTATTTGTATTCTCAAGATTTGTTTACTTTTAAGAGTAATCAAGTTGTTGCTTCTTTAAATCATGAACAAATGCAAGAACAACAAGATTTTGTGCTTTTTCAGAGATTAAGCAAACAAGTTTATTCTGAACGTGCAAAAGCTGGATTTTGGTCTAATTCCGAATCGCGTTCTCGAAGAGAACAAGAGAAACCATTCTTACAAACAGATGAATTCTCTGTTATTAAAGATATTCGACAAGAACGAAACAAGATAAGCTGGTGGAATGAGAAGATTTGTCAAGAGGTGGAGATGTTTGAACGATCTTATGGGAAATGGTATCGACTTTACTTGCCTAAGGTAGAACAACGTGAACGAAACGAAGAATGGGTGCCTCCAGATCTTCTTTTTCATAATAATTCTTGTTTGACTCAAGATTTGTCTCAAGACAAATTTGATTCTTCATCTCCTTCTGGTAGTAATCAAGATCAATCTAAATTCTTAAAAACTTTGAACGATCTTTATCTTGTTGAACGAGACTCTGCGTACTATAATGTAGTAATTAACTGTTTTTATAAATCTTATAATCTTTTAAATCAAAACCGTGAGCTTTTAGATCTTTTAGCAGATCATTTTATTAGATTCCAAATACTAAGATCACCTGAGATTTCTAAAATATGCGCCTTATATTTGCGCTAACTCTTAACTTTGTTGATACAAAGTCCCCATTACCCTCAAAAAATCTTAATCTATTGCTATTCTAAGAGCATTGCAATGCATTTTGTTGCGTTGCATTGCAAAAACGTTGTTTTTGCACCAAGCTATCTTTTTGTACTCGCCGTTACTATTAAAACTGCCGTTTTTTTACTCGTCTACCTAATGCATTTGCGGAGGAAAGGCATCACCGCGTTCGCGGGATGTACCATTGTGAAACAAGTTTCGTGTTGACGGCTATTTCGATACATAGTGGTTCGACGTTGTTGCACAACGAGGCGCGAGTCACGAAAAAAAACCTGTGGCAAAACCTGGCTCACTACGTGGGCCCATATCAATGAATGATCTTTTGTCTGATTTTGTGCTTGAATTCTAGATTCTTGAGAATTATCGGGCAACCTAAGAACATCTTGTTCCATTCTATTTGCTTCTCTTCCGGTATGTTGCCTAAGTCGAAAAAAATAGGGTATGAAACAATGCTGCACTTATCACAATCTCACTAAAAAACTAAAGATGTACAAATGTTTTTGTATTTATCAATCTATTTGGTAAAATACTATATGAATTATAAAATGTTATTGTTCTACAAAGTCTAAGCGAATTGTTCTGCATTGCATAACAATAGAGTCTTACGAACCTGTGTTTGTGGCATTGCTTTTCTTACATTTACTTTGCATCTACTCGAGTCGATTTAGAGAGTAAATGTAATCGATGCAAAAAAACTCTACTTTAGAGAGATGCAATGCTTTTGAAACAGTATTGCATCTACTTTCTAGACTCCACCATCAGGGTATAGCGAGTACAACAATAGAGCTATAACACTTACTTGTCTATTTTAAAAACTTATGCATTTACTACTTGCAAAATTACCGGAAGCTTATGCACCTTTCGAACCCATTATTAATGTGTTACCAGTAATACCAGTGTTGTTTATATTATTAGCTTTTGTTTGGCAAGCTTCAGTAAGTTTCCGTTAATCAGCCTTTTTATGACAAAAGAGATGAAACAATATTGGGTCTAGTCCAATTGTTGGACTAGATACAACAACAGAGTTTCAACACCCAGTTATTCTACGCAGTTGAATGACACAGTCTGAAAAATTCTACTTACGTGGTAAGTAAAACGATAAAATTTTAAAACACAATTACTTATTTTAATAAAGAACTTATATGCCACTATCAGATAGTGAAATTTTTGTAGCTCTCTTTGCCGCATTGCTTACTGGTATTTTAGCTATTCGCCTTGGTATTGAGCTTGCTCGACCAGTAACACGTTAATTTGTGAAGAGTTTTTACACTTATCAAAAATAGAGATATATTAATATATTTTTATCTATTACTGTGCATTTCCTGTAGCAATACGTGGCAAAAGCTCGTGCATTTACAAAGTAACAAAGTAAATTCACTGGTAAGCCAATGCAACACAGTGTTTTTACCACTCGCCGCGAATGCGGCCCCATTGTTATGCGTTGTATTTGCGCAGTAAATGCAACGCGTAGCAAAAACTCAGCTTTGCTATGCAGTAGCATAGCAATATAGTTTGACGGCCCAATTATTCTACTATGTAGAATAACAGTATCTAACAATTCTTAGTACAAGTTATGAATTTACAAATATTTATTCAATTAGCTGCTCTTCTTTTTATAGTGGCTGCAGGACCTCTAGTAGTTGTATTATTAGCAAGTCGAGGTGGTAACCTTTAACTTAACGACTCTGTTGCGCTGCAAAAGCTGGTGCAAAAACTCGACTTTTGTACCAGCTTTTGTACCAAAGCCAATTTTTGCACGAGGGCGTAGAACACCCCCAAAGATATCTCGAAATTAATTGTTATGCCATTGCATAACAATAGAGTCTTACGGCGCAACTTATCTTACTTTCCTACTCTAACAGAGACTTGGGGTTACCACGTCGTTACAGTCACAAAGATGACATTTGTTACATTAAATGTATAATCGCATTTTTAGCTTATGCAAATGTGTACTCTAGTCTTTTGAGTTTTAATTGAAAATATTTTTAAGTCGAGTTTAAAACTCAAAAGCGTGTGTGGCCTAAATGCTAAGTCGAGCTCTTGACACTAGTATAATTAATTAGTATTTATTTTATCCGATTTTTTAGATTATATAGATTAGATGATAAGTATATATTTAAAAGTAAAAAGTATTGTCCCCCCCCCCGTAAAATCGCATTCGCGACGAGAGGGGAGACAACATCTGTAACTAATAAGCTTTTGCGTACAAAAACTAACTAATCACAAAGGTAATAAAATTAACCGTTTACTGAAGGTGCTTCTACTGACGCTAAGTCAAGTGGGAAGTTGTGAGCGTTACGCTCGTGCATTACTTCCATACCTAAGTTTGCACGGTTGATGATATCACCCCAAGTGTTGATTACACGACCTTGTGAATCTACTACTGACTGGTTGAAGTTGAAACCGTTAAGGTTGAACGCCATTGTAGAGATACCAAGAGCTGTGAACCAAATACCTACTACTGGCCATGCAGCTAGGAAGAAGTGTAGTGAACGTGAGTTGTTGAAAGAAGCGTATTGGAAAATTAGACGACCAAAGTAACCATGAGCAGCTACGATGTTGTAAGTTTCCTCTTCTTGTCCGAACTTGTAACCAGCGTTAGCTGATTCGTTCTCAGTAGTCTCACGGATAAGTGAAGACGTTACTAGTGAACCGTGCATTGCAGAGAATAATGATCCACCGAATACACCTGCTACACCTAGCATGTGGAATGGGTGCATAAGAATGTTCGTAATGTTGCTGCAAAGTGTTTATCTTTGCTCTCCGAGTTTCCCCGGAGTGTCGGACTATATCATAAAAGACGAATATATAGCTTTATCAATCAGTAAGTTGAGAATCTCTGAGATTATATTCAATTTTCTGACCCTTTCTGATTTGATTATGTAGTTAACTTTGGATTCCTTTATCCACACTAGCAAACAAGTCTGTTATATCTTGTCCTAAGCTTTGATTACATAATTCTAAATAAAGCTGCTTTTCAATCTCCTCTAAGCGCTCTTGGAGTTTCATAATCCTTTCTAATACAACGCTTTCTGCGACTTCAAGTTCGCGAAGCAGTAATAGAATTGGATCGTCTACTCTAGTCTCTGAACCTTCCGGTTGTTCCCAACCGGCTTGGCTGCTGATTAGCTTCTCAAGTTGTTTTAGATACACTCAAACTTGAATTAGCTTTCCAGCAATTCACTTAGTTTAATGAGCACAACATTCTATTTATGCTCAGCCTGGAATACGATCATGAAGTTGAAAGTACCTGAAATCATTTATGTTCAACAAGAGTCGTCACTTCTTGTCCGGAATAAAACAAATAATTTATTTTTATCACAGCCTTACGTTACCGTAAGGATCAGACTATATCATTATCCTTTTATCATTTGTTAGAAAAATGAAAAGGACACTCGCCGTTTCGGGACTGACATTTTCCCTACTCCCATTAGGGATAGTCGTTAGGCATTTACAGTTTTTTAGATCTTTTTTATAGGTATGTAAAGTTGTATAGAAAAAGATAAAAGTTATTCTTTTACCCATTCCCAATTTGTATCGTCTGGTTCATTTGAATTAGTGCGTAATCGAATATATTCTCTTGAACGGCCCAGTTTTTTTGAGGCATTTGCAATGCTTGGATATACATTACCCTCTATTTTTACTCTTTTTGGGGACCCTATATTTTCAGCTCGAGCTGTTTTTTTATTAGCAGGATCATCAATAATTGTCCATTCTGAATCTTCGGGTTTGCTTGATTTAAGCCGCTTGCGAATATAACGCCTTGAGTGTTTAAGAAGTCTAGCAGCTTCAGATTGACTTGGGTAGATTACCCCTTCTATTTCAATCTTCATACCTAACTTGTCATTAGATATATCTTTTTTCGCTTCCCTCATACGCTTTTTTCCTTCTTCAGAATGTCTCTTCTGATAAAAAGGATTGAGCTCACCCCTTCGTTTTTCCCAAGACTCGAAAACATTATAACATTTTTCACTGTGTAGAGCAATTAAAGAAGATTCTTCTGCTAAACGATTTTGTCGTTTGCTCCAATCATCTTTTTCATCGTTTACATCGAGAAGAATGAACTCAAAGTTTTCTTCGCCATACAAATTCCAATCGTTTTGTAGTGTTTGATTCTTATGTATATTTCGACGAAGCATTGATTTATGGCTAGCTAATCTACCTGAGACATTGCTTGATTCACCATAATACCTATAATCATTCTTTAAGCAAAGAATTTGATACAAACCAGGCTTTACTTTCCTATATTTAGGATCTGAACTGTTTAGCACGGAATTGTCCATTTTTTTAATTTATTAATATTTATTAAAAAACTTTGGAGATCTTCCGTTTAGACGAGTTTGCAATAGTAACTTACGTTAATATTGGGGCATTTTAAATGTTACCCAGAGGCATACCATCTGAGAAAGATCCTTGACCGATTGGGTAGATGATGAATACAGCTGTTGCTGCAGCTACTGGAGCTGAGTATGCAACTGCGATCCATGGACGCATACCTAACAATTTCAACGTGATGTTTCCATCGCCAATGTTGCCATTGACTGTTGATTGGACTATATAATCAACTTGTCTTTTGTTGCCTTATTCGCAAATCAATAGCAAGTTGTCGGGCGCTAATGTACGAGTATTGTTGGGACTCACGTACTAGTCTCTGAACGTTCCAAAAATTCATAGCACACAATTGTTTACTTTATAGAGCTATCCCCATTTTTGGCTTCGCTGCTGATTCCCATTAGTACTAGTAAATCTTTTAAGATCAAAATACTAAGAAGGGTTCCAGCAATTCACCCGTTTTTACTGTATAAGTCACTTTACACAGCCGCCTAAGTTTGACGGAAAGAAAGTTCCCACTCACGACCCATGTATGAACAAACTCCTAAGAAGAAGTGGCAAACGATTAGTTGGTAAGGACCACCGTTGTATAACCACTCTGATACAGAGTTTGCTTCCCAGATTGGGTAGAACACGTTATCCAAAGATTTCTCCTTGGCGTGGACTATGTCATCAACTTGTTTTTATTTCTCTCCATAGTAGAATAACATATTAGGTGATATTTACTGATGGAGAAACAAAATTATTAAGAATCAAGTTGTTGGGCGCTTTGGTTTTCATTGCTTCAATGAAAACACTAGTCTCTGAGCGTTCTAAAGAAAAGATGCTTTATTTCTTTTCTTTAGCTTCGCTGCGAATTACCTTATTTACAATTTCCCATCCATACATTCTGGCTCTTTCTCCCAATACCATCTTATGAAAACTTGAATAATTCCTTATAAATCCCGGTTTATGTTTTTCTAGTTGTCTGATAACATCAGACAATGATTCAGCTGGCTCCGTTTCGTACAAAACACTGTCTGATTTATGTTTCCATAAGACATAATGTTTCAAAAATTCCTTTAACGGAGTCGACTGATTGCTTATCCCAACTATTCTACCATACGCTAATCCCACTTTTTGTCGAGCGTTCCATTGGTTTATCGTATTTTTACTTCCACCTTTTGAACCACCCTTTAAACCTTGTATGCGTTGCCAGTCACTATTCCAAAAAAGTTGTTTTTTTGTTTTGTTTGCCTCAATTGCAGCTTGAGCTCTTAACTTTGCCCTTTCATTTGAGTCAGCTAAACGCATAGTATATGCTAGTTTGTCTCCTTTTTCTCCATAGGCTTGATACCTATAAAAATGTATTGCAACATGGTCTTCAGGAGAGATTCTAATAATATTGTCTTCGGTATCTGATCCATTGGCATGAAGAGGTATAACATGATGACGTTCAAGCTGTATAGAAGCATCGTATTTTTTATTATATAAGTATTCTAAAAAAATTTTATAAAAAACAATTGCTTCTTCTTGATTTTCAAACAATTTAACCTCTTTTAAGCTTTGTGGTATACGCATACAAATTATTTAGTGGTGTAGAATTGAATCAGTATAAAAACATAAATTCAAATGTGCTGTAAAAAGTTGATATTTATTTTCAAATTCTCTGCTATTGCCTCAAATTATGATAGGAAACAAAAGATGAAAATAAGTGAAAATGTTGTAAAAGAGTTGAATGTAATGTTTTTATTAAATTGTAAACTTAGGCTTCTCGCATTTCACCCAATTTGCTATTTTTGTTACCAAAAAGTAGGCACTTCTATTGGAAATGCAGACCAATTGCGTTAGATGTTGGTACAACAGCACCAGAAATGATGTTGTTTCCGTAAAGAAGAGAACCTGATACTGGTTCACGGATACCGTCAATATCTACTGGTGGAGCTGCGATAAACGCAATGATGAATACAGATGTTGCTGTTAAAAGAGTTGGGATCATTAGAACACCAAACCAACCGATGTATAAACGGTTTTCAGTGCTAGTTACCCATTCGCAGAAACGAGCCCATAGGCTTGCATTTTCGCGGCCTTCTAAAATTGCAGTCATAATTATATTTTTGTTTTTTTAATCCTATCACAGCCTTGAAAAAGACGTATTGAGGTCCGCAAATAGTGTATATATTTGCTAATTATTATTGTACGATATTAAGAAAGCAATGTCAACCAAAACTTATCCCCAAAGATTTGAATCTTAGCTGCTGCTGTTAGCACTCGATTTGCTTTGCATCTACTAGATGCAAGGTAGAACCATCACGCACCAATGAAGTGAGTGAACACGATTTTTAATTAGTTTATTAAAAAAATAAATTTTTTAGGTGCATCTTTGGTACTTTTGTGATCGATAATTACCAAACAGATCCGATACAAGTACAATAAGTTAACCCAAACTTTTACCTTTTTTTAGAAAATAAGCTATAATATAATAGTGATAAAAAACTCAAAATAGTTTTATAAAAAAAGAAGATCGCAGAAGTATGTTCTTTCTCTGCAACCAAACAATTGCGATCTTTAAACTCCATTGTTATACAAATAACAGAAATTGGCACTGCATTTGCCAAGTAAATGCCGAGCATTCGCAGAGAGTCGTAAAACTCTATGTTTATGCAAAACATAATAAAACTGGACAATAGCATCTATTTTATTGTATGCACTATGTACAAGTGGGATTCCTACCTGATGCATTTACTTTGCAAAGTAAATGCATCAGGTATCGGTGAGTAGTGAATACAACAGATATAATGCTTTTCTTTTGCGATAGCAATGTTTTTGCAACAAACAAATATAAAAATGTGTTGCTTTACAAATAATTTTGTAGTTGCACCCATTATACATAAATTTAGAATTCTTAGATCTCTTTATGGTTGAACCTTTATTATCAGGCATTGTTTTAGGTTTAGTGCCTGTAACACTGCTAGGACTTTTTGTTACAGCTTATTTACAATATCGTCGTGGTGATCGTATTACAAGTTCGCTATAACTAAGCGAAACGTTGCTGTGCATTTACTGAGTGCATCGACTTTATAGATGCAAAGTTACTGCGTTGCAAAAGCCGAATTTTTGCAACGCAACACAATGCAATGTGCAACCGTTATCACAGGTACCACTGGGTACCATAAATATTATTAATATTATTATCTTATATTCTGAAAAATGGTAACAATTCTTAGTTATATTGCATTCCTTATTGCATTTTTGATAGGAACTTTATCTTTATACATTGGTCTTTTAAAAGTTAAACTAATTTAGTTTAACTTTTAAAAAATAGATCAATTGTTCTACCGAGTAGTCAGTCACGCATCTACAAAGTAGTAGCATCGACTTGGGGCTTCTATGAGGTAAGTGTCAATAGATGCTACTACTTTGTCCACTGTACTTTTCTTTGTTTTTGTGTTATTGTGCATTGATCTGATTCACTAGAGTCTCCTCTATCCACTCGTAAAACGCTATTGTTATGTTTTTGCATAAACAACTGGCTTTTATACTCTGTTGTTGCACGTTGTGCAACAACAGCACTCGATGCATCAACTCGAGTGGACTTGTTTTGTAAATGCAACAGAGACAAAACAAATCCACTCGTTTTTTAATGTTTAGCAACTGTATATCGAGATCATACTTTAAAAGTTTCTTTTTTTTTTATAATATAAAAAATAAATAACAATAAAATAGACATATAAACACATGCATCAAAAATGACACACAAGATATTCTGTATTTGGAGTAAATCATATGTGCATTTCTTTGATACTTGTGTTTCAAAAAGCATTGCTATGCCTTTACTACGTAAATGTAAGGCGTTGCATTGCAAAAACGCAGTTTTTGCACCAAGCTTGGCCTTGGCTTTTGCCATTCTTTAGCAATAGCATCGCTATTACTAGACTGCTTTTTAAGATAAAAAATAAATAAATGCTACATATATGAAAAAACAACGTGATTCATTAATACGACGATATTTGATTACAGGTTCACAGCGATTAAGTAACTACTGGTGGGCTTCTATTATATTATTAGGTGGAAGCGCTTTCTTATTAACTGGGTTTGCTTCTTTCTTAAAGACAAGTTTTTTTTTATTTAATCAATCAGAAACAATCTCTTTTTTTCCGCAAGGATTAGTAATGTGTTTCTACGGTTGCTTAGGATTACTTTTTGGTATTTATTTGTGGTGTACAATTTTTTGGAAAGTTGGGAATGGATTTAATGAGTTTAATAAAAAAGAAGGCTTAGTCAGAATCTTTAGATGGGGATTACCAGGCCGTGATAGACGAATAGATTTAACTTATAAGCTTGATCAAGTGGAAGGAGTACGGGTTCAACTTAAAGAAGGAATTAATCCAAAAAGAACAATCTCGTTAAAAATAAAAGGCAAGGGGAACATACCTTTAACACGTATTGGTCAACCTATCGCTTTACAAGATATAGAAACTGAGGCTTCTGAATTAGCTCAATTCTTACAGGTTGGATTGGAAACTTCTTATGAGTTTTAAGAGATGGAAACATTAAAGAATTAATATTTAAATTCTATATTGTTTTATCGTTACATTATATTGTTCTATTGTATTTTTTGTACTTCTAAAAAAGAGATGCATGAGATATTGTCGAATATTAAATATACTAAATACATTGCATGTAGAACACTTGATACTATTTGCTAAAAATGTAACGTATACGTATAGTTTCTTTTATTTAAAAGAACATTATTAGATAGCATATACAGTCTTTTAATATGACTTATGTTGCTTCTTACCAAAACTTTAATTCTCTCCAAAAGTATTAGGTACAGTTATTGAATAACTGTAATCATTGTAATAAGTATGCCAGGAACCAGGTTTGAACTGGTGACACGAGGATTTTCAGTCCTCTGCTCTACCAACTGAGCTATCCCAGCTATTTATAGGATATATATCCTTATTAAATAATACCAAAGTTTTATTTATTTATACAAGTCTTTTGATTGGACATAAGTAGAATTGTTGTTGTAGGTACAGACGGTTCCTTATATCTCTCTTGTCTTTGTTTGTATTGTTCGTATTCAATACTCGCCGACACCTGATGCATTTACAAAGTAAATGCATCAGGTGTCGGCGAGTAATTACACCACTACTGTTATCACAACTATTGAATTTATCTACACAAGATTTATGAGTTTTCGCCTCTTTTTTACTATACTTTTAATTGTTTTTCTTGTTCCACAAACAGCTACTACATACTACAATTATTTAGTTAATATTATATATTCGATGAATGTTTTTATTAACTATCGAGATGTTAAGAGATTTGTATTCAGTTTTAGTTGGATTTGTATATTTTTTTTTATGTTTTTTAATATTGTGGCAACTTTTTGATAGAGTCTTGCGACTGGATTGTTATGAATTTGCATTGCAAAAGCATTGCTGTATACTCATAAATGCACTGGTAAATGAGTATGATTTTGATTTTACTAAAGTCAAACAAGATAAAAACATGGTACAACCATTAAAAGTAAACTTATAACAAGATTAATGGTTGTACCATGTTTTTATTTCAAAGAGAAACTTAACTTTCAAAACCAAAAACCTTTTTGAAAACCTCTCTTACCTTATCTCCAGAGTCAATCGATTCTAAAGGGTCCTTTCTTAAGCGATGTCTTAAACAAAGAGGAATAACACGAAAAATATCTTGTGGAGTCACTTGTACTCGCTGCTCAAATGCAGCAATTGCTTGACTAGCTCTGTTAGTTACGATATCACCACGTAATCCATCTACATTTAATTCAGAACAAACCTGTGATACTTTAATTCGTAGATCATAATCCATTTCCACTTGTTTTCTTAAAGCACGAGCAGCATTAATTTTGTCTGCTAATTCCTTTTGTGATTGGACATATTGTTCTCGTAACATATTTGGAGATTCATCAAATAAAGCACGCTGTTCTACAATCTGTACTCGAAGATTAGCCTCTTTAACTGTTCCAATTTGTGCATGCATCCCAAATCGATCTAACAATTGAGGTCGAAGTTCTCCTTCTTCTGGGTTACCAGACCCAACAAGTATAAAACGAGCTGGATGACTAATAGAAATACCCTCACGTTCTACCGTATTCCAACCTGATGCAGCAGAATCTAAAAGCACATCAACTAAATGATCATCTAAAAGATTAACCTCATCGACATATAATATGCCTCTATTTGCTTTTGCTAACAATCCAGGTTCAAAAGCTTTAACTCCTTGAGTTAAAGCTTTTTCTATATCAATAGTTCCACAAACACGATCTTCGGTTGCACCTAATGGTAAATCTACCATAGTAATCTTTTTTCGAGCTATAGGTAACTCTTCATTTTTTTGTTTTTTTTCACGTATTTCTTGACTCATTAACTCAAGATCATAAGGATCCGAATTAAATGGATCATTTGCCACTACATCAATCTCTGGTAAAAGATCTACAAGAGCACGCACAGTAGTAGATTTACCTGTTCCACGATCTCCCATAATCATTACACCACCAATTTTTGGGTCTATAACATTTAAAATCAGAGCAAGTTTCATCTCTTCCTGTCCTACAATAGCCGTAAATGGGAAAACAGGTCGTGCTTCAGTTTGTGGAGCAAGATCTGAATCCTGTTGCCTTTCTTGATGGGCGTGAGATATAGGTGCTTTGTTCGATTCTGTTTCAGAAGTTTTTACAGTTTGTGCTGCTGTCATATTATTTGATTAAATACTTTATTTTTTTTCTTTCCGATTCTTATTTCAAGGTATTGTTGTTTAACCTATGTATAATTGTTGAATGTTTTTACCAACTGTTAGTTTTGGCCTAACAATTATAATTATTACTTATATGATAAAATAAAATCTTATAAAATTCAATTATTAAAATAAAATGTTGATTTTCCTATCTCATATATTTTACCTTGATTTGGAAATAAAAACATGACTTTTTATATTTATTTTATTGATATAAAATAAACTTAAATTTACAAATTTTTTAATTGTTTTCCTTCTTAGCCTTTGTAACACTTACAAAAGCAAAACATTGCATTGATTTCCTAAAAACACCGGTTTAAAAAACATCATTTATCTTATTTATGAGATCTTCGCCACCCAGCCATAAGACTCTATTTTTATCATTTAAAAGCTGATGCATTTGCTTTGCATCTACTTTGCATCTATGTGGTAGATGCATCTAATAGAGAACATTAAGCAAATGCTAAGTAGGTACCTGATGCTTTTACTCTGTAAAGTCAAAGCCTATGCTTTGTGTTTACTCGATATGTTTACGTTGTAGCTGCACAGTAGATACATTAGGTAAGAACGTGATCAGGAAGGTGTTGCATTTGCTTGGCTTTTGCAATAGTAACTTGTTGTATAACAGTTGGATTTAACTATTAATTGTATTTGCATAATAAAAAAAATTTGTATTAAAAATAAGGAGATAGTGGAATGAAATTAGCTGTTTATGGAAAAGGTGGAATAGGTAAATCAACAACAAGTTGTAACATATCCATAGCTTTAGCAAGAAGAGGTCAAAAAGTGTTACAAATTGGTTGTGATCCAAAACATGATAGCACTTTTACTTTAACTGGTTTCTTGATACCAACAATTATTGATACGCTACAAGCAAAAGATTATCATTATGAGGATGTTTGGGCAGAGGATGTTATTTACCAGGGTTATGGTGGAGTAGATTGTGTAGAAGCTGGAGGACCACCTGCAGGAGCAGGTTGTGGGGGGTATGTTGTAGGTGAAACAGTAAAATTATTACGTGAGGTAAATGCCTTCCACGAGTATGATATTATTCTTTTTGATGTGCTAGGAGATGTTGTTTGTGGAGGTTTCGCAGCACCCTTAAACTATGCAGATTATTGTTTGATTGTAACTGATAACGGTTTTGACGCCCTTTTTGCTGCAAATCGAATTGTGGCTTCAGTACGTGAAAAAGCGCGCACACACGCTTTACGCCTAGCGGGCTTAATAGGGAATAGAACAAGTAAACGTGATCTTATTGATAAGTATGTCGAACATTGTAAAATGCCTGTTTTAGAGGTATTACCTCTTATTGAAGATATTCGAATCTCACGAGTTAAGGGAAAAACTATTTTTGAAATGGCAGAAAGTGAAAGCTGTTTATATTCGGTTTGTGACTTCTATTTAAATATTGCTGATCAACTTCTTTCACAACCTGAAGGGGTTATACCAAAAGAATTGCCAGATCAACAGCTCTTTAGCTTATTGTCTGATTTTTATCTAAATCCACAAAGTAACACAAAGCAAGATAGCAATTCAGCATTAGATTTTATGATGGTTTAATCTTGTGAGCTTGCTTTTTAATGCTCTCTGCCGCATACTTGCATCCAAAGATAGTGGCTTTGCTATTGCAAAAGCTTGGCATTACATTTACAAATTCCAATTGTTATGCAAATGGTGTTCACTGACCTCGTCTTACCTCGTGCTTTGACAAAGTCAAAGCAAACACGTGAGATACCAAACGCGATCCTCTTACCTCGCGTGCTTGCTTTGACAAAGTCAAAGCACGAGGTACCGAATTCGATCGAGGGTATCTTGAAGCTTTAACCTTATAAATGCACATATAAGACGATCTAATGCATCTAAAAAGTAGACGCAAAGTCAATAGGACTGGTAAGACGAAGTCAGCGAATAAAATAAATCGAATGCGTTGCTATGCATTTATTTGACATCTACTTTCTAGATGCACATAGTAAAAGCATAGCAATAACATAACAAAAGAGTCTCCGCGACCCGGTTTTATCCCACGCATGTGTTGCGTTCTTACCGGTGCATTGATGAAGTCAATGCACCAGTTACTAACAAGGGTATCGAAGACCAAAAACAAAAGAAATAAGTGAAAAAAATGGTTGACAAAAATTCCCAACTTGAAATAGATTGTGAAACGGGAAATTATCATACGTTTTGTCCAATTAGTTGTGTTGCCTGGTTGTACCAAAACATTGAAGACAGCTTTTTTGTAGTAATTGGTACCAAAACTTGTGGTTATTTCTTACAAAATGCACTAGGTGTTATGATTTTTGCAGAACCTCGATATGCCATGGCTGAATTAGAAGAAGGTGATATCTCTGCCCAATTAAATGATTATAAAGAATTAAAAAGAATCTGTCTAAAAATAAAACAGGATCGAAACCCAAGCGTTATAATCTGGATAGGTACTTGTACTACGGAAATTATTAAAATGGATTTAGAGGGAATGGCTCCACAATTAGAAGCTGATATTGGCATTCCAATCGTAGTAGCAAGAGCAAATGGATTAGATTATGCTTTTACACAAGGAGAAGATACAGTATTAGCAGCTATGGCACATCGTTGTCCAACTTCCTCTACTCATATTAACGAGAATGATAGTCAATCGCATTCAGGACACGATGAACCCTCTCATGTTTTACAACAAGCGGTATCTCAAAATCATCTTGAATCTGAATCACCAGAGAAATCTCTAGTTTTATTTGGTTCCTTACCAAGTAGTGTAAGCAATCAATTAACCAAAGAATTAGAAGCACAAGGAATCACAGTCTCAGGTTGGCTTCCATCTCAAAGATATACTGATTTACCTGCGCTTGGAGAGAATGTTTATGTTTGTGCAGTCCATCCATTTTTAAGTCGAACAGCTACTACATTATTACGTCGTCGCCGCTGTAAATTAATTGTAGCTCCATTTCCAATTGGGCCAGATGGAACTCGTGCTTGGATTGAAAAGATTTGTGCAGTGTTTAATGTGATCCCAAAAGGTTTAAAAGAAAGAGAGGACTCAATATGGCAAAACTTACAAGATTATTTGCAACTTGTAAAGAACAAATCTGTGTTCTTTATGGGGGATAATCTTTTTGAAATATCTTTAGCTCGATTCTTAATCCGTTGTGGTATGATTGTTTATGAAATAGGTATACCTTATATGGATAAAAGATTTCAAGCAGCTGAGTTAGCTCTTTTACAACAAACTTGTGTAGAAATGGGTGCCCCTATGCCACGTGTTGTTGAAAAACCAGATAATTATCATCAAATACAACGAATTCGTGAATTAAAACCAGATTTAGCTATAACCGGCATGGCTCACGCTAACCCATTAGAGGCTAGAGGCATAAGTACAAAATGGTCCGTTGAATTTTCTTTTTCAACGATACATGGGTTTACAAACGCTAGAGACATTCTAGAATTAGCTACTCGACCATTACGCCGTAACGCAGCACTTAAACAATTCTCTCAAACAATGAATTTTGTAAAAGAACAACAAGGAATAAATTAAATCTTATTTTACCCTTTTTATTGCTTTATAGCACTATTGTTAGTGCTATAAAGCAATAAAATTAATACAAATAAAGATGTTTTTGATACTACATAAACAAATATACAAGTAATTTTTTAAATATCTGTTATTTTCTTTTTATTTTTTAAGAAAAGTATTCTTATACTCTTCTGGGATGTCATCTGAATCTTGTAAATAGAGAGATAACACTTTATCACGTCTCTTTAATTCCAAAATTAGATTTTTTATGTTTTCTTGTATAAAAGAAAGGAGTTTGTTAACATTCGGTTTTTCTAACCAAATAGGCTTCTTTTTTTCTAGCTCCATTTCGGAAAGATCTAGTTTTTTATAACTTGTAACGTCAAACATTTTTAAAGCAGTTAGCCAATCTGTCATGTTATATCTTTTATTCTCACATATTTGCACTAAGATAATACATAAAAAAGAAATGTTATTTAAAAGAAACTCTAAAAACGATATAAAATTGGTAGGCGTTATATTTTTACAATGAGTCGAGGCGCCTTGAAAACTATGGTATGCAATATGCATTTCTTTTACCAAACAGATTCCATTTTGGGGTACAAAATTTAAAGAAGGGTATTGAGAAAAACCGTAACAATGATGCACTTGAATTGTGATTTGTACCACATTGTTTTTACTATCTATTGTTTTTGGTGTAGAAGGCACACCAGAGATTGCACATGCATCTGTAGTCTCGTTTTCAACTACTCTTTTTTTCCAAAGCCGAATAGCTCTTCTTACATACTTATCACGTGGATTAGCAATAAAAACATCCTTTAATCCATTTCTTTTTTTAGCCTCCGTTGTACAACATGGTAATCCGTATTTTACTTTTTTATTTCTATAATTTACATATCAAACATTAGTAAAAGTTTGTTTATGTGTTTTACAATAAAGTGTAAGAAATGTGTTTTCTGCACATGTTCCGTTGCTAGAAAGGCAATCATGTTTTCTTTTTGCTAATAATTGTTTTAATTTTAAGAAAGAAATAAAAGATTTTTCGTTATTAGAGGGTAAATCTTTTAAAGATCTACCTTTAACTGTGTTACTAGTGTTTTGTAGGGGTAGGTTATTATTTGTATTATTGCTTAATCGAGAACAGCATACCATGCCATGCTTTCTTCGTTCATAGTTTATGACTGAACAAATTTCTGTTTTATTGTGAACTTTGCATTGTAATTTAACAGTTGCATCTTTGTTTTTTTAAAGAAACATAGAATTCACATTTGCGCAGATACATGGTTTTACTAATTCACGTGATATCTTAGAGT